>Ga0066847_10000958_pt1 | contig 11445 bp, 6 predicted proteins | sample ETNtaG_11_FD_65490 | JGI IMG/M metagenome (GOLD analysis project Ga0066847, IMG submission 65490) | Marine microbial and viral communities from oxygen minimum zone, Eastern Pacific Ocean - ETNP201310SV74 | ecosystem: Environmental > Aquatic > Marine > Oceanic | place: Pacific Ocean: Eastern... | reverse complement strand
CAACAGAGGGTTACGCACGCTCCCAGGGCGTGGGATTGGTGCTGGGCGTGGTCGCCTTCGTTGCGCTGTTGCTAGCGCCGGCGCCTGAGGGCCTGTCAGCGGCGGGCTGGCGCACCACCGCCGTCGTGGCGCTCATCGCCGTCTGGTGGGTGACCGAAGCGATTCCCCTTTCGGCCACGGCGCTGCTGCCCCTAGCGCTGTTTCCCCTGCTCGACGTTATGCCGATCAAGGAGACCGCCTTTCCCTATGCCAACCCCATCATTTTTCTCATGCTCGGCGGCTTTATCATCGCACTCGGCATGCAGCGCTGGGGCCTCCATCGCCGCATCGCGCTGAACTTAGTGGCGCTGGTCGGCGCCAGGCCGGCCAACGTCGTCGGTGGTTTCATGCTGGCGGCGGGACTTGTGAGCATGTGGGTGTTCAACACCACAACCACGGTGATGATGGTGCCCATCGCGCTCTCGGTCATCGAATTCGTGGCCCAGGGGGCCGGTGACAATCCCGAGCGCCGGGCCATGAGCGAGCGCTTCGCCACGGTACTGATGATCGCCATCGCGTATGCCGCGACGATCGGCGGCATGGGCACGCTGATCGGTACGGCGCCCAATGCGGTTCTGGCGGGCTTCATGTCCGAGACCTACGGCATCACGGTGAGCTTCGGAGAGTGGATGCTGGTCGGCGTGCCGACCGTGGCCATCATGCTGCCGCTAACCTGGCTCGTGCTGACCCGCATCGCCTTTCCCTTGCGCATGCCGGCGGTGCCCGGCCAGGCGCAGATGATCGCCGACCAGCTTGCCGCGCTCGGACCCATGTCGCGGGGCGAGCGGACTGTCGCCGCCATCGTCGCCGCCACCGCCTTCCTCTGGGTCTTCCGCCCGGTCGTCGAACGCGCTACCGGCATCGACCTCAATGACACCAGCATTGCCTTCCTCGGCGCGTTGGCGATGTTCGTGGTGCCCGTCGAACCGCGCAAAGCCATCTTTGTACTGAGCGGCGAATGGGCGGCCAAGCTGCCGTGGGGCGTGGTGGTGCTGTTCGGCGGCGGCCTGTCGCTCGCGGCAGGCATCAAGGGCAGTGGCCTTGCCGACTGGATCGGGGGCGAGGCCGGTGGATTATCCGATCTGCCGACACTGTTGGTGATCTTCGCCGTGGTCGTGTTGATGATCCTGCTCACGGAGCTAACCAGCAATACCGCGACGACTGCCACTTTCCTACCGATCGTCGCCGCCATCGCCATCGGCATCGGCGAGAACCCACTGCTACTGGTCTTCCCGACTGTGCTGGCGGCGAGCTGCGCCTTCATGATGCCGGTGGCGACACCGCCCAATGCTGTGGTCTTCGCCTCCGGCCATATCCGCATCGCCCAGCTCATCCGCGGCGGTGTGCTGGCAAACCTCATCGGCCTCTGCGTGACCATGGTGATCACCTATACGGTGGTGCAGTTAGTTTTTGGGATTGAGTTCGGCGTCGTTCCCGACTGGGCGAACGGCACGCAATGAGCGAGGAAGAACAGCCGTCGTCGTCGGCGCTATTGGCATCATTGCCACAACCTGATGCGGCATCTCACCGATAGTGGCGGCTGGCGCATGGCCGGCTCATCGCAGCGCAGGCACGATGTGGAGATGTGGTGCTCCATTCAGGACTAGGACGACTCGATGAACGCTCACCAATATGTCTACCAGATGCAGCGCCTGGGGAAGGTCTTCCAGAGCGGCCGGGTCGTCCTCAAGGAAATTTCGCTTAGCTTTCTGCCCGGTGCCAAGATCGGTGTGCTGGGCTTGAACGGCGCCGGGAAGTCAACGCTGTTGCGCATCATGGCAGGTGAAGACAAGGAATATGTTGGCGAGGCCTGGCCGGCGGAAGGCCTGCGGATCGGCTTCCTACGCCAGGAGCCGGTGCTCGATGCCGACAAGACGGTAATGGAGAACGTGCTCGAAGGTGTCGCCGAAACAAAGGCGTTGTTAGGTCGCTTCGAGGAAGTCAACGCGAGCTTCGCCGAGGTCACCGACGACGTGGATGCCATGCAGGCGCTGATGGACGAGCAGGCTGCGCTACAGGAGCAGATCGAAGCGGCCGATGCCTGGAACATGGAGCGCGAGATTGAGTTGGCGATGGATGCACTGCGCTGCCCGCCGGGAGATGTGGATGTCGGCCCCCTGTCTGGCGGCGAACGCCGCCGCGTCGCGCTTTGCCGCTTGCTGCTGTCGAAGCCTGATATGCTGCTTCTCGACGAGCCTACTAATCATCTTGATGCTGAATCCGTCACCTGGCTCGAGCATTATCTTGACGAGTATTCCGGCACCGTCGTAGCTGTCACCCATGATCGCTATTTTCTCGACAATGTGGCGGGCTGGATTCTCGAGCTCGACCGCGGTCACGGCATTCCCTGGAAAGGCAACTATTCCTCCTGGCTGGAGCAGAAGGAGAAGCGTCTGGCCCAGGAGGGGCGGGAAAACCGGGCTATACAGCGCCAGTTACGCCACGAGCTGGAATGGATCCATGCCAGCCCGCGTGCCCGCCAGGCCAAGGGTAAGGCACGCCTGACCGCCTATGAGAGCCTGCTGGCCAAAAGCGTAGATCGCGAGCGCCAGGCACCGACCAATCAGATCACCATTCCGGCCGGGCCACGGCTCGGCGATGTGGTGGTGGAAGCGGTACATCTCGGTAAGGGCTTCGGCGACAGGTTGCTGATCGAGGACCTATCGTTTCGTCTGCCACCGGGCGGCATCGTCGGCGTGATCGGCCCCAACGGCGCCGGCAAGACAACGCTATTCCGCATGATCACGGGCGAGGAAACGCCGGATTCTGGCGCGCTCCGGCTCGGAGAGACGGTCAAACTCGGCTTTGTCGACCAGAGCCGTGACGCCCTCGACGACAAGAAGACTGTGTGGGAAGCCATTTCCGACGGTCTCGACGTCATCGAGCTCGGCAAGCGCGAAGTGCCGAGCCGGGCCTATGTCTCATGGTTCAACTTCAAAGGCAGCGACCAGCAGAAGCCTGTCTCGGTGCTCTCGGGCGGCGAACGCAACCGCGTACATCTGGCCACCATGCTCAAGTCTGGCGCGAATCTATTGCTACTTGACGAACCGACCAACGATCTCGACGTCGAGACCTTACGCGCACTCGAAGAGGCGATTCTGACTTTCGCCGGTTGCGTCGTCGTGATCAGCCATGACCGCTGGTTTCTCGACCGTATCGCGACGCATATCCTCGCCTTCGAGGGCGATAGTGAGGTCGTCTGGTTCGAGGGCAATTACGCGGACTACGAAGCCGACCGCAAGCGCAGGCTTGGGGACACGGCCGAACAGCCGCACCGCATTCGCTACAAACCACTCAGCCGCTGACGGTTACGAGTTTTCCAACTGATCGGCGTTAAGTACCCGCAGCTTCTCGATCAGGCCATCGAGCCCATCGCGCTGGATCACCGAGGAGAACTCCGAACGCTTGGTGGTCATCAAGCTGACGCCTTCTGCCGCGATATCGATCACACGGTATGCACCGGCCTCCTCGCGCACTAGCCAGTCGAGCTGCAGCGGCGCGTCCGACGACCGCATCACCTCTGTGCCGACGATAGTATCACGCTCCGTGCGCGACGCGACATTACGGATTGCCACGATCTCCTCGTTGTATACGCCGAGCTGGGAAGTATAAATCTTTACGATGTGCTCTTCGAACACCAACATGAAGGCCTGCTTCTGTGCATCGGTCGCACGGCGCCAATGACGCCCCACCACGAGCCGCGTGATCAGCGGCACATCGAATTTGTCCCGCAGCAACGTCCGGAACTGGGATTCGCGGGATACCCGCTCCTCGACTGGAATGCGCAACACCGCGATTGCTTCATCGATTAGGCCTTCGATGAAATGTGCAGCGCCGTCCGGCGAGGCCGAGCTTGGCCCCGGCCGGCCTCCAAGGGCAATCGCGAAGGGGACAAGGGTGGCAATCCTGGTCAGCGAGCGTCTGCTAATCATCGCTTTGCCTATTTTCAATCAAACACCAACCATCACCGCTGCGTGACTTACTCAGCCTCGAGGCGTGAAAAGACGTCATCGTAGTCGAAGGGGTCGTCAATGAACGGGTCGCCCTCAGGTGTCTCGCCATTAAAGATCAGATTGGTTCTGTGCTGGCGGTAGAGACTGCGCATGGCAGCATAGAAATCGACCGACGAGCGTTCGATCTCGTCGAGAGCCTCCAGGTGGCGCGAGCGTAGATCCAGCGCCGTAGTCGCCATAAACGACGGACCAAGGAAATCCTTGTCTGAGTTGATGGTCACATAGGTCATCGGGTCGAAGAAAATATCAACACCGCGGCCGATGCCGTCGCGCAGGCTGCTCGGTCCAAACACGGGCAAAACCAGATAGAAACCTTCGCCCATACCCCAGACCGCGAGGGTTTGTCCGAAATCCTCATCGACCGGTTCCAGTCCCAGTTCGGACGCCACGTCGAACATGCCACCGACACCAAACGTGGTGTTGAGCAACAACCGAAGAAGCGTCGTGCCCATGTGATCGAAATTCCCTTGCAACAGGGAATTGGCGAAGACCACCGGCTCGTGTGCGTTGCTCAGCACACGATGGACCACCTCGCGAAACTCGACGGGAAAGGCCCAGACATAGGCCTGTGCCGCCGGTTTCAAGACGGCGCCATCCAAGCCCTGATTGAACGAGAAAACACCCCGGTTGAAAGGCTCCAGCGGATCGTTTAACGCTTCGTAGTCAGCGCGCGCGCCGGGGTCCTCAGGCGGCGTCGCGCAGCCACATAACGTTGCACCAAGCAAGGCCGCTGCCAAAGCCAGCGGCCGAAGGTTGGGCCACGCCTTTTCCCGCGCCTTTACCGCCGTGGCATCACTCACGTGCGAGTCTCTCGCCACCATGACCTCTCGTCCCAAAACAGGTGCAACCGACTACTGCTGTCTTCCCCTCGGACTACACCGAGGCTACCCCAATCATGTAGCACAAGCCTCTCCCGCAACACCAGTCTCGCGCCTAGCGCGCGCAACGCCAGACCACACCTGTTGCAAATATATCTCAGCCATGGAACAGCAATGCCCAGACACAGTTTTATTCCTGCACGCCGTAACTAGTTTCCGGAGGCGCCAAATAAAAGGTGTTGCGAGAGTTTATACTTAAATATATCCTTATATGTAAATAACTAGATTTAAGTGTTTGAATGACACCTCTTGATTACTTGCTCAGCGGATTCCGTGCCGCGGCCGAATCAACCCGACTGCGCATCCTCGCGCTATGTGCCGAGAGCGAGCTGACAGTGACCGAGCTGACTCAGATTCTCGGCCAAAGCCAACCTCGCGTATCGCGGCATTTGAAGGTGCTGTGCGAAGGCGGACTGCTGGAACGTCATCAGGAGCGAGCCTGGGTCTTCTATCGTCTTGCTGACCCAGGCCGGGAAGCAACTCTGGCCGAAGCCATCGTCGCCCTACTACCGGACGACGATCCGACACTCACGCTCGACCGCGAGCGTCTGTCGGTGATCAAGCAGGCCCGTGCCGAGCGTGCTGGACGCTACTTCCGCGACAATGCCGCAGACTGGGACCAGATTCGCGCACTGCACGTCGATGAGAGTGACGTTGAAGCGGCCCTGGCCCAGCTGTTCGACGGCCGCAACATGGAGAACTTTCTCGATATAGGCACCGGCACCGGGCGCGTTCTTGAGCTAATGGCGCCAAATGTCAAAAGCGGTGTTGGTATAGATATGTCGCACGAGATGCTGGCTCTGGCGCGAGTGCGTCTGGAAACCGCGGACCTCAAGCACTGCCAAGTCCGCCAGGGCGACATGTACAACCTGTCTTTCGCCAACGATAGCTTTGACGGCATCGCCTTCCACATGGTGTTGCACTTCGCCGACGACCCAAGCGGCGTGCTTGCCGAGGCGGCGCGGGTGCTACGGCCGGGCGGGCGCCTAGTGCTAGTCGACTTCGCGCCTCATGATCTCGAGTTCCTGCGCGATAAGCACGCGCATCGCCGTCTTGGTTTTACGCCCTCTGACGTGACCAGCTGGTGCGCCGCCGCCGGTCTTGACCCGGCCGCCCCGCTGCGCCTTTCCAGCGAGGCCCTGACCGTGTTGCTATGGTCGGCCGATGCGGCGGAGCGGCCCTCATAACCTGCTCCCCGAGTCCGATCGACGACACACCTCGTATAAGCTTCGAGTCCTTCCCGCTGGGCAGCCCGCAAAAGGTCAAACCTCTGAGGCGCATCGCGAAGTGGCTGGCGCGCCGCCTTGAAGACCTCGACCATGAGCCCGACACCCCCAATCTGGTGCCCACGGCAACGATCCCGGAGTTGGCCGCAGTAGGTATCGAAAAATTTCACTTCTACACCCTCAATCGGGCCTATCCGGTATTCGCTATCTGCCACATGCTTGGGCTCAGACCCCGACCGGTAACCCCATGAGCCTACTCCTCGACGCCCTGTCCGAGCGTGTGCTGCTGCTCGATTGCGGCATGGGTAGCCACGTGCAGGCGCTCGACCTGGACATTGTGCGCGATTACGACGGCTGTGAGAACTGTCCCGAGGTGCTCAACCGCTCCCGCCCGGAGATCATCCGCGATCACCACCGCAATAACCTGCTCGCAGGCTCCGATGTCCTGCTGACCAACAGTTTCGGCGGCTCGCCGCTGACGCTCGCCGAGTTTGATCTCGCCGAAGAGGCGCCGATGCTCAACCGCCGCGCCGCGGAAATCGCTCGCGAGGCCATCGCCGACTGTGCCTTTGACGGCCGCGAGTACTTCGTGCTCGGCTCGATCGGCCCTGGCACGCGCCTCGCAACCCTCGGCCAGATCGATTACGACAGCCTTGAGGAGGCGCTTGCCATCCAGGCCCGCGGGCTTATCGACGGCGGTGTCGACGGCATCATCATCGAGACCGTGCAGGACATGCTGCAGGTCAAGGCTGCAGTCAACGGCACACGCCGGGCGTTGGTCGAGGCGGCGCGGGATCTGCCGATCGCGGTGCAGATCACCGTCGAGACCACGGGCACGCTGCTGGTCGGCGCCGATATCGGCGCTGCGACCACGGTCGTCCATGCTCTCGATGTGCCGGTGCTTGGCATCAATTGCGCTACCGGGCCACAGGAGATGGCGGAGCACGTGCGCTGGCTGGCCAAGAATTGGCCGGGCCCGGTCTCGGTCAAGCCCAATGCCGGCCTGCCCGAACTGGTCGACAACGAGGCACGCTATCCCCTCAGCCCTGAGGAAATGGCCAAGTGGCTCGCGCGCTTCGTCGATGAGGACAGCGTGGCCCTGATCGGTGGCTGTTGCGGCACGCGGCCCGAGCATATCGCGGCCCTCGACACCATGTTGCGCGAACGGTCCAACGGTGCCATGCGCCCGCCGGTGCGTGAACGCAGCCTGCATTGGGTGCCCTCCGTGGCATCGCTTTACGGCCAAGTGCCCCTGCGCCAAGAGACCGCCCTACTCATGATTGGCGAGCGCTGCAATGCCAATGGCAGCAAAGTCTTTCGCCAAGCCCAATCCGAGGAAAACTGGGACTCTTGTGTCGCCCTAGCGCGCGATCAGGTGGGCGAAGGTTCCCACTGCCTCGACCTCTGCGCCGCCTTTGTCGGCCGGGACGAGGTTTCCGACATGATGACGCTTGTCTCGCGCATCGGCCAGGCCGTGCCGGCCCCCCTGGTGCTCGATTCGACCGAGCTGCCGGTGCTCGAGGCGGCTTTCCGACTCTATCCGGGCAAGGCCATTCTTAACTCGATCAACTTCGAGGACGGCGAAGCGCCGGCCGCCGCACGGCTGGCGCTGGCCAAGCGCTACGGCGCCGCGGTGGTGGCACTCACCATCGACGAGGACGGCATGGCCAAGGACGCGGACGCCAAGCTGGCGATTGCCGAGCGCCTGGTCACCTTCGCCTGCGACAGCCACAACCTACCCCGCAGCGACTTGCTGATCGACCCGCTAACCTTCACCATTTGCACCGGCAATGACGCGGACCGCCGCCTCGGCATCGAGACGCTCGACGCCGTCGAGCGCCTCGCCGAGACACTGCCGGAATGTCAGATCCTGCTCGGGCTCTCAAACATTTCCTTCGGCCTCAAGCCGGCCGCCCGCCATGTGCTCAACTCTGTATTTCTGGAGCATGCCCGCCGCCGCGGCATGACCTCGGCAATCATCCATGTCGGCAAGATCGTACCCTTCCACCAGATCCCAGAGAACGAGTTGGCGGTCGCCGAGGACTTGATCTTCGACCACCGCCGCAACGGCTACGACCCGCTGCACGCCTTCATCGAGCTGTTCGCAGACCGAGACGCCAAAGCGGTGCGCGAGCGCCCACGCGCCGCGACCGTCGAAGAACGCCTCAAGCAGCGCATCGTCGATGGCGACTGCACGGGTCTCGAAGACGATCTCGACAACGCGCTCAAGACCTGGGCGCCGCTCGATATCGTCAACACGCTGCTGCTAGACGGAATGAAGATGGTCGCTGAGCTGTTCGGCTCGGGCCAGATGCAGCTTCCTTTCGTCCTCCAGTCGGCCGAGACCATGAAGGCGGCAGTGACGCAACTCGAACCCCGCATGGAGCGGACTGAGGGCCAGGAGCGCGGCACCATCGTGCTCGCTACGGTCAAGGGCGACGTGCACGATATCGGCAAGAACCTCACTGATATCATCCTCAGCAACAATGGCTACAAGGTCATCAATCTGGGTATCAAGCAACGTATCGCCGACATTATCACCGCGGCAGACGAGCATAAGGCCAACGCCATCGGCATGTCGGGGCTGCTGGTAAAATCCACCGCCATCATGCGAGAGAACCTCGAAGAGATGGCGCGCCGCAAGATTGACCTTCCCGTCATCCTGGGCGGTGCAGCACTGACGCGGCGTTTCGTGGAGGACGACTGCCGCCAAGCCTACGGTTCTGGCCGCGTGGCCTATGCACGCGATGCCTTCGATGGCCTCAGCCTGATGGGCGCTGTGGCCGAGGGCCGCTTCGACGACGCGCTCAGAAAAACGGAGTCGACAAAGTCAGTCCCGGAGAAAAGTAAGCGGGCGCCACCCGCCGTCTCACCAGAGGCGGCGACAGTCGCTGTCCGCCGCGCCGAATGGATTGCCGAGGCCCCGGTGCCCAAGCCACCGTTTCTTGGTGCCCGCATAATCGGGCGTATGGCGGCGACGGACCTACGCCAATACCTCAACACCAACACACTCTATCAGCTGCACTGGGGCTACAAGAAACAGGGGCGCAGCTTTCGCGAGTTTCAGGCCTGGTGTACCAAGGAGCTGAATCCGCTCCTTGATTCTCTAATTGCCAAGTACGAAGCCAACGAGACCTTGCGGCCGAGCGCAACCTATGGCTTTTGGCGCGCCGTTTCCGAAGGCGACGACCTGGTTCTCTTGGACGAGTCTGGAGCTAATTCTATAGCGCGCTTTTCCTTGCCGCGACAAGCGAAAGCGGGTGGCCTGTGCATTGCCGATTTCGTGTGTGACGCGTCGAGCGACCAGAGCGATATCATCGGCCTACAGGTGGTGACCGTTGGCAATCGCACGTCGGAGATCGAGCGCGAGCTGTTCCTGACCGACCGCTATCGCGACTATCTCTACTTGCACGGTCTCGGCGTCGAGCTGACCGAGGCCATGGCCGAATACGTGCACGCGCGCATCCGCACTGAGCTCGGCTTCAGCCACCAGGACGACCGCGCCATGGACAAAATGATTCGCCATGGCTATCGAGGTGCCCGATATTCCTTCGGCTACGCCGCCTGCCCCAACCTGGAGGACCAGGCCCAGTTGCTCGACCTCTTGGGCGCCGTGCGCATCGGCGTCACCATCGGCGAGGAAGCCCAACTCCACCCCGAGCAAACAACCTCCGCGCTGGTGCTCCACCACCCCCAGGCGCGCTATTTCAATACCTGACCAAACCCACCACCGGCCGGCGTCTCGATTGCGAAGACGTCGCCCGGGCCGAGCTCCGTCGTGGCGGCATGGGGCAGCTGTTCCGTTCTGCCGTCCGCGCGCTCGACGATGTTGCGGCCCGGGGCGCCAGAATTGCCGCCGTCGAGACCGAAGGGGGGGACGCAGCGGTGGCTCGACAGGATCGAGGCCGTCATGGTCTCGAGGAAGCGCAGGCGCCGGATAGTGCCGTCGCCGCCCCTATGCCGCCCGGCGCCGCCCGAGCCGCGACGCACGGTGAAGCTTTCGAGCAGCACCGGAAAGCGCCATTCCAGCACTTCCGGGTCGGTGAGGCGCGAATTGGTCATGTGGGTGTGCACCGCCGAGGTGCCGGCAAAACCCGGCCCTGCACCCGAGCCGCCACAGATGGTCTCGTAGTATTGATAGCGTGCATTGCCAAAAGTGAGATTGTTCATCGTCCCTTGGCTCGCCGCCAGAACGCCGAGCGCGCCGTAAAGCGTGTCAGTGATGATCTGACTGGTCTCCACATTGCCGGCAACCACCGCAGCGGGGCGGTGCGGCGCCAGCATGCAACCGTCGGGGATAATCAGCTCCAACGGCACCAGACAACCCTCGTTAAGGGGAATGTCGTCGTCCACCAGAGTACGAAAAACATAAAGTACGGCCGCACGGCAGACGGCGACCGGCGCATTGAAGTTCGTATCGAGCTGCGCCGAGGTGCCCGTGAAGTCGATGCGCGCACAACGTTTGGCGTGGTCCACATCGATCGTCACCTTGACTACGCTGCCGTCGTCTAGCGGGTAGGCAAAGCTGCCGCCGACCATGCGGTCGAGCTCGCGACGCACGCATTCGGCGGCGTTGTCCTGGACATGGCCCATATAAGCGTTAACCACATCGAGGCCGAAGTGATCCATCATACGGCGCATCTCGGAAACGCCCTTATGGTTGGCAGCAATCTGGGCACGCAGGTCGGCGACGTTCTGGTCGGGGTTGCGAGCGGGCCACTTGCCCGATGCCAGCAGATCACGGAAGGCCTGCTCGCGGAACGTGCCGTTATGCACCAGCCGAAAGTTCTCGATCATCACGCCTTCTTCCTCGATAACGCGGCTCGCGGCCGGCATCGAGCCTGGCGTGATGCCACCGATATCTGCGTGGTGACCGCGCGAAGCGACGTAGAAGAGGATCTCGCTGCCAGCCCCGTCGAAAACCGGCGTGATGACGGTGATATCGGGCAAATGGGTGCCGCCGGCATAAGGCGCGTTGAGTACGGTTACGTCGCCAGGCCGCTGGCTCGTACCGCGCTCGCCAATGACTGTGCGCACACTCTCGCCCATCGAGCCCAGATGCACCGGCATGTGCGGTGCGTTGGCAACGAGATTGCCATCGCGGTCGAACACCGCACAGGAAAAATCTAGCCGCTCCTTCACATTTACCGAATGAGCCGTGTTCTCCAGTACGCTTCCCATTTGCTCGGCTATCGACATGAAGAGATTGTTGAAAATCTCCAGCATGACCGGATCGACGTTGGTACCAATCGCCACGCGCGAGGGTCGAGGCACTGCGCGGGTGAGGAG
>Ga0066847_10000951_pt1 | contig 11522 bp, 9 predicted proteins | sample ETNtaG_11_FD_65490 | JGI IMG/M metagenome (GOLD analysis project Ga0066847, IMG submission 65490) | Marine microbial and viral communities from oxygen minimum zone, Eastern Pacific Ocean - ETNP201310SV74 | ecosystem: Environmental > Aquatic > Marine > Oceanic | place: Pacific Ocean: Eastern... | reverse complement strand
GACAAATATAGGTAGTAACATTGTAAACATCATTGAAAGTAGATTCCGTTTATTCATAAACGTTCTCCTCGTTGTTTATTGTTAAGACGCATTTTTCTACAGGTGCGTCAACTGCCTGTCGCTTGCTTTTTTGTAGTATGTAAAATCTTAGTTTGCATCTTCTTTATCATCTGTATCACCAATTCCATAAACAATTTCACATTCGCTTGAATCACAAAACTTTTCTACATCTGCTTCTTCACCTTCTACACCTACAAAACTCAAATATCCAAGTTTTTTAACTTGCTTCTTATACTCTTTTTTTTCTATTGCCTCATATGGCATTTGTCTATATGCTCCTAATGGATGTCTTGGAAGTAAAGAAATACCTTTTAGTCTATATTGAAAATAATTCAACACATGTGGTAATTCATTGGCTTCTGTTTCAGGATCGAATGTTGCGGTACAACTCACTTGATTATCAGCCCAATGTCGTTGCATAAATGCGGCTAGATTAAATTGTTCCCAAATAGACAATTCTTTAGCTGTTCTTATACCTTGACCGACATCCACAGGAACTTCTATAACCATTGTAGTATCTTCTGAACCAAACGCTGGTTCAACTTTGTAACCTGCTTTTTTCAATGGCTCTATTAACTCTGAATGTTTTGATACTCTAATTCTTCGTACATAAAATCTACTCTCTGGATAATGTAGTCCAGGGGTTGCCCCTGCCAATAATGAAACCGTTCCACTTGGTTTAACTGAAGTAGTTTTGATAGATTTTGGTACAGCAAACCAATCAGAATACATTGTATCCCAACTTTTAATTACTTTATATCCATTTTCTAACCAAGTTCTAAGTTCTTCTAATCCACGATTAGTAATAAATTGTGCAACTCCACTTACACTACAACCAATTCTACGATTTCTTAACATAACACGATTAGTATCACTCCAATGGGTTTTGCCAAGTGTTACTGTTTTCGCATACAAATAAGCATATTTTAATGTACGTGCATAATCCTCATATGAATCGTGATTATCTGGAAATGTTTCTACTAAACAACACAATTCATAGCTCTCTAGAGATTGTTCTAAACAAGGATTTCCGCCCATTACTCTATGGTCTTTATCATCTCCCCCATTTTGCATACGGGAAAATTTTCTCATATTCTGTAACCACGCGAGGCCAGGTTCACCATTATCTACAATTCTTTTACATATATCGGTGTAGTCCATGCCTAATTTAGCGAATACCGAGTTATTAGAAGTCCAGCCATACATCTCTCTATGTGGATTAACTTCATAATTTTTAAGATTAAGATATTCCTCATCATCTGGATTTCCAAATACTATCTCTGCAGTTCGTCTTACGTTACCTGCTACGACACATTTTCCGATAAGGTTCATTATATCTACAATTGTAGTTGTTGTAATTGGTTCACCCGAATTATTTTCTAGTACACCTCGAATTGCTTCATGAATTTCTTCTAATGGTTCATGTCCACTTGATACTCCACCAAACCCCTTTATTGGTTCTCCCTCTGGTCTAATTTTTGAATAATCAAATTGAACTTCTGCTGCCCCATGAAAATAACTCTCTAATAATAATTTTAATGATTCTACCCATCCTTCTCGAGTGTCGGGTATTTCAAATAGTTCTTCTTTTTTAGCTTTATTTAAACCTTTAACTATAATCTCACCTGCCCCTTTACAATCAAACCCTACACCAACACCTAACATACTTGCATCCATTAAAAAACAAAATGGTTTTGAATAATCTTCTTTAAGTGTTTTAGTAGATACAAATGCACAGTTATTAAGTGCAGCATATAATCCTTTCTCTTCTGTGATTGGTGTTCCCATAGCCCACAAACCACGACCAGGCGGTAAGAATTTCATAGTAAACATTCTCTCATACATCTCTTGTGCTGATGCTTGAGCTTGCCAGGCATTCCATCCTAATTGATAATTATCAATATGATTTTTTTGCATCGAGTAAGTACCTTCTACAACCCTACGAACTGTTTCCCACCATCTTTCATTTTTACCGTTTTCTTTAATGCGAGAATATGTTCTCATATAAACTAATTCACCTAAACCATTGAAACCAAATGGTGGTTTTTTCCTTTTATACTTACTTACAAAATTATCAGACAACTTGAATCTTTCCATTCAAAACTCCATATTTTTAAAAACTACGTTATATAAACTTCACTTACACTATTAACTATAATATATATTCAAATCATTTTAAGACTTTATTCAAATCCCTCAAGTTTTTTTTCAGAGGTTTTAAAATCATCATACTTATTTTTTAAAAAGCCCGTCAACAACTCATCTGAATCCATTTTATTTGTTTGCTCTTTTCCTTGCCACGAATTTCCTTCAAAAATTTCTATAGTACCAACATTAGTATTAATGTTTGCAGGATATGTAACACCATCTATACCAAATCTATTTTTAATAACATGAACTCTACCTGTATTAGCTATCTTATCAGTTGCTTTTCTACTTACTGACATAATAAAATCTGCCGTCATAACTTTACTATATGCTTCAGCAACTTTATCAGCTTCAATTACATCCTCTTCTAATGAACTTCTATTCGCTTGAGATGCAGTCCATATTGGTATATTATACTCTCCTGCCATACCTCTTAAATCTTCATATATATTTCCCAATGCTAACCTATACTCTTTTATTCCACTCATATCTCTTAAAATATCTGCATAATCTACAATTATTACATCGGGAATAATACCTTGTATTTCTAATTGATTTAAATGTGCTGAAAGTGTTTGTACGCTTGCACTTCTAGTAGGATAATGTTTAATAATTAAATTGCCCGTTAACTTATTAACTTGTTTCTCTACTTCTTCAATACTATATTTTAAATTTGCAGTAGGTATTCCTGTTAATATAGTATCATATCTCAATCCAACATATGCCTGATTTAATTCTAATGTATAATGTATTACAGTTAATCCATTCTTAATACAACCATTTCCTATACATTGTAACATCCACGTCTTACCAATACCAGCAGGTGCCACAATAACACCCAACTCTCCTTTACCAAGTCCACCATCCATAACTTCATTAATTACATCCCAAGGAGTTTTAACAGTTGTTCTAGCGGATTCTTCAAATCTACCTAATACATTTTTAGTATAATCGTGTCCTAAATCAGCAGTACTTCCTGCTTTCATAGCACCATCAATTACTGCTTTTATTTGTTCATACTCACCAATCTGTAATAAATCTACTGATTTCAAAATTGCATTTTTTAATGTCTGATTTCTACAAAATTCAAGTATTGTTTTTTCAACAAACTCTAAATCTGTAGCTTCTCTACTATTATAAACTTCTTTAAGATTGTGTATAACAGACGTTTTTAAAATATCATTATCTAAATCTTCTATTATTATTTTTAACGCTTCTAATGTAGGACTCTTTTTAAATTCTAAAAAATATTTTTTGATATTATTAACTAACCATCTATCAGCCTCACTATCAAATATCTTTGAATCTAATATATCAAATATTGATTGTAAAAATGTTTTTCTAAATAAAAGTGAAGTAATTATCTTTTTCTGAAATGATGTTCCGAACTTACTTAATGTATCTGTATTATCCACTATTTTGATCTTCCCCGTATAAATCCTTGCTTACTAATTTTATTTTTTTCTTTCTATATCGAGCTACTGCCTTCTTTCTAATCAAATCTCTATTACGTTTATAATATTCCATATTCCAACGTCGTTGAGCTTCAAGCTTTTCATCGTCAGTTTTATATATTCTTTTTCTACCCACAATAAACTTTTATTTTTTCATATATCCATCTAATCTTAAAAAATGTTGATTGAGCCAACTATCAATATTAGGTAAATTAGTAAATAATCGATCTTCCATAAATAATTTTTCAAAATTATACTTTTGTAATTGAGGTTTATTATTATCTAAATGATTTAATAACTTCACTTTTGTTGTTCCACTAATATCTACATCTTCAAGTTGCATTAATTTATGATTTCTATCAATCAATTCTGTATGTTCTGTTAACGTTGCTTTTAACTTATCTAAAGTATAATCTTCTGCCTCTATTAATTCAGGAAACTTCTTTATAATAGTTTTTAATCCAAATCTCGGTACACCAGGTACATTATCAGATTTATCTCCATCTAATATTTTATAATATATAAAGTTTTTAGGATGAATTTTATATTCCTCTACAATAGCATCTACATCATATAATTTTTTTCTAACTGGACTCCAAATTTTTATAGTATCTGAAACTAATTGTAAAAAATCTTTATCAGTTGACATTATTATAGATTTTTTAAATTTATTCATTACATAATATGCTATAACATCATCCGCCTCTATATTATCTACTGATACAACACTTATAGGTAACAACTCAAGATAATTTAATAACCGCTTTAATTGAGTTATCATATTTATTTTTTCATCATCAGAATCTAATCCTTCAGCTCTATTTACTCGTATAGTACCTCTTCTACGTTTTTTATATTCTGGATAAAATTTACGGCGGCGTGTAGATCCTCCCTTACCATCAAATACTATTACAACTCGCGTTGGTGCTAACATTCGAATTGCATAACCTATACTTCTTAAAAATCCAACAATTCCTCCGACGTGTATTCCATTTTCATTGGTACTTGGAAATACACTAAAGACTCGGATAAATGTGTTTAATCCATCTATAAGAAGTACTTTATCATCTACATCACCGCCATAAATATCTACTTTTGATTTATCTTTAATCTGATTTAAAATTGATACATAATCATTAGAGTTCATCCATTCCATCCTCAGTCATTACAACATCATCAATCCCTAATTCATCCATATCATATTTTAAAATTAATTTTTCACATATCAATTCATATAAATGTTCTTTTAAACCATCAACATCAGCAAGTAATTGCTTAAAATCTTTAGATTGAAATTTGTGTTCGTTTCCTAAATTATCAATAAGGTTATACCAAGCCCCAGCTTGCTTTACAAGTTTGTAATCTTTCATTACAGTTAACCAGCTACCTACATCATCAATTCCACTCTCAAAATAAAGTGGAAACTCCGCTTTTCTCAATGGAGGTCCCAATCTATTCTTTATAACCTGCGACAAAATAGTCATTCCAATAACATTCTTTTTAGCATCTTTTATTTGGCCTTTGTTCTTTAACCTAACTCTCGTAGATGCATGGAATGGTAATGCTTTTCCACCACTTGTTGTCCAAGGGTCACCAAACATAACACCCAATTTTTGTCTCAATTGGTTTGTAAACACAAGAGCTACTTTTTGTCTACCTATCATTTGAGTAATTTTTCTCATTGCTTTAGATATAATGATTGCTTTTGCCGTTGCCCAACCATCCTTATCAAAGTCTGCTTGCATTTCTACTTTCGTAGATGCGGCTGCTACTGAATCAACCAAGATTGTTACTAATCTATCTTTATCTGATTCACGAACTTTAGCTACTATATGTTCTATAGCCTCAAAAATATCTTCTACTGTTTCTAAATGTAAATACAACATACTGCTTACATCTACACCAATAACTTTTAAAAAGTCTTGACTAACTGATGTTTCAGTATCTATATAAACTGCTACACCACCCTTTTTCTGAGTTTCAGCTAAAATGTGTGCACCAATTAATGATTTTCCACTCGATTCCAATCCATTGATTTCTGTAATTCTACCTACAGCAATTCCACCATTAGGTTTATTTGATATTGCTAAATCTAATAATGTAGAACCTGTAGAAATAAATTCCTTTATATCTGTTGGTGTTCCTGTTCCACTATCTAAGAAATAAGCAACTTGATCGGTATCTTTAAATTGTTTGTTTAAATTTTCTGCTAATACAGCAGCAAGATCGTCTCTTGTACTCATATAAAACTCCTAAATTAAAATTGGGGGATGTTGCCACCCCCCGAATTTATGTTATTAACTATTAAATAAATCGTCAAATGCATCTGTTGCAGATAAAACAGTATTTGTACTAGTTTCAGCAACTGGTGCAGGAGCAGGCTTAGAAGTTTCTTTCGATTCTTCACCTGCATCTTCTGATTTTCCTGAAATCCAAGATTCAAGAACTGAAGTTAATTCTTCATACGATTGTTCTTTATAGATTTCATTCAAATTCTTCTGATTATTCAAAAGTTTTTCCATAAGATTTGCATCTTCTGTAATTGGAGTTTGGTTTGGTTTAACCCTAATATTTGTTTTAGGGAAAGCCGTGCCCAGTTCTTCAGCAGTTTTAAACTCGACTACAATATCACGACCATTCATAGCATCTGTAATATCAAAGTAATCAGGATCTGTATTAATAGAAAGTAGTTCTTGATAAACTGTCTTTCCAAATCCCCAGAACTTAACACCTTCAGATTCTTGACCACGAACTACAACTGGTGCAAAAGTTCTCATTTTTGCTTCCAATTTTTTACCAATTTGATAATCATCTCTACTACCACCTTCTTTGAGTTTTTGAGAAAACTCTTCGATTGGATCTGGACGACCGTTTGAAATTGGTGAAAGGTAATTCTTCGAGCCTATTTGATAATGAAAAAACAACTCAATAAATGGGTTGTCTTTATTATGCAAATACGGAACAATTCTAATTTGAGTCTGCCCAGCGGGTGGTTTCCATAGATTGCTTACACGAGTATTTGAGTCTTGAAGTTGCGATAACCTTGCTTTGATTGCATTAATATCCATTTTTTAATCTCCTATATTATGCTTTATTTTTTATTATTCAATTTGTAGTTATTTCATTATAACCTACAATAATATATATAAACTAATTCTTGAAAAGTGTATTTTTTTTATTTGGATAAAAACTTTTTATTCATTGTTTTAGCCACAGCCCCAACAGAAGTTACATCAATGAACTTAGCATCTTTTCCATACATTGCTTTAAATGCTTCTTTAGTAGTATCTCTTGTATAATCAGAATCTCCAATAAAATAACTAAGAACTTTAACACCCTTACCACGAATTTCTTTCATCATTTTTTTGGTATGTTTAATTGCTTGTTCATTATAATACCTAATTGTACCATTACTAAACATAGGCATTCCATCTGAAAAGTTTAAGAAGTAAGATTCTTTTTCATTAGAACCACTACTTATTTTATCCATAATAGCTTGATAACATAATCCTTCGGGTGTTGTTCCTGAAGTTCTCAAATATTTAAAATACTTTTTAATATGAGCTATTTTATTTTTTCTACTGTCATAAGCCATCAAAATAGCTGGCATTTCTTCACTTCTTCTACTTTGACGATTATAAGTAGTATATCTAACTGAAACTTCAACTGTCAAACCTTCAATCATTGAAGCTGCTTTACAAATAGCGACAGTAGCTTTAATAGTGTTAGTCCACTTATCTCCACTCATACTACCACTAGCATCAATTGAAATATGTAAGTGAGCGTCAGCGTAACTATCAATAAAGACAGAAGAGAAAACTCTTTCGTTTCCAAAACCTAACTCAGCAATCAATCTCTTATCAATTCTACCACTATCTTTACGAGTCCATTTGGTATCTCTACTCTCATTACGAACTTTAAGTTTCTTACCTAACATAGTTCCAAGTCTTAATCCTTCAGCAACCGTATTATCTGAATACTTCGCATGATATGAATAGTTAGTTAACACTTCACATAAATCATTTTCTAATAAACCATCAGTAATTCTATCAATAACAACACATTTAGTCATACCGTTATTATAAGAATCAGTTCTCCATTCATATTCACCAAGATTTTTAGCACCAACATCAGTTAATTTCATACCTGATTCTTCTACTGCACTTATTTCACTAGCATACTTTTTAGCTAACTTAGTTTTTTTAGTTTTACCATTTACAAAATCTTTCTGTTTATCAAATGCTCTTTCTAATTGTTTTTTCTGTGCTTCTGAAAGAACAATATCACTACCACTTGAATGCCCTCTTCCAACTTCACCACCTTCAACAGCCTTTTTTAATCCTTCAAACTCTTCATCAGAAAGTTCTTTTGATTCACTTTTACCACTACCACTACCTTCTTCTTTTTCTCCATCTTTACTTTCAGAAGCAGGTTTGCTGGAAACTTCTCCGAACTCATCAGTTTCTTCAACACCATCTTCTAAATTATCAAGAATAATGTGGTAGATACTAACTGCTATTTTAAAAGCAGATTTAGTATCTTTAATAGTTGATGGGTGATTTTCTACAAAAAGTAATTTATAAATCTTATCTAAATCAGTAACAGCGTTTAAATTTCTATTCTCATTAGTTAAATTAATTATTCTAAATATATATGAATTCCAATCATTGGAAGTATATTCATCAGATTTTAATGCTTTATCAATCACATTAGAATGGAAATATGATTTATACATTGAATGATAATACCCCTTATAACCAGGAGAGTTTTTAAAGATATGATAATCAATTCGTCTATCTTCTACATAATTAAGAAGCATTTTCAAATGACTAAGTACTGAAGTTTTATCATATCCTTTTTTCTCAGCTTTAAGAATTGTTTCATTATCAGTAACAAAACCACCAGTAAGATTTCTTAGAAATTCGAAATCTGAAAGAAGTATATGTGAACCTTCGTGAAGAGCCAAACCAACAGTACTATCAAAATTCTTTTCTTTTATATTAGAAGAAATAACAACTTTTTTACCATCAGTATAAGAATCTTCTCCACTTTTAAAAGTAACTCTAATATCATTTCTACCAGTAACAATATTAACAAAATTAGAAATAGAACGTCTATAAGATGCAAGTGCTATAGTATCTACTTTTGGTTTTTTTACTTCTTCTTCGCCCCAACTATCAAATATAGAAGTTCTCCTACCAAAATCATCCCCCATCCAAAAGGATGAATTAGAAGTTTTAGGTGAATTAGCACTATATTTTTCACGAAGTTTCATCGGATTAAAATGTTTTAAAACTGGCATCTTTTCTTTATTTTCCTCATTTATCATAGTTGATCTTACACACAAATAAGCTAAAAGTCAAGGTATTTTTTAAGTTTTTTGGGCAAGGGGGCTTAATAGTAATGCTCTGTTTCAGTCCTATTGACTCTACGGGGGATAACCGTATTGACACCATCTTCAGCCCCACCATTCCTTAATTAAATACCTAATTTCCATATAAGATCATACGCATAAAACCAGGTACAAGTCAAGGTTTATTTTATTTATTTTCGATGTTATCTATATCTATAATTTTATATAACTTAGTGTTTATTCTCTGTATACTATCCTCTGAATCGAATAGTAAGATGCAATTCTTATAATCGTCCCAATCAATACTGAATGTTTTGTCTAAAACTCCATTATTTAACTTACGAATTAATGTATTTAATGCATTTATAGTATAAAGAGTATTTGAATGCTTTTTTCTATGTAATGATATTGTATTTCTAACTCCATCAAGAAAATCATCTGTTTTAGGTATATTGTATGTGCACATTAATTGCTTTGGATCATCTATATTTGATAAAATATATATTTTATTATAAAAAATATCATTACATTCCATAATAAGATCAATTGTAAAATCTAAATTATGAATATCCGTAAAAGTACATAATAATTGAGTATTCATTAATCTAACTCGCCACTTAATAGTTTAAGTAGAGCAGATTTAGTACCACCTTTTTCTACAAGCACTCTCTCAAGGTTTCCATCCTCAGTATACTTACTTCTAGTTTTCAATAATGGTATCTCTTTTCCATCATCATCTATATACATTAAAAAGTCTCCCTTTTTCGGATTTTCTGATTTTCTAATTCTACCTGATTCATATAATTCTGTAATTTTAGAAACCATTTTCTCTGCCTCTTTACTTCCCGTTAAAGGAACTCTTGAAACTTTTCCAGCGTTTTGATATAAAAAAGAACCCACTCCTTCAGGAGGATCATGTCCTACAATACTAAACATCATAAAATCATATATCGCGCGTGGATCATCATCAGCTGCATCTAAAACACTATTCATCAGTTCTATATGTAACTCATCAGGATTTTCAGCTTGCATTATTCTTTCCATATAAGCACCTTGCATACTTTCAGGTAATTTTTGTATCTGATGTATATAAGCTGACTTATCAGTTGGATGATGTAATATCATCTCTCTTCTTTCATCACTACCTGGTTCCGTATCGTTTATTGCATCAACTGCACGTCTAGGACCTAATTGTGCTAATTGTACATTTTTTCCATCTTTAACGGATGAAGCAAGTAATGCTGTTCTCTCACCATCAGGAGTTTCCGCATAAATCACAATATCCGCTCTAAACTTATCATCATCTGTTCCCCCTTCACAATCTACCTTAATTTTTGTACCCTCTGGAAAATTACCTTTTTCTAATAAATCTTTTGCAACAGCTATTTCAACTGCTACATTTTTATTACTCAAAATATCTTTAAGTTTATTTGCCATACTTTCAAGATTCTCAGGATTGGTAAAATATTTCAACGCATCAGCACGTAAGTCTGCAATATTTACTACCATACCATTTTTTGTTGTAACCGTTCCTTCTTTCATAAGGGATTCTAAAATTTCAGGTATTTCTTCTTCAGTATACTCTGATTCGCCCAAAGCGTATGCTAAAGCAACTACTCCCTCATATGCAGTTGATTCTCCACGTTTAGATTTACCTACTATAGTTGGTTTTGAATGAACCGATATGTATTTACCTTCTGGTGTCCAAGCGGTTAAATGTTTAGAAGTAACCTTGTTAATAGTATATCCTTTTGCCTTTAAATCTTCTGCTAACTTTTTTATACTCTTTGCTCTACTACCTTTTGGCCTATCAACCACATCATAGTAATATTTTTGTTGTACTTCTCGTTTACTAAAAATAGCATTAGCTAAATTAAATTTCTCCTCTTCACTCGCACTACTACCCAAATGTAAAGGTATTCCTGTTGATTCCGTTATATCACGTGAAGTATTTTTATACCCTTCAATTCTTTTCTTTGCTTCTTCTGTTTCTAGAGGATCTTTTGATTTTTTTAAGTTTTCTTCAATTCCTTTTATCTCTTTTTTGAATTTGGGACTCCAATGTTCTTTTTTCAAATCATCATGTTTATCTACAGATAATTCTTCCTCTTCTTTATCTTCAGGTTCATCTTTATCAAGTTTTTTAATATCTTCAGGAGAAGCATCTTTCTTTACTAATTTCTGACCTCTATCAGGACTGTGTTTCTTTACTGTATAACTTTTACCATAACTACCATCTTTTTGTTTTTTCTGAACAATATCATCTTCACTTAACTTATCTATTAATGCATATATAGCCTCAAGACTCCAACCCTCTTTTATAAGTTGATTCTTTAATAACATTACATCATCAGCTCTATTAAAGTTAGGCATACCATCCTTACACTTCCAAGCTATTTCATTTACTATATCTTTAAATTTCATAACGTTCCATAGTGTGATAATTTTTTCCTGTTGTAATTTTGGTTGGATAACCATCTATCTCAAGTGTTTTTTTAATATCATTC
>Ga0066847_10000939_pt1 | contig 11629 bp, 8 predicted proteins | sample ETNtaG_11_FD_65490 | JGI IMG/M metagenome (GOLD analysis project Ga0066847, IMG submission 65490) | Marine microbial and viral communities from oxygen minimum zone, Eastern Pacific Ocean - ETNP201310SV74 | ecosystem: Environmental > Aquatic > Marine > Oceanic | place: Pacific Ocean: Eastern... | reverse complement strand
AGAAGGGTTACTATGAGGCCAGAAATGACGCCTACGGTGGCCAGAATGGTTGCAGCAAAGAAAAGGGAACTTAACTTCCCTCTTCGATGGTATTCAATTGCAAATTTCTTTAGATATGAAAGGCCACAAAAAGGGCGAACAAGAGAGTTTTATCAATTGAATTGTGATTTGTTTGGCACAAGTGGAGCCGATGCTGACTTTGAAATTCTTAACCTTGCTTATTCTTTAATGAAAGAAATTGGTGCTGAAGATAATAATTTTGAAATAAGAATAAATAATAGAAAATTTATCAACTTTTTACTTAAAGACTACCTCTCCCTTAATGAGGAAAATGTAAGTAAGTTGATGAAACTTATAGATAAAAAAAATAAAATGCCGAATTCTGAATTTATGGAGCAAGCTAAACTTATTTTAAATGACAAAGTAGAAAATTTTTTAGAAATTCTTGAAAGTAGGGATTTAAATGAATTAAATCAATTTTCTGATAATGAAGGCGTGAAAGAAATGAAGGCGGTATTTAAAAAACTTAATGAAGCTGGAATCAAAAATTACAGATATGAACCAACTTTAATGAGAGGTTTAGATTACTACACTGGTTTAGTCTTTGAGCTTTGGGATACAGGGAAGGGGAATAATCGTTCTCTTTTTGGCGGTGGCAGATATGATGATTTACTTGAAATTTTTGGAGAAGAAAAATTGCCAACAACCGGCTTCGCTGTAAGTGATGTGGTAATTGAAAATTATTTGAAGACCTACAATTTAATTCCTGAATATACTTCAAGTACTGACTTATTTATTTGTACTCTTGACGAAAGTTTTATTTCAAAGGCAAACGACTTGGCAAAAATACTTCGAGGAGAAGGATTAAATATTGTGGTAAACTTGAGCCTTAAAAAAGTGGGAGACCAAATTTCTTTAGCCAATAAAAAAAGTATTCCCTTTGTAATTTGTATCGGAGAAATAGAAGTAAACTCTGGGAAATATAAGGTTAAAAACCTTAAATCAGGGGAAGAAAAAGAGCTTGGTGCCGAAGAGATATCTGGTTTTGTTAAAAATGCGTAAGATATTTTTTGATATAGAAACTTCAAATGCGTTTCAAGATGTTGGTTCAAGGGATCCTTCCGCTTTAGATTTGTCCGTCATAGCTATTTATGATTCTAAAATTGGGGAGTATTCATCTTATCTTCAAGATGAATTATCTAAACTTTGGCCAATCTTGGAAAATGCCGACATGCTTATTGGTTTTTATTCCAACAAATTTGACATTCCCCTTTTAGATAAATATTACCCTGGCAATTTGACAGAAATTAGGCATTTAGACTTGCTTGCAGAAATAAAGAAAAGTTTAGGTAGAAATGTTGCTTTAGATAAACTTGCTCAAGGTACATTAAACTCGAGTAAGAGTGGACATGGTCTTCAAGCCACAAATTGGTGGAAACAAGGAAAAACTGATGAAGTTCGTAAGTATTGTATCCAAGACGTGAAGGTAACAAAAGGAATTTACGATTATGCCATAAAACACGGCAGACTGAAGTTTAAGGAGGACGGAAAAATTCAAGAATTTAATATAGATGCAAGTAAATGGGAAAAAGGGGACAAAAGTTCAATTACTCACACATTGCCATTTTAATGTAAATTCAGCTCTTTATTTTGAAGCCATTTATAAATGGTTCCGGTGACAGATAAGACAATTAATCCTGTAAGCAGTACAAGGTATGGTCTATCTCGAAGATACTCTATTTTGTCTATAATTCCTTCAAAACCGTAAATCACCGCAGCAAAACCAAATATACTCAAAAGCGCAAAACTTAGAGGGTACCTTCTAAATATAGGCTTTCCTTTTTTTCTAACCTCTTTATTAAAAGACTTGGCTATATCCTCAGCTTCTTTTAATGGATCTGTTTTTTCTTTCATAATTTAAATTATATAACTATAAGGAAAATTACGACAGCTAAAACAATTCTATAAATTACAAAAAGTGTGAGAGTGTGGTTTTTTAAATATCTAAGCATCCAGTAAATCGAGAAATATCCTAAAACAAAAGCTACAACTGAACCAACTACGAGAGAAGCCCCCAAATCAATCAATAACCCATCACTTCCTAAATCAAAAAGTTTCTTCAGTCCCGAACCTAAAATAATAGGGAAGCCAAGTAGGAATGAAAATCGAGTTGCCAGTTCCCTATTAAATCCCATAAAAAGTCCTCCAGAAATTGTAATTCCTGAACGAGAAACTCCAGGGATTAACGCCAGGGTCTGAAAGACTCCGGCTAAGAGTCCTTTTCTTATTGTGAGATTTCTATTTTTTTCTGCAACCTTCTCTGCAATCCAAAAAACTAATGAGCCAGCAATAAGGGCCGATGCAACAATTAAAGGATCTCTTATGCCTTCTTCAAAGAATTTCTCAAAATAAAAAGCAACTACAACAACAGGTATTGTTCCTAAAATAAGCGCAAGTAAAAGGATTCTACTTTCTCTCTTTACTTCCCTACCCATAATCCAATCGATAGCGGTTTTTATCATGTCTAGAATTTCTTTTCTGAAATAAATTAAAACAGCAAGAGCTGTAGCAAGATGTAAGACAGCGTCAAACGCTAATCCCCCACTATTGTTGATATTTAGAAATTCTCTAGCTATAACCAAATGTCCAGATGAAGAGACTGGAATAAATTCTGTCAGCCCCTGAATTGCTCCAAGAATAATTGAGTCAAGAATCGTCATAGCGTTAATTTAACACCTAAATAGCAATAAATAAAGCCACAAAATTGGTACTTTGTGAATTTGCTGAAGCTATAAGGCGTGGTAGAATATTCTCGTTATAATTTAATTCTTAAATATGGAAAACAGCACAGGAAATAGTAATCTTTTAATCCCAATCTCCATAGTTGTTGCCGGCCTTATTGTTGCTGGCGCTTTCTTTATCTCAAAAGATGATAATGGAGGAGAAGAAGAAAATAATCAGGAAGAAGAACAAGAACAGCAGATAAATATTAAGCCAGTATCAGAGGATGACCATATTTTAGGAAATCCTAATGCTGATATTGTTGTTGTCGAGTTTTCTGATTTAGAATGTCCTTATTGTAAAAATTTCCACGAAACAATGCACCAAATTGTTGATGAATTTGGCAAAGATGGAGAAGTTGCGTGGGTTTACAGACACCTTCCTTTAACACGACTTCATTCAAAAGCACAAAGAGAAGCAGAAGCAACTGAATGTGCTTGGGCACAAGGAGGAAATGATGCTTGGTGGGCATATATCGATAGATTATTTGAAGTTACACCATCAAATAATGGATTGGATTTAAACCAGCTCCCTGTTATTGCCGAGGAAGTAGGACTTGATGTAGAAGAATTTGAACAGTGCCTAGAAGATGAAACGTACAAGGATAAAGTTCGAGCAGACTCCGATGATGCTATTGCATCAGGCGGACAAGGGACACCTTATAACGTATTTCTGATTAAAGGGGAAGACCCAATTCCAGTGAGTGGAGGACTTCCTTTTGATCAGATGAAAAATTTGATTGAACAGACTCTTTTAACTTTCTAAGATAACGCTTACCAAAGCCATAATAAACGGCCCAGTTCATGGGCCTTTTATTATTTATCAATTAATTTTAGACGATAAATTTCAAGTGATTCTTTACCTTCAAACATGTCAGTTGGATTTGGTAGAAATTTCTTACGCGTCAAAAGATCATAACTAGTGTCGGCTATCAAGTCACGGAAGAAACGAAATTCGTCTTGATGATTTTGAAAATCTATATAATGACGGCGTAGTTGTGTTTTTCCGTCTCTGTTTTTTGTTTTCTTGCATTCATAGACAATAAATCTTCTGACTGGCTTATTAAATTTCGAAAGGACTGTATAGTAATTAAAAAGAGCTTGGAGCATAAAAAGTGGGTTATCTGTCTCACGCTTACCAAAAGCGTTAACAAATTTATGATCGACGATATCAACTGCGTTCTTGTCAACATGTGATGATACTACCAAGTCCGATATTGCCTTAACTGGAATAGGAACGCCTGGAATATAGCTCAAACTCTTAACTTCAGTGCCAAGAACTTTATGTCGAGGAGGACGTGCAAGATAAAAATTAATAGCCTGTTTATATTCTTTTTCCATTTTTTTTCGTTTATTCCCCCGCCCTCTTTTTGAAGAAATTTTTCCAAAATTAATTTCGAAATCGGAAACATTTCTTAAGTACTCAAGGCCAAGATTAATCGCAGCATCCTTAGAAAGTCCACTATAGAAGTGTTGAAGTGCAACATGGCCTGCTTGGCCAATAACTGACGCGGGAGTTCCTGGAATGTCATAAACACCCTCAACGTAGCGTTTATACCATGCTAAAGGATTTCGGAGATATGCAATAAGCGAAGAATAGCTCCAGTGTTTGATTGGATACTTTTTCTTACTCACAAGAGAACTATACCATGTCAAACTAATAAAAAACGCCCTTTATTAATAATATTTCATAAAGCTCATATAACATGGTAAGGAATCTCAGCTGAACAAAAGCCGATTTTTTATTTAAAACAAAAACGTCGGGCTCCCACACCGACGCTTTACATTTTGGCTATTTCTTCAAGAAATTCTTGTGAGAGAATCCCGGCTTCGGTATAAAGAGCCCTTAGTTTGGGATCCTCAGCCACAGGCTTAAGAAACTCAGTCAAATCTCCTGAAAGAAAGTAAGCCGTTATAGGGTCAAATTCCATTTTCCTTATTGCTGACAGTTGATTTTTAACCGCATCACGAAAGTCAACAACAGGTTCATGAAGCAACTTCTCAAGTAGGAGAACATCTGCTTCTACATTATTAGTCAAAGGTACTCACCTCCTAAATGAAATATACCATTTAATAGTTTTTTAATCTATTTGATTTTTCGTGCTGCCGAATTTTCTCGTGAGCCTTGGCTTCAATTTGCCTAATTCTCTCACGAGTAACACCAAATTCCTTACCGACTTCTTCAAGAGTGTGGTTAATTCCATCCATTAATCCATTTCTCATCTCAAGAATTTTCTTTTCCTTTGGGGTCAGGTCACTTAAAATTTCCTTGATATGATCGGAAAGAATTCTTCTCGAGGTTTCTTGGTCTGGAGATGAAATCTTTTTATCTTCAATAAAATCTCCTAATGTTGATTTCCCGTCATCACTGTCATCTCCAACAGGACTTTCGAGTGAGCCTGTATTCTGATCAATTTTCTTGATGGCGTGGATTTTCGAAACATCAAGTCCCATTTCTACGGCAATTTCTTCTGCTAAAGGATCTCTTCCTAAATCTTGCGTTAATTGCCTAAGGACCCTCTTATATTTGGCAATTGTTTCAACCATATGAACTGGAACCCTAATCGTCCTTGATTGATCAGCCAAAGCTCTGGTAATTGCCTGCCTTATCCACCAAGTGGCATATGTTGAAAATTTGTATCCTTTAGTCCAGTCAAATTTTTCAACAGCTTTAAACAGACCTAAATTCCCTTCTTGAATTAGGTCTAATAAAGTTAAATTTGGGCTCCTGGTTGCGTATCTTTTGGCAATAGAGACAACTAATCTTAAGTTCACTCTAGCCAATAAATTCCTTGCTTCCTCTTCTCCTCCCTCTATTCTCCTAGCCAATTCTTTCTCTTTTTCAGCAGAAATCAGGTCAAACTGACCGATTTCCTTTAAATACATTTGAATTGAATCATAAGACAACTCGTTTTTACTATAGACATTCTTCTTACCAAACGGGCCTTCATCATCTCCGGCATTAAGAAATCCTCCACTTTCGAGGACATCAATGCCATTAGAACCCAGAATATCGTAAAGCTCTTCAAGAAAAATAATATTATTTTCTATATCCGGAAACTCTTTTAAAATTTCATCATAAGTGACAAAACCTTTTTCCTTACCTTTTCTTACAAGAAGATCTCTTTTTTTATTTAATTCTTTTTCTTTTTTACTAATCTTCTTTTCTACAGATTTGGAAACTTTCTTAGTTGCTTTTTTTATAGCAGTTTTTTTCTTCTTAACCAAAGTCTTCTTCCTTGGTTTGGAAGCTTTTTTAACAGTTTTCTTCTTTGCCAGCCTGCCGCGTTTTCTAGCCACAGGTTTTCTTGAAGTTTTTTTAGTTGTCTTTGTTTTTTTTCTTGGCATTTAATAACTAATAATTATTTTAAAATTCACTTTTAATTTTGGCTATTTGTTTTGATAAATTTTGACATTCTTTCAATGCTTTCATACTTGTCTTTGAATCGCCTTCATTTTCCGCCTTTTTTAACTCTTTCATTTTTAAGTTTAGCCTCTCCTTTAAATAATCTTCCTCCAAACGTCCAAAAAGTTCTTTTAATTCAACTTTCACATTTAAAGATCCTTCGTAAAGAATATCAGCTTCAAAAATTAAATCGCTCTTTTCATTTGAACTAAAATCATCCAATATAGTTTCTTTCCCAGTTATTTTTTGGATTTCTTTTCTAATAAACTTGGTGTCTACTGTGGGTTTTTTCATTGATTCTTGCCAAAGAAGAATCCCAATAATTCTTCTAATAATCATTTTCCTTCTGCTATCAATGTCAGTATTTTCACTTTTTTTATCTTCTGGATAAGAAACGTCCAAGTCTTTTATTTCTATTTTCTCAACTTCTTCATAAAGTTTCTCTTCTGAAATTCCCATTGTCTCTGAAAGGATTTTAACAAAGTGTGCTTGATCGATTTTATTCTCAAGCATTGCTACAAAAGGGAGAATCTCCTCTTTTATCTTCAGCCCAAGTTTTCTCTCATCTTTTTCGTCATTTTTTAATCTAGAAAGATAAAATTCTATAATATGTGTCGAATTCTTGATTACATCCTTCCATTCATCTTTGTCCTTAATTATCAAATCAGCTGGGTCATATCCTTCTGGTATTGAGGCAATCTTCAGGTCTATACCCACAGAAAGAGCAATTTTAGCACCTCTGCTAGAAGCTTTAAAACCTGCTCCATCCGAATCAAAAGCTATAACTATCCTTTTTGTAAGTCTGGAAACTTTATCAAGCTGTTCTCTGGTTAAAGCTGTTCCTAGTGGTGCAACCGTGTTTCTGTATCCAGCTTGATGAGCCATTAAAACATCAACATTCCCTTCCACTAAAATTGCAAAATTATTTTTCCTAATATCTATTTTAGCCTTATCATAACCAAAAAGAGTATTGGATTTTTTAAAGAATTTTGTTTCGGGGCTGTTTAGATATTTTGCAATCTCATCGTTTTCTTCCCCAAAAATTCTTCCAGAGAATGCTACGGTTCTACCCGATGGGTCACTTACTGGAAACATTATTCGAGACCTAAATCTGTCATAAACCTTCCCTTGCGACTCTTTTATAAGTCCCGCCTCATCAATTTCTTTTTCGGAATAACCCTTTTTTGTGAGATATTCAAGTAATGATCTCCATTCATCTTGAGCAAAACCAATTCGAAAAGATTTAAGAATCTTTTTTTCCAAACCTCTCTCCTTCAAATATTTTAAGGCCCTAGGATTTTTCTCAAGGTTTTCTTCATAGAAAAGAGTCGTCTCTTCTAGAAGGGTCAATAACTTATCATTCTGATTTTTGAGCTTAGGGTCAATTTTTTCAATTACCACCCCGGCTCTATCAGCCAAAATTTTCAAAGAACCTATAAAATCAACTCCTTCAAATTCCTGCACAAAACTGAAAATATCTCCATTCTTCCCACAACCAAAACAATAGTATGAATCTCTCGAAGGAGAAACAAAAAACGACGGTGTTTTCTCGTTATGGAATGGGCATCTCGATTTGAAATTGATTCCTGCTTTTTCAAGCTTTAAATAAGAACCAACAACTTCTATTATACCCAGCTTATTTTTAATTTGTTCTACGGTACTTGCCATAACAAGCCCAAGAAATAAATTCTTGGAACAAAGATATTATTAAACGAAAGAACTAATTTTACTCCTCTTTTCCCTCAAATTCTCTATCCAATTCTTCTTGGACTGCTCTAATCTTCTGATTTTTTGGGCTTCCCTCAAATCCTGAACCAGCTGGGATTAACCTCCCAACAATAACATTCTCTTTGAGTCCTTGGAGTGTGTCTTTAGAGCCCCTAACAGCAGCATTAATGAGTATTTTGCTTGTATGCTGGAAAGAGGCAGCAGAGAGGAAGCTTTGCCTAGTCAACGAAACTTCGGTAATACCCATTATCAATGAATCTGATTTAGCTGGAGTTTTGCCTTCATTTTTTACATTTCTATTCTCTTCCTCTATAAGGCTATTCCCAACAACTTCTCCATTTGAAAAATTTGTATCCCCTTCATCTATTATTTTTGACCTAGAAAACATCTGCCTAATAATAACTTCAATATGTTTTCTCGAAACCGGAGCCCCTTGAAGTTCATAGATTTTGTTAATTTCGTGAATAATATAATTGTAAGTTTTTTCCTTTCCAGCAAACTTAAACAATTCTTTTAAATTTACTGAACCATCAGTCAATATTTGACCCTTGACTATATCGTCTCCTTTTTTCACCAGCGGAAATCTTCTATAGTGAACTTTATATTCAACTTCTGCCTTTTTCTTATTCTTAGTCTTACTTTCAATATCAGGGAGAACAGTAATGATTTTTCCCTTGTCTTTTTCCTTAATAACTTCCATAACTTTCCCCGAAACATGTGAAATAACAGCAGGGTTTTTTGGATTTCTCCTTTCGAAAATTTCTTCAACTCGTGGAAGTCCCGATGTGATATCTCCTCCAACACTGGCTGTGCCTCCTGCATGAAAAGTTCTCATGGTTAGTTGGGTTCCAGGTTCTCCGATAGCTTGAGCTGCTATGGTCCCAACCGTTTCCCCAATTTCTATAAGTCTATTATTCCCCAAATCAATTCCATAACATTTTGCGCAAATACCAACTCTTGATTCACAAGTCATTGGAGAACGAGCATAAACACTTTCTGTTTCTAGATCTTCAATGTTTTTACTATCTTTTTCAGACAAGAGTTCTCCTCTTTTGAAGATTACTTTTCCTTTTGAATCTTTAATGTCTTCTTGCAAAATTCTCCCTTTTATATTTTTTGAAATGTGGATTTCAATCCCAGAAGCGCTTTCTTTTTTAATACTAATTCCATTTTTGGTTTTGCAATCATCTTCAGAAATAACTATGTCTTGAGCAACATCAAAAAGTCTTCTGGTTAAATATCCAGCTTTCGCAGTTCCTAATGCTGTATCAGATAACCCCTTTCTTGAACCATGGGTGGAGTTGAAATATTCAACTGGAGTATATCCCTCTTTTAAAGAAGAGATGATAGGAGAGTCAATAATCTCTCCTCTAGCATTGTTAATAAGGCCTCTCATACCGGCCATCTGGCTAATTTGGCTTAAAGAACCTTTGGCTCCTGATCCAACCATGTCGTAGACGCTTCCATGAGCCTCCAGCGTATCTGGTATTAATTTTTCTACTTTGTCTTTTATTTCAAACCAAGTTTCAATAGTTTTCCTATATCTTTCTTCTTCTGACAAAAGTCCTTCCTTATAGTTATCTCTAATTTTAAGGACCTCCTCTTTCCCTTTTTTTATCAAATCAGATTTACCTTCTGGAATTTGAACATCATCAATACCCCAAGTGATACCAGAATGTGTTGCATATTTAAACCCAAAAAGTTTAATTTTATCCAAAAGTTGTGGCAAGACATCTGTACCATAATTATCCAAGAGACTATCGACAATTACTTGAATCTCTTTATCATTAACTTCTTTGTTTAAATAAGGATAATCTTTTGGAAGAATACTATTAAATAAAAGGCGGCCTGCTGAAGTTTCAAATGCCTCACCATCAAAATTCTTGTATTTATCATTCCCCTCCGTTCCTAAAACTCTAATCTTAGCCCGAGAATCTATGTCTCCAAAGTCATAAGCCAAAAGGGCATTGTTTGGAGTAGCGAAGAATTTACCTTCTCCTTTTTTGCCATCAACAATTTTGGTCATCCAATAGCAACCAAGAATAATGTCTTGATAGATTTTAATTGGCTTTCCATTCCCTGGTTTTAAAAGATTCTTCGAAGAAGACATTATCTCTCTAGCCTCAAGTTGAGCTTCTTCGGAAAGAGGAACATGGACAGCCATCATATCCCCATCAAAATCTGCATTGAATGCAGTACAGACAAGTGGATGCAACTGGATTGCTTTTCCTTCAATCAAAATTGGTCTGAAAGCTTGAATTCCTAGTCTATGAAGTGTAGGAGCTCTGTTTAAAAGAACATGTTTATCTTGAATAACCTGCTCCAAAATCGCCCAAACTTCGGGAATTCCCTCGTCTATAAGCTTATTGGCCCCCCGAATATTAAAGGCAAGCTCCGATGCTAATAGCTTATTGATAACAAAAGGCCTAAAAAGTTCTAAGGCCATATATTTTGGCAGACCACATGCGTCAAGAGCTAATTCAGGACCAACAACAATAACTGAACGGCCTGAATAATCAACTCTCTTTCCTAAAAGATTTTGTCTAAAAATTCCCTGTTTTCCTCGTATTTTGTCAGCTAAAGATTTTAGGGGCCTTCTTTGAGCTTGACTCATAGCAGAAAATGGACTTGAACCTCTTTTAATTGTGTTATCAATTAACGCATCAACAGCTTCTTGTAAAATCCTCTTTTCATTTCGAAGGATAACATTTGGTGCGTTTATAGAAATTAACTTCTTTAATCTGTTGTTTCTGTTTATAACTCTTCTGTATAAATCGTTAACATCAGAGGTAGCATGTCTTCCTCCATCAAGTGGAACCATTGGTCTAATTGCAGGTGGAATAACCGGAATTCTAGTAAAGAACATCCATTCCGGCCTTACGCCAGATCTAAACATTGAATTCACCAAACCTAATCTTTTTGCGATTCTTGGCTTCTGGGTTGCAGTTGCGGTTTCAAATTCTTCTTCAATCTCTCTTAATAGCTTCTTTAAATCAAGTTCCTTAAATATTTCATAAACAGCCTCCGCACCAGTTTCAGCTTCAAAAAGAGGCCCATATTTTAATGAATATTTATTAAAATCTACTGTATCAAGAACTGTGTGTATGCAAATACTATTAATTTCTTTCTTGGTTTTCAAAAAAAGCTCTTTTAATTTATCTTTAGATTTTTCATCCCTGAGCCCTTTTATTTTACTCTTGTATTCAGCATCAACTTCTTTCAAAAATTTCTTTCTTTCTTCTTCGTTTGTACTTGTCACGATATATCCAGCGAAATAGACAACTTTTTCTAAATCATTTGCTGAAAGATTCAGAATATTTCCCATCTTCGACGGAATACTTTTCAAAAACCAAATATGAGAAACGGGAGTAGATAATTCAATATGTCCCATCCTTTCTCTTCGAACAATCGCCCTAGTTACTTCAACACCGCACTTTTCACAAACAATTCCTTTAAACCTAATACCCCTATATTTTCCACAATAACATTCAAAATCTCTTTCGGGGCCAAAGATTTTCTCATCAAAAAGGCCTCCCTTTTCACTTCTTTGGGTTCTGTAATTGATCGTTTCTGGCTTGGTTACTTCACCATAAGACCATTCTAAAATCTTTTCCGGAGAAGCTAGACGAAGAGAAATATTATCGAAATCAGCGAAATCTTTATTTCTATGTTGTCTATTATTGTTTTGTATTCTTATTTCTTCCATACTTTTTTT
>Ga0066847_10000938_pt1 | contig 11631 bp, 15 predicted proteins | sample ETNtaG_11_FD_65490 | JGI IMG/M metagenome (GOLD analysis project Ga0066847, IMG submission 65490) | Marine microbial and viral communities from oxygen minimum zone, Eastern Pacific Ocean - ETNP201310SV74 | ecosystem: Environmental > Aquatic > Marine > Oceanic | place: Pacific Ocean: Eastern... | reverse complement strand
ACCGCAAAATAGACATTGTTGTTTCATTTATCGTAATCCCCCTTCCATAATTGTGGGTTGGTTTCTTCTTCTTTTGTTTTCTTCCTTTCTCTTTTATTTAGTGTTCTTTTTATTAATTTCCCTGTACCTGTTTTCCAATTGTGTGCGCTATGCCATTTCCTTGAAGTCCAATCTCTGACGTGGTTTTTAAAATTTCCCATGTTATTATATAAAGTCCTCTACGGTTGGTTGTGATTTACGTTCTTCTTCTAATCCTACTTGTTCTTCCGTAATCTTAAAGAATTGGTCTGATGCTTCGAATCCTACATACTGTCTTCCGAGTTGTGATGCCCGAACTAGTGTTGTTCCTGTGCCAGAGAATGGGTCTAATACTACACCACCTCTAGGACAACCTGCGAGAATTGGTTTGTCAATCAATGCTGGATTATATGATGCGACGTGGGCGGTTTTAGACATTGCTGTGGCTATTAACCAGAAATCTGCAACGTCGCCTGGGTTCTTACCTTTCGGGTTAAGAGTAGTACCCCCGGATTTGTATATTTTTTCCATATTCTCATATCCTTTATGGTCTCTTTCTTTAATCAATCCCTGTTCGGATTGACCACCGACACCACCAGTATATTTGTTTATATTCCTTCCACGCATTTCCCGTCTGAGAGAAGACTCCATATGTTCTTCCCGTACGGAATCTAAATCAAAGTAGTATCCCTTCGGTTGTTTTGTCATAAAGAAAATGTATTCATGTTTCTTAGAGAATCTGTCTAATACGGATTCTGGCATTACGGACTTCTTCGCCCATATAATATCGTTGCGAATAGTCCAACCTCTGTCATGGCAACCTATTGCAAATCTGTGGGGAATTAGTAAGAGTGATTTGGGGGATAGATTATTTGGTTGGTTAACAACCATACCTTTGAGATAATCTGCGGTTGCACTTCTATGTCCATCATCAACTGCAAGTCCGCCAGATTTGGTTGAATAAGTATCCCCGAGGTTAATCCATACCGTTCCCGTGTCTTTAAGGACACGATGTATTTCGTCCATCATACCCCATAGTCTTTCTAAATACTCTTGGAATGTTGGTTCTAATCCCCATTGTTCGTCAAACCCATAATTACGGAGTTGCCAATATGGTGGGGAAGTGATTACGCAATCAATGGATTTATCGTCGAGCTTCTTAAACCCTTCCATAATATCGCATTTAAATATCTTGTTCATAACTGAAATCCCTCATAATCATCTACTGGTTTCTTAACTTGGTCAGTATCAATTATAGATTGTGCGGAATCTTCTACATCATATAATCTCATCTTACTTCTATCTATGCCCAATACAAATCTTCTGGTTTTACCTGTTGGGTCGTTGTATCTATTCTTAAGTTGTTTAATCATAATCTGATTAAGGTTGTCTAGTTCTTCTGTTGTAATCAATGCGAACATAAGGTCTGCGGTTGCAGGTAATCCGAATGATTCGGAAGTGTCTGTAAGTCCAACGTCGGAGTTATCAAATCCCCCTCTCGTTGTTTGGGTTGCAGATAGAATCGGTACATTCTGTTCTACCGCCATACCCCTAAGTTCTTCTGCGATTGCTTTAACATATGTGTATGTGTGACTCATATCTTTCATACGAGAAGAAGCACAGATGTTGATATAGTCAATGCAAATCAAATCGGGAATGAAGTTCCTTTTCATTTTTAGTTCTGTCAACAATGCACGGAAATGACCTACATGAGCCGCCCCTGTTGGATATTCTTTTATAATTAATTTACCGACTCCCTTATTTGCAATATGATGTACCTTTTTATCGAACATATCTTTTGAGAGATTCCCGAGTTGGTCTATCTGTACATTCATTAAGTTTGCGTCGATACGTTCTGCAACTCGTTCTTCTGACATTTCCATTGATATATACAATACGTTCTTACCAGAGGATAACGAAGAAGCAGCACAATGACACATGAATAAGGACTTACCGACACCTGTACCAGCCATTGCAATGTTCAGAGATTTATTAACAAATCCTCCTTTAGTTATCGTATTCATCATTTCTAAATCTAATTCGAGGTGTTCTTCTTTCTTATGATAGAATTCGTATCGTTCGTCGGAGTCATTTATATAGTCATGTCCGACATTAGTATCGAAATTTACTGCGAGGGCATCTTGGAGTAATTCGGGGAGAGCATTCTTTGTTAAGTCTTTATGTTTCCCGTCGATAATGTTAATCGACTCCATGATTGCAAGGAATATCGAACGGTCTTGACACCACTTCTCTGTTTGTTGAAGTAACCAATCATCATTTACGTCCTTTACCTTATCCCCCAACTCCGAGATTATATCAAATGTTTCTGCGGTATCTTGTCCGGGAAGGTTTGCGTGTTGTTGCATTTCGATTGACAATGCTGTGGATTCTGGAACTTCCGAATACTTATTAACGAAATCCACGATTCCCTTAAAGACGTGTGCGTGGGGGCCTTCAAAATACTTGTGTTTGAGATGAGGAATGGTTTTCCTCATAAAGGTTTCGTCTTGAATTAAATGACGAAGTATGATTGTTTCGAGTTTCATATAACTATTATACCTTAAAACGACTCAAAGGTCAATGTTATTTAATCATATCGATATGACCGATTTGATATTTATTTTTTATATATTCTTTGAAATCTGTGTTCTTAAAAATAGGCTCCCAGAACTCTTCCTTTAATGTTTCTGCGATTCTAACCTTCTTATCTTCCACTTCACCAGTAGTTGTATCCACTTTTGAATACCACCCTATCGTTGGTTTAGTGACGTATCCGCCTTCAAGTGCAACATCAAGTAATCCCGAGTATGGTTCAACACCACCTTCCCACGTAACCGATATAGGAATCTTGGACTTCTCTTTAACGAATCTTGACTTTTCAACATTGATAACGAAATTGTATCCTACAATATCCGTTCCTTTCTTTTCTTGTTGACGACCAATAATCCATATATTGTCTGAAGTGTAATAGATACCAGTTCCCCCCGACACAATCGCCTTAGGAAACATACCAATTTCTTGATAGGTATGGTTAACCGCAAGTAATGGGATATCCTTTAAAGTTAAATATGGAGTGCTCATTCTGAATAGAGATTTTAATGCCTTTGCACGACTCATATCTGCAACGGATTTCTCGTTCATAGTATCGTCGAGTTCTTTCTTAGAGGCGATGTTACCAATGGAATCCACCATAATGATAACCTTGTCATCTCGTTCGATACTCTCAAGTTGATTTATTAAGTCAAACTTCAACTCCTCAACATTTGTTATTGGAGTGTGGAGTACCCTTGAAGTATCGATACCGAACGACTTAAAGTATTGTTGGGGTGAGCCAAATTCTGAATCATAGAATAACAGAACTGCATCTTTGTATTTCTCAAGGTATGCACTAGCCATTAACAATCCAAATGATGTCTTGAAATGTTTTGATGGGCCAGCTAATACTGTCATTCCCGAATACAATCCACCGTCGGGGTCACCACTCAATGCAACGTTAATCATAGGAACGGAAGTTACGACCATATCCTTATTAGAGAATAGTTTAGATTTATTAAGTATCGCTGTTTCTTTGATTCTACTATTCTTCTTTAGTTTATCCATCACTCCCATATCTTACTCCTATTAATTCTGTTCATCATATTCTGCCCAAATTTCTTTCTCTTTTAGTAGTTCCTCAATGCGAGTTTCTATTACACCAATTGCTGTATGTATATGTCCTGTTGCACGAGGTTTAATTCTTGATTTTAAAACTTCTACTTGTCCACGAAGAACTCTGATAATACAATCGGTTGCTTCTTCATTATAATAATCTTTATCACTTGTCATTCTATCATCTCCTAAATTATAATATTTTAATATTCTTATATGGTCTTTTACGTGCATAATGATACTATCATTAGTATTATTATGCCCCAAAATATGTGTTTTCCCCAACTACAAGATTTGGTTCTTTCACATGAACATCTGTGACATTCACATTTACAACTCATTATATACTCCTTGTCAATTCTCTATATGCCATAATTAAACCACCAACTTTGAATAGATGATTATACCAAACATAGCGATTGATATAGCCACACAGAAATTAAGAAAATAGTTCTGTAACTTTATATTCACTAAATGATTACCTGTCATATTATACTCCTATCTTTTAGTAAAGTTTAATCTGTAGCGAACACCTTCATAATCGAATTCAATTGTTGAGTGTGAGTATTCACCTCGTTGAATTGTATGGTAGCGTGTTTCTGTTCTACATACAGCAGCAGGTGTCATTGTTGCATTGTTACTATTATTAGCACCAATTAATGCACCGATAATCGCACCAGGCACTTTACCATCTTCGTCATCTATTGCATCACCAATAACTGCACCGAAGATTCCACCCCAAATTGCATCGTTAACTGCATTACCAGAAGCTACTGCCTCATTCCTACATACTTTAACTGAATATGGTTCTGAATACTCGACATTATGATAATGGTCTGTTACTATTGCACCACCACTACCAGCAAGTGCCGTAATCGCAAATAAACCAAAGAATCCTATACAAAATCCTTTTACACCTTCTTTCCAATATTTAAATCTTCCACCGAATTGATTATTCATCTGTTGTCCTCCATTTGTCATAATCGTGTTGTGCCCACATGAGGCCTAAAGTAATACCTATACCTATAAAGCATACGTATGTTATAATCTGTAATGTCATATCATTCTCCTAAAAATCTTGTCCATAAATATATTCTATCGCCCTATCCGCCTCTTTTTTAAGAGGTCGGTTTCTATACCAACCACCATTTGCTTCATCTATTTGTTTACATAGGTTTGCAATTTCAACTGATGTTATTGGATATTTCACTTTGATGGCATGACCTGCTATGGAAACCATTATCCCATACATCTTGTAATACCACCCAGTATCCGTTATCTGCGAATACTCTCTCACTAATTTCTTCGATACAAACGGACAATCACTATAATCATTCCACGAAACGTCTGTATTTGTCATTTCGTTCTTACGATATGTAAGAAGTTGTTCTTTGATTGCCTTAGGTAAGGTATCTAAAAACGAATTTCCTGTTTTATCTATATACTCGTGTTTCTTCATTATTTGCGAGGGATTAATTAAACTTCCGTCGTTACTAAAAATGAAGTTATACGAACCTTTATAGTTTCCCGGAACATAGTACATTCTACTTAAATCTTTGGTTTGGGGGTCCCCTAAATCACCTAACTCTTTATTGAGGGCAAACCAAAAGTGTTTAATCTTGTCCTTTTCTATTTCTTCGGATAACGGAAATACCATTCTAAACTTTGGTTTCTTCTTACTTGAACTCGCAGTTGAATAACAGGTATAACGATATTGACCGAACAACTCTTTCATGTCTTCTTCAACAGAGTCTTTAACTTCGTAATCATCTATATCGACAGCCGCCCACTTAGACCATTTAGTTACACTATTATTTTTGCGAGTAGTTCCCAATATATACATTGCAGGGCTCATTAAACTCGCATCTTTTTTGTTCTCGTATGGTCTATCAAATGCTTTATACAAGAATGATTCGAACTTATCGTCGTCCAACTCTATCTTAGTATCGGTATTAGTATCGAATATGTTTTTAAATATCGTAATCGTTATCATCTACTTTATATTATACCCTTTTTAGGTGCAAATGTCAAGGTTAAAAGAAGTCTTCGATGGAAACTATACGTTCAGATTTCCACCCGATTGACTTGAGAATTGGGTTAATGGCATTTAAGAATGTCTTTTGGAATTGCATATCGTAATCAATGTAATCGTGAAGACCCAGTTCTTTGGGCAGATAATCGACAAAGGCTATGACATTCTCTTGTATCGGATTTGGTTTGGTCAGATACGTAAATTTAATCTTGTCACCAGATTCGATTCGTGAAACCTTCTTCGAGTCGGTATAGTGATTGTGGAGTATCGCACCTCTCACATGGATAGGTGTTCCCTTTGTATAGATTGTTTCGTGGTCAGTCCATTTCGCTATATTCTGAACTCCTCTTGGAAATGCGACATCTTCCGGGTTTGCCTTTGCGAAATACTCTTTGAACAATGCAATTTCTCTTTGAACATCCGATTCCTCTTTATTCACCATACTCTTAAAGATTTCCTTAAGAGCATCTCTGACTATCTGTGGGGTAGATGACTTGACCGCCTCGATTCCCATAATCTTGAGTTGGGGCTCTTTATACTGAACTCCCTCGTTGTTATGTACGTTAAGGATATATCGTTTCTTCGCAGTCCAGATTCCTCTATCCGCAATCACCTCTCGTTCCATAACCATCTTGTTCTCACGACCACCAAGCATTTTGAATAGTTCATCATAACATTTTTCGAGAACCACTTCCAGTTGTTCCGAGCATATCTTGTCAAGGAACTGAACTGGATTCTTCGGATTGAACTTATCGATTAACGAACCTAATTTAACATACACCGAATCGGTATCAATCGCAACAACGTAATCTTCTCTTGAACCATCAAATCTGAGGTTGTGGGTGTTCATCAAGTCATTCAAATACTTGTTAATGGCTTTCTCTGCCCATTGGATAGTTAACTGTCCTGTGAGAGTAACTGCTTCTGCGATTCGTCTATCATAATATCTAAACCAACGATTACCCATTGCACCATACAATGAGTTAAGAAGAATCTTGATTGCCATTTGTTGGTTCTTCGCAATCTGTATATCCCTCTCCACCCGATAGATTTCCTGTTTGTTGTGAGGGTCTATCGTTTGTAATTCTTTTTGTGCCTTTAACATTCGGTTCTTCATACCGACACGACCTTCGTACATCTCCCCAATCACCCGAGGCATCAATCCTTCCTTTTCCGTATAGTATTGAGAACCATTAACCGCAAGAGATACATCATCTTTCTTATTCTGAACTTTGTCGTGCATCACATTATATACATTAACATCTTTAATAGAGTGGGGGTGTAATGTTTCTGGACTCATGTTGTATTGCATAATGATTGACGGATACAGAGAAGCCAAGTCGAACGAACATATCCAATCGTGTTTCCCGACCTGGGGCTCTTTCACATATCCACCGGGATATGAACCTGTACCTGTATTCTGTTTTGGTGGGATTACTATTTTCTGTAATGATAAATCTCTGTAAATGATTGTATCCCAAATCGATACAGTACCTAATATGTCAATGTAGTTTGCACCAGAGTTATATGCCATGGTGAGGGCGAGAGAGATAAGGTCGAGTTTATCGTCAAGTCTATCTACAATATCCACGTCCTTAATGTTATAATCAATAAACTTCTGATAGTCTTTCTCGTGTAACTCATTCAAGTTACTATATTCATCAAAGGATAACTTAGAATCACCAAGAACCACGTTTGCAATATGGTCTAGTCTATATGACTCTTGTGTACCTATCGTGTTATATGTGAACTTCTTGAACAACTCCATATAATCCAAGATTGTAATACCACCTAACTTATATTGTAGTTTTGGTTTGTAGAAAGCCTGAACAAATTTAGGAGTATCATCTTTAACATCACCCCATGGCGATAGTTTCTTCATAATGTTTCTACCACATATCTTTTCGATTCTATTAACGAGATATGGTATGTCGAATTCTTTTACGTTCCAACCTGTGATAATATCAACACCTTGCATGTGAATAACGTATCGTGATAGTAACTCACGTTCATCATTGCATTTAGTGTATTTCACATTTGGTTCGTGTGTAGTGTAATCGCCACAACCAAATACATGGAACGTATCATCTATATTATTCTTACATGTGATTGCGGTTACTTCTTGGTCTGCATCTTCGGGTTGGGGGAATCCATCTTCAAACCGAACCTCGATATCGATTGAAGTTACGTTAATGACTTCTCTATCCCATTTAATCTTGTTAGGGAATTTGTCATACATGTATTGGATTGCGAAATTGGTTTGGCCGTATATATCAAATCCTTCCACGTCTTGATACTTGCGAACGAACTGAGTGCCCTCTGCCATATCACCGAACACAATCGGTTCGACATTCTTACCTTTGAGAGATTTCCAAGTGGTATTGGGTAGGTCAGATTCTAGATACAGAGTCGGTTGGTAAGGAACTAAAGTCTGAACTCTCTTACCATTTTTATATCCGATATAACGGATATTCTTTCCGTATCGATAGACGTTTGTATAAAATTCCATAGTATATATTATACCCTAATTGTTAGGGAAAGTCAAAGTTATAGAAAGGGAGGTCGTGTTGACCCCCCTTAGCAAAGTTTAGCCAAGCAAGAGTTTTTTCGCACCCTTGTTTAGTTCACCCAGTTTGATAGTCTGTGGCTTATCTTCTTCAGGGATTTGGTTTTCCAATCCAACAAGAAGTAGACCATCGACGATATCAGCACCGACAACTACCATAGTATCAGACAAAGTGAATTTACGAATGAATTTACGTGCAGAGATTCCTCTGTGAACGTAATCATCCCTATCTTCAGAATGTTTGTGACCTTCAATAGTTAAATCACCTTTCTCAAGAGTAAGTGAAATATCATCTTTATTGAATCCTGCGACAGCAATTTCAATAAGATAATGAGTATCATCTTTCTTGACAACGTTATAAGGTGGGTATCCCTGTCCTCTAGCGATACCGTTGTGAGTGTTTTCGATTCTATCTAATGTATTAAAAAGTGAATCGAATCCGAAGAATGTTTCCCTCGGAAAGTTTAATGCTAAGTGTGACATAATGTCCTCCTATTAAATAGCAAGGTTATAAAAGTGGGAATATCATATTCCCGTTCCTTTAAGATATCCCGAAGGCATATCCTAAATTCTTTAGTAACAGAGAGGTATCCAATCCTTTCTCATTACTTAATTCCTATATTATATTTAGGACAAAGTTCCCAGTTAACTTTGTCTTTATGTGAAATTATTTTAATCTGACTTAATGGTGCTGTTTCACCTATTTCTAATACCGTAGTCAATAATCCCCAATCACTCAATAGAGTAACGATAGTATTTCGTCGCATCATATCGTTTTCTGTGAGGTTAGACGGTTTCCCATCTAACAAAAACAACTCTTTAAAATGCGTTATAAAATATCTGCCTTGTTTGTGTAAGATATGACACGATTGAAATAGTTTAGAATCTCTTTTAGATGCAACCCCCATACGAGTCAATGTCTCTTTAATCTTCAAAAAGTCATCTGGTTCGGATAAAGTTACCTCTAACATAAGCGAAGGATTCCAATCAACCAAGTCATCATTGTACTCCACCATAATTTATACTTTCCTTTATATGTTTTAAGTTTTCTTTACTTAAAAGCGGAAGTACATCACGTGCTTTTTCACTAGAATAGCCGTAATATTTCTTAACAGCATCTATATTACTAGAGGTGAATTTCTTATTCCACTTTGAGAAACGATTTCGTTTCCTAATAATATTTATAAGAAAGTCAAACTGCAATCTGTTATCGATATGGTAGTGTTTATTCATTTCATTCGCAAATAAAACGGTGTCCGGGAAATAGGATAAACCTCTATTAATCATAAACGGGGAGTAATCCTTTTCCGATTCAAAGATATCTTTCTTGGTCGAGTTAATTGCTTTTAGGTAATCGAATGGACTCATATAAACTTCACTTGACTCATAATTTCGGTTAAACAAGCAACCACATTTAACTCGTGGTCAGCCATAAAACTATCCTTGTATGAATAGTCTGCAAGGATTATAACTAGTGGTGGTATGGAGTGGGGGTCGACATACGTTTTCATATTGTCATATATCATTCTAAAGAGTTTTGCCGACTCCACATCCATATTATCAGTTACCCATTTACGCATACCCTTAAAGTCTTTTTCTTTTAGATATGTCATCAATTGCTTGACGTTTTCCTCTGAGATAGTTACTAAGATACCTGCGTCGATAGTTCCAGACATTCCGTATCTTTGACATTCGTTTATGATACGTCTAAAGTCTGGAAAGTATTTCACAATTAGTTCCATCAAAACATGATTATCATAAGTTACATTCTCTTGTTCCAGAATATGCCAAATCCGTTTTAAGAAATCTGCTTTCAAGTGATTTTGGATTTGACCTTTTGATACATTGAAATCATAGACAGAACATCTAGAATGCAATGGTTCGATAATACGGTTCTTGAAATTGCACGTAAGGATAAACCTGCAATTGCTTGAGAATTCTTCGATAAACCCACGAAGGGCAGGTTGTGTAGATTGCGGATTTAGGTAGTCAGCTTCATCTAAGATAACTACTTTATATCCACCTAATAGTGATACCGTACTTGCGAATTGTTTGATTTTACCACGAAGGGTATCAATGTTGCCATCTTCAGAACCATTTATAACGATATGGTCTAATTCAAGTTCATTGCATAATGCTCGAGCAACGGTTGTTTTACCATTACCAGCAGTACCAGTAAACATCATATTGGGGAGTTCGCCCCCTTTGATTATTTCATTAAAGGTATTTTTTAGGGATTCGGGAAGAACGCAGTCCTCGATTTTCTGAGGTCTGTATTTCTCTACCCATAAGAATTCTTTCATTCACTTTCTCCATTATGTAATTTGTTTCTTATAACTATGCCTTTCCACCACTTAACGAGGAACATTACTTTAAGTGGATAATGATGTGGGTTCTCTGGTAATTCATTTTTAAAATACTCAATGAATTCTTTCAGTTCCTCATCATTATCAAAATACTTCACATTTAATTAGCCTTGTAATGCTTCTTCGGGGGTTTCCTCTTCGGGGGTTTCTTCTTCTTCTTCAACTTCTTCAGCTGGTTGAGTAGCTTCTAGAAAAGCCACAAGTCTATTACGAACCGCACCGACATCAGCCATCTCACCGCCTTCAAATGCTCCTCGCTTAGATACCACGTCGATAATTCTAATAGTAGAAGCTATATCGTGTAATGATAGTTGTGGTGCTTCTGGTTGTTGGTCTGTTTCATTTGCCATTTTACTTATTCTCCATATTTTGAGGTTTTTAATAATGCTACCCAATAAGTTATATTAGGTGTCGTTATAGATGAAATCAATTTAGAACTCACTTCAAATTTATATTCATCTGAAACTATGAACTTGAAATTGTTTATATCAAACACAAATTCAAAGGTTTCAGAAGTATTTATAACAGAATTTTTAAGTTCTATTGTAAATTCGTTAGAAGATGGGTTCTTGGTATCGGTTACAACACCAACAATATGACCATCATCATTCTTTTTAATTATAAGGTGACTTGCCTGTAATGTTGCAGAAGCCTTTCTGATTGTCTGCAAATCTGAATTGGATAAGGTAAATGAAATGTCCGTGTCGGGCATTTGTACATCTCTATCAGAAGTTATGAGATTGCTTATATCTGCAAAACGATATTTCAAGGTTTGACCATTACCACTAATCTTAACAAACTTCTCATCTTTGTCAAATTCCAAATCGGGGTCTTCGAACATTGCTAAACTGCCAAGGAACGAGGTCAAATCATATATTCCAAACTTATATGGGAATATATCTTTAATCGTTGCCTTTGCTAAAAGGTTCTTTGCAGTCGAAACCGACCTAACAAAGTTTTCACTTTCAAGTACCAAATTGGGGTTTATCCCAGCGAAGTTG
>Ga0066847_10000904_pt1 | contig 11835 bp, 10 predicted proteins | sample ETNtaG_11_FD_65490 | JGI IMG/M metagenome (GOLD analysis project Ga0066847, IMG submission 65490) | Marine microbial and viral communities from oxygen minimum zone, Eastern Pacific Ocean - ETNP201310SV74 | ecosystem: Environmental > Aquatic > Marine > Oceanic | place: Pacific Ocean: Eastern... | reverse complement strand
TTGTTATAAACAACTGTAGGTTCAACATCACCTATTAGAACCATATCCACTACTTTTTTCAAATTCTTAAAGATTACCGATATATTATCATCATGTAATTCAGAACCTTTGATCTTTGAATCTATTTCAGATCTATCCATTACCTCTTCAACATATTTTTTTGAAAGTGCTAAATTTCTTCCAAACCACCTGGAAACCTCTAGGTCACTTTCTTTAATCTTTAAAATATCTTCAATTCCAATAGATTTCACGTCTAATCCTCTTTGTGGTGGAGAAAGATATTTTTGACCAATTCTTATTGTTCTGTGTTTTACCCTCAGAGATCTTAAGTGGGTTCGAATAATCCCATTTTCATCTGTAACTATAATGTTTCCCCCTCCAAAAAACTCTAATATTACTCTTCGAATGTTTGGTGTTTCACCAAACTCAATAATCGCAATTCTTTCACCACTAGGATTTTTAATGTTCTTTATCTTTGCTCTATGTATCTCTTTTCTAAGTTTCGTAGCGATTCCACTACTTTTCTTGGGTAATTCATATTTTGTAATCCAAATCCCTTTAATTGTCGATAAAACAATTCTAATGTCTGGTCTCTCACTATGGTGAAGCCTTATCAGAACTGTATCAGAGTTTACGAGATAAACATTATTAACATAATAACCAGCTATCATGCTGTTCAACTTGGTAGATATGTGGTCGAGTTCTATACTTGTAATCTCCAATGTCAATCATCTATCTGGGCGGTGGTCATCTTGATGAAAACTACAGATAAAATCTTTTGGCTAAGAGTGATTTTCGGAATCACAACAGGTCTCATATTGGGGATGCTATCTATCTTAACTGGTTTTGAAGGTTCTAGTGGTGCATTTTTTGCAATTCTTATGTATACAGCATCTTACTATATTGCACGAATCAAATTTGCTCCTGAGCTACCGCCTAAAGATTCGCGGAAGATTGTAACTACAGGATTAGGAAGTTTCTTCGCGCTTTTCTTGTTTACTTGGATTCTTGTTTTCACTCTTCTTGGCCCCTGATAAGTTATTACGCCTCCAGAAATTAATAAATTTAATCCAAGTTTCATAAAAACCTCTTCCAAAATCATCATTCCATACTGATTCCAATTGTTTTGATAATAACTTTCTTAAGCGCACCATTTTTTCTATGTCGTTAAAAAGTTCTGAACTTTTCTTTTTATTATCTTTCAAACTTACTATACCCTTTACTGCCATAAACTGACCCGTTTCTTCATCATTATTTAGAGCAATATTTTCTTTCAGTACAGCTTTTGCTCCAGAAATGTTTTTTTCTAATAAAAGTCTGAATATTCTCTTTACATATTCTCTAGTGTGAGTTTGTATATGTTAGTCCTCCCAATCCATTAGACCTCTTTTCCCTATTTTAAATCGTATACTTCTTTTATTATTTAATTGTGCTGACCATCCATTATCAGGTCTGGCTAATCGTAACCTTGTATGAACACCTTGAGAAACTGTATTTCCACCTGTTTCTGTTTCAGAAATGTTTCCATCTTTGGACATTCTCATTCTAATTGTATTAGTTACTACCACAGCAATTTCCTTTTCAATAGCAATATCAGCTAAATCGTGAAGATGTCTCGCTAAAGCAATTTGTCGATCTCTAATATATTTGCTAGTTTGAAATTCATAAATAAAATTATCTGTTAAGGTATCTATAATTAGAATACCCACCTTATCTGGAATTATATTATCTATTTTTGATATTGCTTCAACTTGTTCTGTCCAGGTTCTAGCTCTTATGGAAAGAATTTGCTTCAAGCGATCTTCTTCTTTTCTATTTTCTCCAAACATCTCTACAATTCGTTCAGGTCTAAATGTTCCAACAGTGTCTACATAGATGATATTGTTTTTTTCTGGAGAATCTATGAGATAATTCACACATAATTGAAAACATAGTTGAGTTTTCCCAGAGCCATTCTCACCATATACTTCTGTGATCTTTCCCTTAGATATCCCTCCTCCTAGAAGTCTATCCAGAGCCGAAGAACCTGTGGATATCTTCTTTCGATGTTGTCCTTTTCCGAGAACATTTTCTATCTTCTTAATATAACTAAAACTTTCACCTGCTCTTCGCCATATCTTTAGAGATTCTTCTTTCTGTCCAATTTGACTAAGTGATTCAGGAGACATTAGCGCTAAATCTAATAAAGTAACTATGCCTATTGCCTTTAGCTCTTTTATTATTTTATTTGGTATCCAGTTTACTTCATCAAGAGGAAGATTAGATAATCTTTTCAAATTATTTTCTACTTATTCTTGGAATAGAAGTTCAATTTAAACCACTCTGCAGATTTGGCTGGCAAGAAAGTTAAAACCAACCATATCCCTTACCACCTAGAATGAGAATATGAATTCACCTATAATAGCAAGTAATCCATCATTTATAGAATCTAAAGATATACTTTCTAGAGCTATTTCAAAACACATTTTTATTATTCTTGTTGCAGATTGTAAGATTGACTATGTAGGGAGGTCATCTTCTAAGATGAGTTGGGGCGAGAGAGTGATAATGTTGAAACCTGATGGTGCAGTTCTTATTCACAGGAAAACTAACTATAAAGCTATAAATTGGCAACCACCTGGTGCTAATATAACTGTTTCATTAGAAAGAGAGGAACTGAATATAAGGGCTGATCGCAGAAGACCACAAGAAACTCTTTCTATCACTTGTAGAAAAATCATTTTCATATCTTCTTTTTTACTCAAAGATGAAGCTTCATTTGATATGCTCCTTTCTGAGGCTGATATTTACAAGGTTCTTATGTTGTATCCGAGTTTGATTGAACCTGAATTCAGAATTTCAAAGCAACAGAAAGAGCTAGGTGGAGGGAAGGCAGATATTACAGGTTTTGATAAGAATGGGCAATATACAGTAGTGGAAATAAAAAGAATTCCTGCAGACTCAAATTCAGTTAAGCAGCTCCATAGGTATATTTCAGATCTTAGAACTACTTCACCACAAGTGAGAGGAATACTTCTTGCACCTAGCATAAATGCATCAGCAAAAAATCTTGCAAGATCTTTATCCATTGAATATTATTCTCTAGATCTCAAAAAAATAGCGGATATTTATTCAAAAAAGTATTCATCTGATGTGGAAAGACTTGATAAACACCTATTCTAGATGTATTTTTCTAGTAACATTTTTAACCTCAGTGAGCAGCGTTTAGAAGTGGTCAAGGAGAACATTCAATTGTCTGAAACTATGAAAAAACCTCTATCCGTATTGCAGAAAGCAGTCCATAAACAAGTATCAATTCGGTTGAAGAATGATCACGAATATAAAGGTAAAATGATGAATATCGATCAATATATGAACGTGATTTTAACGAATGCTGAAGAGTATAATAATAATTCACTTTTAGCAAATTACGGTAAGCTCGTTATTCGAGGTAACAATGTTCTTTTCATAAAGATCGAATCCGACCTATAAACAGGTTAAACCTGAAAGGTCTTCCATAAAATATTGATTAGTGAATCATGAATTTGATTATTTCATTTGTCTCTATCCCGAAGTTTAATTGTGTCTAAGATTTTTTCAATACCGAAATAGATATATTGGTATAAATAATTACGCATATACAAATGGATGATATTCCAGAAGATTATAAGCATAAAAAAACTAGGAATACTAAAGCTATTGTTTTATTCGCTATACTTATAGCGGTTATATCATTTGCTGCTTACAATTCATATCAGACTAAATATGTTGATGATCAAAGTAACACAATCCACGCTACACTAGTGGAAGATATTACTCTTAATGGTGGAAGAGTTAGGGCTAAACTGATTAATGATGGCCCACTAGCTTGGGATATTGATTCAGTGGAAATAATTGGTGCAAAAACAAATTGTTGGAGACTAAAGAAAGGCGTAGAACATAATGAAACTGCTACTGTGAGCTGCACTGGTTCAGGTATAGACGAAGGTGCATCATACTCAGTAGTTATTTGGCTTACGAATCCTGAAGACACGGAACTGAGGTATATGATCTCTGGAATAGCTGAATTTAGACCAAATTAACGGCTGCCAATTAATCACATCATCATAAAATTCTTTTTCAATATTAAGAGGAAGACAATCCAATATTTTATTGAAACAAAATAGTTAAGATATTGTGTAAATCCTCTCAGAACTGGGGATGTTGTTCTGAATAAATTTGATTTGGTATCAAATTTTCGGCCTAGAGGGGACCAGCCTCAAGCTATTGAAACTATATCTCATAACATTAGAAATGATGTAAAACATCAAACACTTCTTGGAGTGACTGGAAGTGGAAAAACCTACACTATAGCTTCTGTCCTTCAGGAAGTTCAATGTCCAATTATTGTGATATCTCATAATAAAACTTTGGCAGCACAACTTTATAGTGAATTTAAAAATTTTTTTCCTAAGAATGCTGTAGAGTATTTTGTGAGTTATTATGACTATTATCAACCAGAAGCTTATCTGCCCACAACAGACACCTATATCGACAAGGATACTTCCATAAATGATGAAATAGAAAAACTTCGATTATCTGCAACGACTTCTTTAATGTCTAGACGTGATGTGATAGTTGTTGCCAGTGTCTCTTGCATCTATGGTTTAGGGTCTCCTGAATCTATTCAAAGACGTATCCTGAAACTGAATGTAGGTCAACAGATTAGCAATGATAAGATTGTGAAGCATTTATTGCAGCTTCAATATGAACGAAATGATTTCAATTTTACTCAAGGAATGGTTCGAGTAAAAGGTGATGTAATCGATATTTTTCCTGCTTATGGTGATACAGTAATTAGGCTGGAAATATTTGGTGAAGAAATCGAAAATATATCACGAATTGATCCTTTGAATAGCACTGTTATTCAAAAATATGAAAGTATTGTTATTTATCCTGCTAAACATTTCATCATAGATCATGATGAGCTTGAAAATTTAACTAAACTTATTGAGAAGGAACTTAAAGAAAGAGTGGATTTTTTCCTTTCCGAAGGAAAACAACTTGAAGCACATCGACTAGAAACACGTGTTAATTATGACTTGGAGATGTTGAGGGAAACTGGTTATTGTTCTGGAATAGAAAATTATTCTAGATATCTCTCAGGTAGAGATGAGGGGGAACCTCCGTATACACTTCTTGATTATTTTCCAAAGAATTCTAAAGTTGTAATAGATGAATCACATATGACTATTCCACAATTAGTTGCTATGCATTCAGCTGACCGTTCCAGAAAAGAAAGTTTGGTCAAATATGGGTTCCGCCTTCCTTCAGCGCTTGATAATCGACCGCTTACCTTTAATGAATTTGAGTCAAAAATTAATCAGGTTATCTATATTTCTGCAACACCTGCTTCTTATGAATTGGAGAAAAGTAAGGATTATGTTGTTGAACAGATTATTCGACCTACTGGTCTATTGGACCCCAAAATACTGGTTAGGCCGGTTAAGGGTCAAGTGGATGATATTATATCTGAGATTGGATTAGTTACTGAAAGAAATGAAAGAGTATTGATTACAACTCTTACCAAACGAATGGCTGAGGACCTTACTGATTATTTGGTTGAAGCAGGAGTGAAATCTAGATATTTGCATTCTGAGGTTAATACTTTGGAACGAGTTGATATCATAAGGGATCTTAGGAAAGGAGTTTTTGATGTTTTGGTTGGTGTTAATCTTCTTAGGGAAGGATTGGATTTGCCTGAAGTTTCTTTGATAGGTATCCTTGATGCTGATAAAGTAGGTTTCTTAAGAAATGAACGTGCACTGGTCCAAACTATAGGACGAGCGGCTCGTAATGCGAATGGTAGAGTGATTATGTATGCTGATACGATGACCAAAGACATGAAGAGTGCTATTAATGAAACTGACCGTCGAAGGATAAAGCAGGAACAGCATAATCTGGAACATAATATTGTTCCCACCAGTATTACGAAGGAAGTGCGGGATCTTATAGAGAAATTAGACGTCGTTTCCAATAAAGAGAAGAAAAGTAGTTTACACATCGAAGAAGAGATAGATAAAGATGTAGAACAAAATGTCATTGATAAGTTAGAGAATGAAATGAATTCAGCAGCTGAGAAATGGGAGTTCGAGCGAGCTGCTATGATTCGTGATGAGATTTATAGATTAAAGCACATGGAAGAAATGAAAGGAAAAGGCATATCCAATATTAGAACATCTGGCAATTAATTTTATTGAAATGCTTCTAAGAAGAAAAAGTAATCCAAATTTCTAGTAAGCCCTACTCTAGCAGAAATGGTTTGCGTCTCTTTATTTTAAAAATTAACTACTCTTTCTTGTACTAATAATAACTGCTGCTACTACTGCTATTACTGCGACACCTATTGCACCGTAAGTGAATGTTGCAGGTAGTCCTGTCTGTTCGGTTACATTAGATGTTATAGTTGATGTAGTTGCTGTAGTTATTTCAGATGTTACTGTTACTGTGTTTGCAGATATTGTGGTTGTTGCTGTAGTTGTAGATGTAATTGTTGTTGGACTTGTTGTTGTTATTGTGGTTGTTGTTGTTATTGTGTCCGCAGCTATCGTTGTTGTAGCTGTTGTTGTGATTGTTGTTGAACTTGTTGTTGTTACGGTTGAGGTTACAGTCTTAGTAACTGCTTCAGATTCTCCATTACCTGCTTGTAATGGGGTAAGTATAGCTTCTACTAATTTATGTTCTCTCACTCCGACTATAATATGTTCTTCCCAGGTTTCAAAACCTTCCATCTCAACTCGTATATCAGCTTCAAATGGGCTTCCTACGAAATGTTCGTAGGGGGTTTGACCTTTTAATTCTCCGTCTATGTATACATTCGCTCCACTGGGTACACTCGTTATAATTGCCTCACATTCCGTGATGCCATATGTGTACGGGACTAATAGACTGCCACTGATGATTATACTTATTGAAAATATAGCAATAGCTACAAATGCTCTTAACTCTTTCATTCTTATTATTTTAATAATTGACAGAGTATAAAAGTTTTGAAGGTGATTAACTTTCTTTTGAGCTATAACTTTATCAGGAATATAATCATCGGCTTTATTGATTAATTGATGGTTTTTTGTGGAAATGAGGCTAAATTATGACTGATAGAAGCATCGTAATAAAAGGTGCACGCCAACATAACCTCAAAAACATAAATCTTGAGATACCGAGAGATCTTATGGTTATTATTACTGGTTTAAGTGGGTCTGGTAAATCATCTCTTGCATTTAACACCCTTTTTGCAGAAGGTCAACGTAGATATATTGAATCTCTTTCAGCTTATGCTCGACAATTTTTGGGTCAGATGGAAAAACCAGATGTTGATTATATTGAAGGCCTCTCTCCTGCAATATCTATAGACCAAAAAGCTATTTCCAAGAATCCACGTTCAACGGTTGGAACAGTGACCGAAATTTATGATTATTTTAGGTTATTATTTGCAAGAATAGGTATTCCTCATTGCCCTAAATGTGGTCGTGAAATACAATCTCAAAGTGTTGAGAATATTGTTAACCATATCATGAAGATGAAAAAAAACTCAAAAATTGTATTGCTTAGTCCTGTTGTTGAAGGAAGAAAAGGAGTATACAACCAACTTTTTGAAGATCTTATTCGAGAAGGATATGCAAGAGTTCGGATTGATGGAGAAATCCATACCTTAGGGGAAAAAATTAATCTAGATAAATACAAGATGCACAACATAGAAATAATTGTTGATAGGTTAATTATTGGTCCTAACATAAGAAAAAGACTCACTGATTCTATTGAAACAGCTCTAAAAGTAGGTAATGGAAAGATTATTGTAGATGAGAAAGGAAGTGTTGAACATCTCTTTAGCGAACAATTCTCCTGTGATTCCTGTGGAATAGGATATGATGAATCAACTCCACGAATGTTCTCATTTAACAGTCCATATGGGGCATGTTCTACTTGTGGTGGTTTAGGAGGAATCTTAAGTATAGACCCAGATCTTGTTGTTCCTGATAAAAAAAAGTGTCTGAACGAACGTGCAATCAATGTAGGTGGCTTCGCTGGCGGGTATATGCAAAGTATGTTGGAGCACTTAGGTAAGCGATATGGTTTTAGATTAGATATTCCTTTCCAGAATCTTTCTGCTAAACATCAGAATATTATCCTATATGGTAGCGGTGGAGAACGGATCTCCATGGAATATACTTCTAGGTCTAGCAATTTCTTAGTGAAAGGTAAATTTGCTTTCGAAGGAGTAATTCCTATTCTGCAAAGAAGACACGCTGAAACAAAATCTGAGAGAGTTAGACATTATTATCAATCACTTATGCGAATTCATCAGTGTACTTCATGCAATGGTGCTAGACTTAGACCTGAAAGTCTTGCAGTTACAATTAATGATAAAAACATCACACAATTTACTTCCATTTCTATTGAAAAAATACTTGATATAATACAAAGATTAGTTCTTAGTAATCGGGAGAAAATTATTTGTAAACAGATATTGAAAGAAATTCTGAGTAGACTAAAGTTTCTTATCAATGTGGGGCTAAATTATCTTACATTAGATCGTGCATCTATGACTCTGTCAAGTGGTGAATCTCAGCGTATTCGTTTAGCAACCCAAATAGGATCAAGTCTTGTGGGCGTCCTATACATCCTGGATGAGCCAAGTATTGGACTTCATCAAAGAGATAATTCTCGACTTTTAGATACTCTCAAGCATCTTAGAGATTTAGGTAATACACTGATTATCGTAGAGCATGATGAAGACACTATTTTATCGTCAGATCATATTGTGGACCTTGGACCTGGTGCAGGGGCTCACGGGGGTAGGGTAGTGGCCGAAGGAACGCCGCAAGAAATCATTAATCATCCTGAATCAATAACAGGTAAATATCTAAGCGGAAGATTGCAGATACCTGTTCCTTTTCCAAGAAACAAAGGTAACGGAAAGTTTCTGGTTATTCGTGGTGCGACACATCACAATCTCAAAAATATTGATGTTCAAATACCGTTAGGTGAATTTGTTTGTATAACTGGAGTTTCTGGCTCAGGTAAAAGTACATTGATTAATGATATTCTATATAGGTTTCTTGCTCAGCATTTTTACGGTTCAAAAGAAAGTCCAGGTGCTCATAGTACTGTAGAAGGTGTAAACAATCTCGATAAAGCAATAATAATTGATCAATCTCCAATTGGAAGAACACCTAGATCTAATCCAGCTACATATTCTGGATTATTCACACCTATACGAGAATTCTATTCTCAATTACCAGAGTCACGTGCTAGGGGATATTCTCTGGGACGTTTTAGTTTCAATGTAAAAAGTGGGCGATGTGAAAATTGTCAAGGTGCTGGCACTATATGTATTGAAATGCAGTTCTTACCAGATGTTTACGTAACTTGTGATGTGTGTAAAGGTAAACGGTACAATTCAGACACGTTGCAAATAATTTCCAAAGGTAAAACTATTACTGATGTTCTAAACATGACCGTTGAAGAAGCTTTACAGTTCTTTCAGAATCTTCCAAAAGTTAAGCGAAGACTCCAAACTTTAATGGATGTTGGACTTAGCTATATCAAGCTTGGGCAACCTGCAACTACCCTTTCAGGTGGTGAAGCCCAGCGAGTCAAACTTGCAACTCAATTAAGCAAGATAAGTACTGGAAATACACTATTTATTTTGGATGAACCTACCACAGGATTACACTTTGCTGATGTTCAGAAGTTATTGGATGTACTCATTAGGCTTACCGATAGGAAGAATACAGTTATTGTTATTGAACATAATCTGGATGTTATTAAAACTGCAGATCACATCATAGATCTTGGACCCGAAGGTGGTGATAATGGAGGGCAAATTGTGGCAGAAGGAAGCCCAGAAGATGTTTCCAAGATTAAAAGTTCGCATACAGGCCAATATTTACGCAAGATATTGAGGCGGCAATTTGAAAAACCTGAAAATCTTAGCACAAGAATTACCAGATAAACCTGGCGTTTATCTGATGAAGGATGTACAGGGTAAAACTCTGTATGTTGGGAAAGCTTCTTCACTCAAGAAACGTGTGACTAGCTATTTTCAATCTAGTAAAAAAATGCTTCCGCATATACTTCGGTTAATTAATGAAATTAATGACCTGGAGACTATTCTTACAGATTCAGAGACAGAAGCTCTAATTTTGGAAAATAATATGATTAAGCGTTATCAACCAAAATATAATGTTAGATTAAAAGATGCTAAATCTTACCCCTTTGTGAGGATTTCTAAGCAAGAGCGTTTTCCACGTTTTTTAATAACACGAAACATTGTAAATGACGGATCAATTTATTTTGGTCCCTACACAGATGTAAAATCTCTAAGAAGAACTCTACAATTTGTAAGGAAAATTTTTCAGGTTGCAAATTGTAAAATAATTATCAACGCAAAAAGACCTAGAGCATGTATTGAGTATCAGATTAAGAAATGTGCTGCTCCATGTATTGGACAAATATCTGAAGAAGAATATAATGAATTGGTTAAAGCAGTTATTAACCTATTAGAAGGTAAACATCATTCGTTAACTTTAGATATTATTCAGAAAATTAAAAACGCATCTGCAAAAAACGCGTTTGAGAAAGCAGCAACTTATAGAGATCAACTTAGAATGGTGGAAAACATAGTTCAAAAACAGAAAATTGTTTCAATTGGAGGGGGAAACAAAGATGTTATTGCAATTGAAAAGTCAGGTGACAAAGCCTCTGCACAAGTTTTCTTAATACGTGATGGAATGCTTTTAGATCGTAAGCAATTCCTGATACAAACAATGCTGGAAACTGAATATGATGAAATACTATCTGAGTTTCTGATGCAGTATTATGTTGACGCTAAACATATTCCAAAGGAGATTATGCTAAAATCCTTGCCTAAAAATTCTGTGAACATTAAAAAATGGCTTTCAGGAAAGGGGAAATTCAAACTAAAAAAAGCTGCAAGTAAACAAGAAAAAGATCTTTTGAAAATGGTTCACCGAAATGCTGTATTATTCCTAGACCAAAAGATGGGTTCTACATTAAAGAAAACAGGATTACACCTTGAATCAATTAAGGAGCTACAAGAAGTATTAGGATTGGATAACCCACCAAATCGGATCGAGGGTTTTGATATTTCTAATATTTCGGGTTCATTCTCTGTTGGTTCAATGGTTGTTTTCGAGAATGCTGAACCAGTAAAATCAGAATATAGAAAATTCAAGATAAAAACAGTGAAAGGATCTAATGATTATTTGATGATGAAAGAGATAGTTACCAGAAGGTACCGTAGACTCCAAGATCAAGGGTCTCCTCTACCTGATCTAGTGCTGATTGATGGTGGAAAGGGTCACCTGAGAATAGCTGAAGAATCTCTAAAAGAACTTGGAATTACAAATCTTTCAATAATGGCACTTGCTAAATGTGAAGAAGAGATCTATACTCCAAATATTAAGTTTCCTTTAATTCTTGAACCTAATTCTAAGGCATTATTATTGGTACAATATATTCGAGATGAGGCACATCGATTCGCGATTCAATATCACAAAATTCTAAGGAGAAAAGGTATGTATGAATCAGAACTTGATCTTATTCCGGGTATAGGAATTTCAAGAAAGAAAATTCTCCTCAAATATTTTGGAAATGTAAACGTTATTCGAAAAACCAGTGTAGATGAAATCTCTAATATACCTGGTATTAGTCAGGCATTAGCACAAAAAATCTGTGATTTCTTTAAAAATAGTGGAAGAACTGTATTTCGAATCAATTAAATACGATAATTCCTTATGCTATTATTGATAATAATTTGGGAATAAATCTTGATGAAAAAGTTAAAGCTTTGGT
>Ga0066847_10000893_pt1 | contig 11903 bp, 8 predicted proteins | sample ETNtaG_11_FD_65490 | JGI IMG/M metagenome (GOLD analysis project Ga0066847, IMG submission 65490) | Marine microbial and viral communities from oxygen minimum zone, Eastern Pacific Ocean - ETNP201310SV74 | ecosystem: Environmental > Aquatic > Marine > Oceanic | place: Pacific Ocean: Eastern... | reverse complement strand
CACCGTGGAGGCTGCCACTGAGGCTGCCGACCAGACGCTCACCTTGGCCGCGCGGGTGTTTCTCGATGAGAAAGTAGCCCGCTTTGTTTCCTGGAGGGAGATCTGATGGCGGTGGCCGCCAAAGCACAGCGCCTGGCGCGCGCCGGACGGCTGCTGCTGCTGGGACCGCTGGGAGATCTCGCCGGTGAGTTGGATTCAGGTCTGAAGCGCTCCCGCCGTCGTTACGCGCTGGTGGTGCCGCCCGGCGGTACCGTCCTGCGCCAGCTGTCAATTCCACCGGTCGGTCGGCGTGAACGGGCCCAGGCGCTGCGCCTCGCGGCTGAAGCGAGCCTCAGCGACTCGCTGGATGCATACCTGGTGGACTACTGGCGTATTGACCGCGAGCACTTTGGCATGGCTGCCGTTCCCCGCAACCTACTCAGCGGCTACCAGGCTTTTGCGGCAGAGACCGGCCGCGCAGCCACGCATATACAAGTGCCGGAACTGATTGTCGACCTCAAGGACGGGCTGGTGCTGTGGCTGCTGACCGATGCCGTCATGGTCTGTGACTGGCGTGCCGGCGTGCTCACTGACTGGCAGGTAATGCCCCGAGCCAACGGCTCCCTGGTACTGGAGCATTTGTTGACGCGTGCGACAACGCGGGAAGTGCAGCGCATCCTTTTATGTGTCCCTGACGGTCGGAATTCAGCCTGGGTGCAAGAAGTAGCCGGCACCTGTGAGCGAGCTTTGCCCGGCATCGCTCTCAAACTACTGCACAGACCAGTCACTACAACTCGCACCGGCATTCGCGCTTTGTGCGCCTTTGATTCTTTCGTGAAGGAGCAGGCCAACCGGCCGGCGAGTGCCGCACGGCGGCGCGCTGCGGCATTGTCAACGCTGCTGGTACTCGCGGCCATAGGCTGTTTTCTTTATCTGCAGTTGCGCGACCTGGAAAGCCAGGCGGCACATGCTGAGCACACAGCCAGTTTGCTCAAGATGCAGGCGGCGCGTTCTAGTCGCGTCGCTGAGCGCGTGCGCAAATTAACGGCACAGGTGCGCGCAGTGCGCGCCCTGAACAATAACAGCGTGGTGGCGCTACTCGATGAGGTGGCGGCCCTGATGCCCGCCACTGTTCGTCTTGCCGGTATGCTGCAGATTGATCGCCGCGGGGTCCTGTCGCTGGACGGCCTGGCCGAGAAGGAGCAGGATATTGCCACCTTTGTTGGCGAGCTTAACCGGCATCCGCAGGTGCGGCAGGTGCGCCTGCAGTCGGTCACTGCCAGCCGGCGTGCGCAGGACAAGGAACAGGGCATCCGTTTTCGTCTGCGGCTGCGGCTAGATACCCCGCTGTGGCAGAGCGAACCAGAAGAGGCGTCATGAGCGCGCTCGCTGGTGGGAGATTGTTGAGTGGCTTGAGCAGCCGTGATCGGCGGGCACTGGGTATCGTTGCCTTTTTCCTGTTGGCCATAGTGGGCTACACCCAGTTGATCGAGCCGCTGGTGTTTCGTTTTGAGAGTGCGCTGGATCGGCGTGATCGTTCCGAGCAGATGGCCGCTGGTTATACCCAGAAGATCCGCATGTTGCCCCGGCGTGAGGCGCGCCTGGTAGAACTCGAACTGGAAAAGAGTGCAGTCGACGCCTACTTTGCGAGTGACCCGGCTGCGCAGGCGGCGCCGACGGAGGCCCTGATTAATGAACTGACGGCCTATGCCAGTATCAGCGGCACTGACATCCGCCAACTGGTGCCGGACGTGGAGACCTTGCCAGATGGCAACGGCCGGGTACACGATCTGGAACTTGCTGGCAGTTACCCCTCGCTGCGCCGCTACCTCTACCTGCTCGAGACCTCGCCGCGCAAGTTCCGCCTCGCTGAACTAGAACTTAACCCGCCTAAGGACGACATGCTGCGGGCCCGCGTACGCTTTTTTGATCCGGCAATCTCGCTCGATACCGATACTGCGTTGGAGCAGGGCGTTGAGCAACTGACTATCGGTGTCTTCGGCACGGTGGATGATCTGCCGGTGTATGTCGCCAAGGAGAGCGCCGCTTTCTCGCAGGTGGGCACGGCCGTGGGCCTGGTATCAGCAGGCTCACCCGAGGTCAGCCTCAGCCGCCTGCTCTCGGGTGAATTGGACGCCGTGGTGGCGAGCATTTACGACGTGCTGCGTTATCGACTCGGCGGTGTGCCGGTGCGGGTACTGATGCCACTCGGGCGGCCACCACTGGAAGCGACCCTGCTCACGGCAGCAGATTCGGATTTTGCCGGACTGGCGGATCTTGCCGGACGAACTCTGGGGATCGAGGCGCACGGTATGGCTGAACCACTATTGCTGCAGTTGCTGGAGGCAAACGGCATGACCCGCGACGATCTGGGCGTAGTGTACCTGGGTCGCCGGGCACTGATACGACACCTCAAGAGTGGCCTGATCGAGGCCGCAATGATTAGCGGTCTGGACCGGAGTCGCTTGAGATATTTCGGACTCAAGCCGTTGGAGAAACTGGCGGCGGGGGCCTCCAACTGGCAATCGTACTTGGTGGCGCATGCTGATGCATTGGCCCGCGATCCGCGCCAGTGGCAGGCGTTGTCCCGGGCACTGTTTGCGGCCAACAACGCGCTTGCTGCGGGTGATACTTCGATCACTGCGCTGGCGCGCCGATGGCTGCGCCAGCCAAGTGACGAAGCATTGCGCGCGGCGCTTGCCCCGGTCGATTTCCCAGACCTGGCGCAGGCGCATGCCGAGTTGCTGGACGAGGAAAATGATCTGCAATTAGCCATGCTGCAGCAATTACTGCTGGGTTTGGGTGAAAGTGTGCCGGACGTGACCCGTGCGGACCTGGTGGACAGTGCGTGGCTGCAAGCATTACTGGGGGAGGTTGCCGGTGCAAACTGACTGGAAAACCCGCCTCGGGTCGCGGCGCACGCTGGGGCGGGTGATTCGGTTCGAGTTGCTGCTGACGCTGGTGTTTGCTGCGGCCTCGCTTGCCATGCTGCTCATACCCGAAGATAAAATGGGCGCGGGCCGGGTCTCAGCGGCAACAGCGGTAGTGCTCGCCGAGTCGGATATCCGCTTTGTCTACCCCTTCCCGGTCTACCAGGAGATTGCAGCCTCGCGCGAGAGCTTGTATGGCTTTGCCACGGTGCGCCGAGAAGAGGCCGCTCTTTTGATCCTGGAAGAAGAGCCCGAAGAGGTCGAGCAAGACGTCGCTGTGGTGGAGAAGGTGGTGGAGGAGAAGTATGAACCGCCTCCCCCGTTGCCGGATTTGGACGGCCTAATGCTGGTTGGCACCCTGACTGGCGCAGACGGGGAGTCAATTGCTATTGTGCGGGATGACAACCTGGGCCAGACTGTTTATGTTAAGGCTGGTGATGAGCTCAATGGTGCCACAGTCCAGAATATCGCCAACAATGCCGTGCGGGTGATACTGGGAGACCAAGAGGATGAGTTGCTGGGCATGAGTTACCTGATGGAGGGCAGCGGGGATTGATCGGCACTCGGGTATGCTCAACGTAGTAGAGTTATGATATTTTCTGCACACAAAAAAAGAACAATTGCCGCGGCCGAAATCCGGCAGTTCTCGCTATTGCTGCTGACGGTACTGTTGCTCGCATGGAAATTGCCCGCGCACGCCCAGGCGGGCCTGATCGAGCCAACTGAAGAAATCTCGGGCTTAGCGGCAAACCAGCAGCCCTCTGTGACCGGTGTACAGCCAGTTACTGCATCTTCACTAGAGGAGCCGATGCTTACCATCAATTTCCGTGACGCTGATATCCTCGAGGTGCTAGAGGCCTACTCGAACCTACTGGACGTGAACGTCGTGCCGGGTGAGGGAGTCTCGGGCATGGTGACGGTCATTTCGCCCGGGCCTGTGACCCGTTCACAGGCGGTAAACCTGCTGCATTCGATCTTGAAGCATCGTGGTTTTTCGGTGATCGAGAACGATGGCTTTATCAGCGTGGTGCAAGAGGCAATTGCCGAACTGAGTGGTTTTCCGCTGTACACCCCCGGCATGCCTGACGAACAGGTTGCAGTCGTTACCATCCGGCCGCGTTACATAGATGAGGAAACGCTAGCCGAGACGCTGGGCGCCATGGGACTGATGCGGCCGGTATCCACTAACCGTGATGCTGGGGTGCTGGTGGTGACTGCCGCGGCTTCCAAACTGCGCTCGATCCTGACACTGGTCGAGAAAATGGATTTACCCCAGAGGGTGGCGGTTACCCGTACCTATCCGCTGCAGTATGCGGCGGCGCCGAAGCTAGGGCCGGTGATCGCGGCATTCGTCGCACAGTTGACGGGCCAGGATGCCCCGCCAAGCGCACCCGAGGGCGAGGAGGGCAGCGTGATATCGGGCAGTGTCGTGATCGAGGAGCGCACCAACAGCCTGATCATCACCGCCGAAGATAAATATCACCGTGCGGTGGTGGAGATGTTGATAGAACTGGATAAGCGCAGCCCACAGATACTGCTCGAGGCCAAGGTGGTCGAGATCACGCTAGACCAGAATAACCGCATGGGTCTGCAGTGGCAGCGGTTGCTTAACGTATTTCCGATGACGGCGCTGACCTTCACTGGTCCCAGCGCCCTCGCTCCATCGTCTACCGTGATAGACAGCGCAAAAAATGTGCTTACGGGCAGCCCAGAGGGGATCAACTACGCACTGCTCGATCCCAAGAATTACTCGATGATGGTGAATCTGCTGGCCAAGGATAGCGATGCGCGGGTGCTGGCCTCACCACATCTGATGGCGTCAAACAATATAGAGGCCAACTTGCGGATTGGTGAAGAGATTCCGATACTCAAAGAGACCCGGATGGATACCAACAACCAGCCGATCAAGACATTTGACAGAGAGAAAGTCGGTCTGGAGTTGAAACTCAAGCCCACCATAGCCAGCAACCGGGATGTCAGCCTGGATCTGGAGATCTCCAACAGCAACGTTATTGCGGGGACCTCTGGTGACAACCAGCACACCATCACCGAGCGGTTGGTGAAGACTCACGTGATCATTAAAGACAAGCACACCTTGGTAATCAGCGGCCTGATCCGAGACGATATCAGCGGTGGTAGCGGCGGTATACCCACATTAAAGGACTTACCCACCGTGGGGTCGCTGTTTGGCTCGCAGCACAAGCAGAAAAAATCCACCGAACTGCTGATACTCATTACTCCGTACGTCATTCTTTCTGAGCAGGAGGCGGTGAAGGTCGGTACCGACCAACTGCTCAAGCATCCCGGGGCTGCGACTGCCGGCGCGCTGGACCACATCGAGATGGAGTTCAACCTCTAGGCTGAGCGCTGCTAGTGGTTACAGCGGCCACCAGCCCTGCCTGATTTCGTATGCAAGCCAGCCTGGCCCAAACTCTCTCGCAGTCGCGGTTGATGACCGGATTGCCCATCGACGTGATGGAAAGCCTAGCCCGGAATTTCGAAGATGTACACGACGTTCCCGCAGGCGAGGTTTTCAAGCAGAGCGGCGAAGACCCGCAGGCGGCTTTCCTGGTGCACTCGGGCAATGTGCAAGTGGCCGAGGGTCGTGGGCTTGCCGAGGAGGCCTACGCCTACACCGTGGGCCGTGGCGAGATGGTCGGCATGCCGGCGCTACTGGATGGCGTGGTGGCGATCGTCGAATACCGCGCGGCTGAGGACACCACGCTCGCCGCCCTACCGCGAGCCGCGTTTGAGGAGTGGTTGGCTGCGCACCCGCAGTACCGTGAGCCACTCTCGGAAAATGCGACGCTGGATCACCAGTACCACCTTCTCAGAAAGTCCCAGTTATTTTCTGAGTTGAACGCGATCGATCTGTACGCACTAGTGCGTGAGCTCGCACCGTTCTTTGAGCAGCACCAGGCAGGCGATCACCTCTTTCATGAGAATGATCCGGCTGAGGCTGCATTTCTGGTGGCGAGCGGTGAGTATCGCCTCGTCAAGGAGAGCGCGCAGGATACTGCGGTCGCTACGCTGAGTGCTGGAGCATTGACGGGTCTCGCCGGACTATTGCAGCACGGCAAGTACAACGCCGCCTTGCGGGTAGTGAGCCAGGCAGAGTGCTGGCGTTTGCCGCGTGTCCAGATCGAACAGTTACGCAGCCGCAGCCGCAAGATTGACGAACGCATCAACCGCGAACTGGCGCTACCGCGCCTCGAGAACGATACACTGCTGTTTCAGCCTGAGACGGAAGAGGGTGCCCGGTTGATTCTCGAATTGCTGCGTGAAAGCCCAGTGTCTCTGTGGCGACGCTACCGTTATAACCACCAGGAGCCACGGCAGGTGCTGGGCATCCTGGAGCAGGCGACCGGCATCGGTCCGCTTTATCCCACGGATAATTTGTTGATAGATACGGATTTGCCGCGGCGTTTTCCGGAGGATTTCGCCAAGATGTACAAGTTGATGCCTGTTTTCTACGATGCCCAGAGTGTGCAGGTGCTGACGACGACACCATTCCTTGGCTCACTCGCGAGCGAGTGCGCAAGGATACTTAATGCTCCGGTGCGCTTGCGATTGACCGAACCCGAGTTCCTCGAGCGGCTGATCGAGAACACCTACCAGAATCTAGGCGAGATGGAGGAGGATGCGGTTGAAGACACCTCCGAGAACGACTGGCAGCAGTTAGAAAAACTGGACGACCTGCAGGAGCAGGCACAGGCAGCACCGGTAATCAAACTGGTCAACAGCATCTTCTCGGAGGCGATCAACCGGAGTGTGTCGGACATTCATCTGGATCCGAGCGAGGCACGCCTCGACGTACGCTACCGCATTGACGGTGTACTACAGGTGGTCAACAGCGTGCCGCGCCAGTACCAGCCAGCAGTGATTAGTCGCGTCAAGATACTGGCTGATCTGGACATTGCCGAGCGCCGGTTGCCACAGGACGGTCGTATCGCACTACGTGTGGAAGGTCGCAGTTATGACCTGCGCGTGGCCACGGTGCCGACCGTGCACGGCGAGAGCATCGTGATGCGTATTCTGGATAAGTCCAGCATCCGCGTCAGCCTGCAGGATCTGCAGATGGGGCCAACCATCGGCCCACAGTGGCAGGAGCTGATCCACCGTGCCAACGGTATCGTGCTGGTAACGGGACCGACCGGCTCGGGCAAGACCACTACGCTCTACGCCACCATTAACGAAATTAGCACACCCGAGATAAATATCATCACGGTCGAGGACCCGGTCGAATACCAACTCGAGAGTATCAAGCAGATACAGGTCAATGCCAAGATTGACCTTACCTTTGCGACAGTGTTGCGCAGCATCCTACGCCTGGACCCCGATATCATCCTGGTGGGTGAGATCCGTGATGTAGAAACGGCCGAGACTGCCGCGCAATCGGCCTTGACCGGTCACCTGGTATTCTCGACCTTGCATACCAACGACACCGCGACCGCGGTCACACGCCTCATCGACATGGGTGTGGATCCTTACCTGGTGGCTTCCACCGTCATTGGTATATTTGCCCAGCGGCTGGTGCGGCGGTTGTGCCCCGATTGCCGCACACAGGAGGGTGACGACAACTGGCACGCACCGGGTTGTCGGCATTGCGATTACAGCGGCTTTCGTGGGCGTTTGGGCATTTACGAACTACTGTTGATCACCGACGAGTTGCGCAAATTGATCATGGAAGAGCGCAGCTCTGCTGAGATTCAGCAGCATGCCCGCGATCATGGCATGGTAACGTTGCTGGAGGACGGTTTGGCCAAGGTGGAGCAGGGCCTGACCACCCGGGACGAGGTGTTCCGCGTGGGGCACTAGGTGGCCTCGTTCCAATACAAGGGCCAGCGCGACGGCAAGGCATGCGCTGGTACCATCGAGTCACCCGACCGTAAGCAGGCTATCACCCTGCTTACCGGCCAGGGCGTTATGCTGCAGCAGCTGGAAGAGATTACTGAGGACGGTGCTGGGGCATCAGCGGGTGGGCTGTCGTTACGCCTGGGCCGCGGCAAGAAAATCAAGCCGCGCGACATCACCATCTTGACCCGGCAATGGGCGACTCTGCTGGAAGCGGGTTTTCCGTTGGCTCGGGCGCTGGAGTTTGTCTCGCGCCAGAACAGCGCTGGTCCCATGGCCGAGATGGTGGCAGACCTCAGCGCCTCTATCCAGCAGGGCCGGGATTTTTCGCAGGCGTTGGCTGATTACCCACAGTACTTCGGGAATATATTTCTCAGCATGGTGCGTGCCGGTGAGACGGGCGGCATTCTCGGTGCGATGCTGGTACGCCTGGCCGAGATGCGTGAGGCCGATGAGGCACTGGCTGACCGCTTCAAGAGTGCAATGACGTATCCGGCACTGATGATGGGGGCGATGGTGATTGCATTGGGGGTGATGTTCGCTTACGTGGTGCCGCAGTTTGCCACCATGTTCGAGGACATGGGCCGGGCCCTGCCGGGGCCTACGCAGATTCTTCTGAATGTTGGCGATTTTGCGTCTACCTGGTGGCCAGCGGTGGTGGTGGGGGTGGTGGTTGCCGGCGCCTCTTTCCGGGCCTGGACCAAAACGACGGCCGGTGCTTTTCAGTGGGACCGCACCCGCCTTGAAATACCCGTGCTGGGCAACTTTATGGCGCAGTTCGCAATCGCGCGCTTGGCGCGTACTGCAGGTACGTTACTGGAATCCGGTGTCAATCTGATTGATGCTTTTGCGTCTGCCGGGGATGTCTCGGGTAACCGATACATCAGTCATATCATACAAAGAGCGCTTGCCGAGGTGCGTCATGGTAAGCCGCTGGCGACGGCATTGGCAGATGCCCCGGTGATACCGGTGCTGCTGCGCGAGATGATCGCGCTGGGTGAGGAATCCGGCCAGGTGGGGCCGATGATGAAGCGTGTTGCCGAAGTTTATGACCGCCAGACCCGTGAGACCGTCTCGGGCATCACCTCCATTATTGAGCCCTTCATGGTGCTGTTTATGGGCGTCGTCGTCGGTATGGTTGTGATCGCCCTGCTGCTGCCGATCTTTGAGATGAGCACCGGCGGGGTATAGCTATATTGAACTGAAGTTATCGATCTTGATCAACGATGATGCGGCTTCATAATGCACCTCAAATACGAGGCGCATAGCGGTGTAAAATAATAGTCAAGAATAGTTTGTCTGGCGGTCGTTCACCGTCAGACAGGAGAGCAAGGGTACGCATATGCAAAAGTTCATACTGTGGCTGTCCGAGACTCTGGGTTTCAGCATTGAGCAGACGACCGATCTGGTCATACTCACACTGGGTGTGTTCACGGGCTCGTTTGTGGCGTTATGCCTGTTCGGCATCATCTACGGTCTGATCTCCAGCACGCGATACTGAGTATGGCCAATCTTATCAAGACTTTCAGAGGTCCCGGGAGGTGCCGCTGGGTTCCGGGCCGTGCTTTTTGGAAACCTTGATTGCTTTGTACAGGTTTGGCTCCTAACGGGCCTTTCTCCAGGAGCTGGGTTTCTGTTACCTGCGTGACCAGGTGATGGCTATCACATACGGGGCCGCGTCTCTTCTTTATTATGAGAGCGTGTACAACCCATGCTTAGCAGGTGAGCGCCATGCTACGAAATAGAAGATTGTCCTCGATAATGGTGTTATTTTATGCACTGATGATCTGCATGCTGATGGTGGTCTACGGCCTTAACCAGTTGAACTACTAAGACTCACCGCCAGCAGCCCTGATAGTACGTTCGCGCTGTAATAGTCGGCACCTCAGAGAGGTCGGGGAAAGTAAACTCGAGAAAATCGTTATGAGGTTATCGACACTGCGTAGAAAAACTTTGGCGTGTGCACTGGGGTTGGTGCTGTATGTTCCACTGCCATCCTTTGCGACGGAGTATTGTGTTAGTGATTTCTTTGGTGGGGACTATGGGGCAATGTCCTTCGATGTCACCACCAACGATGATGCTGATGGGGCCACGGTAGAGATCGTGGCAGGGTATGCGAAGGGTTGGTTATTTGAAGGCTCGTGGGACGGCGAAGGTGGTCTTGGTTCAGGAGCTGTAGGGATGACCGAAGACCCGCTGGTGGGGACTCTTGAGTTTGATTTTACGATCTCATCGACCGAGCTAACAGGAACGACCACAGAGGATGGAACCTTCACCGGTATCGAAGGTGCCTGCACATCAGCCGAAGCCCCCTTGGAGGGCGATTACTGCCTGAAAGTGGGCAATAGGAATATTTCGATGACGATTCGCAGCGAGACTGCCCCAATCGTGCGCGGCAACCTGGCTTCTCCATTGGGCGCATTGCGTCCCTTTAACGCGAGCCGTGACACTGCCACGGGTCTGATTCTCGAAAAAACGACGGGTGCGAACCGTTTCAATCTTGAATTTGCCGATGGAATTATCACGGGCAGTTTTTCCCGGCGCGGCCGGACCTACGATACTTACGGTATCCGCAACCCAACCGAGACCGCCACAGGGTGCCTTGGCATCATGATTTACTCAGAAGGCACTGGAAATTATTATTACTCTACGCCGACTATTGTCGGCCACCATGCCTATGCTGGTACGGGTGCCGGTACAAGTCACCCGCTCGCGACCGACAACTTCCTGGTAAAGGTTGATCTTAGGGATATGCACGAGGTCTGGCGCTACGAGTTAGATAGTGCCGAAGTACGCGGTAGCGCGGTGCTTGACCGCAGCGGTAACGTGTATTTTGTCAAGGAAGAGGGTCGTGAACAGGGTTTTTCCGATGAAGGGTATCCTGAAGGCGATCACTCCGGATCAATACTTACACTGGTAAAAATCTCCAACCCTGCTAGAGGCGCTCCCGTATTGGAATGGGAGTATCAAATTACTGAGGAGGGTGAGACTTATCATATGGGGCATCTGACACCCGCTATTACCAAGCGGGGCCCCATCTATGTAGGCGGCGATGCCTTACATGCAGTCAGTGCTGACGGTGATGAGTTGTGGACTTTTACGCCGGATGGTCCCGGAGATCTGCAGATTTATGGCGCTCCAATCATTCAGGAAGTAGATGAAAAACTGGTTTACTTTAATGTCGATGATGCAGGGGGAGATTACTCTGACGATGGAATCTATGCAGTCAATATGATCAGGGGAGGTCCTCCTGAGGTTTGGAGTTACAACCCCGGTGTGCCTGATGACGAGCCCGAGGAAGGATACTCAGACGAGCACCCATCACCAGAGATTTTATCCAGCCCCCAGTTCAACCTGGATCGAAGTCAGATTTACACCGCCTTGAGAGATCGGCTCTATTGTTTCGATCTGGCGGGCAATGCCTGCACTACCGATTGGGAAGATGGCTGCGAGATTCCCGATATTTCGGGCAAAATCCGTGCGGCACCACTCATCGACTCAGATGGCGATATCTATATTGCTACCAAAAATGATGAAGACAGCAAGCTTTATAAGATTGATGGCACCTGCCCCGCCTCACCAGTCATCTGGGAGATAGGTACCAATGCCGATGTTTATCCCACGGGCGTTCTGCTTGATAGCGATATCGTCGTGATTGGTACCGAGCCGGATGCCGAGGCCGGCATCTTGAAGGCTTACAGCACTACGGAAACCGAAGCCACTATGATCGGTTACTTTGATCTTTTTGCCGACATGACCTGGGGTTCACTGCGGGTCCATAAAGGGCGTCTTATCGGCGTAGCCAATGTTCCCACCACTATCCTTGGGGCGTTTATGTTCTCGATTGATCTAGCGGGGGCCCGGTATGAGCGAGGTGCCCAGAACGCAACCTTCCGGGGAAATAATGCCTCAACGGGGCGGTAGCAAGTGCATAGGGTTTTTTTAGTTATCCGTAATCAGTAACTTGATACGGCGGGTAAGATCGTCAAGAAAGTCATCTTCTGGAGAATGATTAAGAGCTGCCTGATTTAACCAGTGACGGGCAGATTCAAGATCTTGCTCCATAACCTTGCCGTCCTGGTAAAACATCCCGAGCGTGTACTGGGCAATCGCCATGTCCTGTCGGACGGCTTTCTCAAT
>Ga0066847_10000887_pt1 | contig 11923 bp, 11 predicted proteins | sample ETNtaG_11_FD_65490 | JGI IMG/M metagenome (GOLD analysis project Ga0066847, IMG submission 65490) | Marine microbial and viral communities from oxygen minimum zone, Eastern Pacific Ocean - ETNP201310SV74 | ecosystem: Environmental > Aquatic > Marine > Oceanic | place: Pacific Ocean: Eastern... | reverse complement strand
TTTTCAATAACATTAACAGATGTAGAAGGTATATCATTTAACTTCCAATCAGGATGAAATTTTGTAAAATGTAATGGTATATCTGGCCCAATATTATTATAAATCCATTTTGTAAATTTTTTTACATCATTTAAATCATCTCCAAACTTTGAAACTAAAAGATTGGTAATTTCGATGTGAATTTTTTTTCTTTTTAACTCTAAAATTGTTTGTTTTACAGAATCAGGGTCAGGAACAGACATAATTTTCTCATAAAATTTCTTATTAAGAGAACCTTTTACACCTATTGTCATTGCCTGTATATACTTAGAAGCAACATCAATAGCTTCAGAAGTTAAATATCCATTTGTTACGAAAGTATTCAAAATACCTATTTTATGTGCTTCTTTAGCTGTATCTAAAGCATATTCAAAAAAGACTGTTGGTTCATTGTATGTATAACTGATACTTTCACATTTTAATTCATTTGCTTTCTTTACAATATCTATTGGCTTTTGTTTATTCATTTTGAACTGTTTTTGTGAAATATCATAGTTTTGACAAAACTTACATCTAAATGTACATCCAACTGTTGATATTGAGAAGCTCTTACTTCCCGGATGAAAATGAAAAAACGGTTTTTTCTCAATAGGATCAACACCAGACATAGATATTTCTCCATACATTGTTGCATAAAGAACACCGTCAATATTTTTACGTGTTTGACAGAATCCTTTAATTTCATTAGGAATAAGACAAAGTCTAGCACAGAGATTACATCTAATCTTTTCTCCTTCTATACTCCAAAGTAAAGCCTTCTTCATATCAACAGTTTATCTAATATTATCTAGAATAATAATTTTCTTAAATAGTTAATTATTAAGACATATTGTAACAAATACTAAACTCCCTTTCTACCAAGCTGAAGAACAAAACAAAGATGGTAAAGAAGATAAGCTCACTTCAAGATTTTATCATAGTCAATATCATCTTGAATCTCTGAACTGCTTTTAGAGCATGTGGTTGTTTTGCTGGCATTATTATCATTTCACCATTCTTTAGATTTACAGTCTTACCAGAAATAATTATTTCGGCTTCTCCATCAATAAGATGTACTAAAGCATCAAATGGGGCAGTATGTTCGCTTAATCCCTGATTTTTATCAAAAGCAAATAATGAAACTATTCCGGTTTTCTTCTCAATAATTGTCTTGCTAACAATTGAGTCTTTTTGATATTTCACTAAATCATAAGGTTTGTATCTCTTCAATAAATCATGACTTATTATTGGGATATAATAAATATTTTAGATTAATATAACCTTTAAGTTACTGGATATTAACGTATTATAGAATTTGAAAATATCTCTTGATGTTGATAGTGTATTAGCTGATGTAATGGTTGTTTGGAACATTATTTATAATAAGGAATATGATAAAAAATTAAAGAAAGAAGACATTAATGCCTGGGACTTCTGGAAGAAACTTGATCTAAGCAGGAAAGAATTCAACGATATATTTACAAAAACTTGGAATCAATGGAACACAATTCCTCCAACAGAAGAAAATCTTGGTAGTAAAGTAAAAGAATTAAGTAATTTAGGAACCGTTGATATTGTTACGGGAAGAAGCAAAGAAACAATTTCTCAAGTTAAAGAATGGTTAAAAAAAGAGAATATTATTTACAACAAATTCATACGTGTATCACCATATGCATTGAAGGGTAATTTACCATATGATGTATTTATTGATGATTCACCATATAATATAATTGATGCTGCACAAAGAAACAAATTTTCTTTAATTTATAATCAACCTTGGAACCAAGGAATAAATACAAACCAAAATATATTTAGAGTGAATGATATAACTGAAGCTATTCCAATAATAAAAGACCTAAAGAAGAATTTAGTAATAAAATTATAATGAAATTAATTAAAGTTTTGATTTAAGATATACAAAATTTTTTACAAAAACAAAATATTTTAATGCTAACATAATTCAAGGAAAAGATGTGGAAAAGGATATGATGAAATTTGAGTCGTAAAGGTAAAAAAAAGCAATCATCTATGCCTGCTTCAAGTGCAGGTCTACTAAGGTTTTTTGAAGATGAAACACATGGAGTAAAGGTACGTCCAGAAATAGTCATAATACTTGCAATAGTGATGGCAGTGTCATCACTCTTGATTCGTATGTTTATTCCAGTTTAGAAGCAAATGCATAAACATGAATACCACAGCTAACATTCATAAACGCTATAACTTACTTTTTACACTTCCATCAACAGCTTTAACATTAATACTTCTTGTGTTAGTATCTGCAACTCTTGTCTTCACTTCATCATTTTATGGAAAAATAGATATTTTATTACAACCACAATTCTTTATAATATTTGAAGCTGTTTTATTCGTATTACTTATTATCGAATATTTAATTCTAAAAAGTAATTCTTTAGCTATTTTTAGGAGATTAGCCTTCATATCAGTATTCTCAAATGGAATATGGCTAGCCTTTGTAACAATTGGCTCTTTATTGAGCCCAGAAAAATTTTTAAATTTTCTTATTATTGGAACATTTCTTTCCATAGCTTTTAGACTTTTAATTTTTAGATCAGTTTTCTCAAACCATTTACGCTTAGTGCTCCCAACCGTATCTCTACAACCCGTAATACTATCTCTACTATTGTCAATAGGTTATGATTTGCCAAAGTATACTATTGAAAATCCTGTATTAATCGGATCAGGATTAATATTGAATTTATCAGTGCTTATTTATCTTAAATTAGTAAATTCTGCAAGTTCAGATATACTTAAAGTTCCAGCTATTACTATGCTTCAAGCCTTCCTAAAGGCTTGGACATCCGAAGAAGCCTCGTCACTTGAAGAAATAATAGAAATGTCTAGCTCAAAAAAGATAGTTCAAACAAGCATACTTAAATTCAAAACAGAAAATCAAAATCCTGCAGTTATTATCCCAGAAGTCCATCCAGGTCCATTTTATCCAATTGGCAGTAGTAATCTTCCTTATCAAATATACAAATTCTTTTCAGAAAAAAAAGTTTTACCACTTATTATGCATGGTGTTTCAGGGCATGAATTAAATCTAACATCTAAGAAAGAAGTAGACAGCCTTCTTTCATCTTATAATAATTTAACAAAATTAGGTGAAGGAGAAACTTGCTCTATACCAATAACCACAAAATCAGGAGAAGCTGTAGCAAATGGTTTTGCCTTTGGTGATTACGCAGTTATTTTCCTAACTCTTTCTCCAAATGGTATGGAAGACTTTCCAAGAGAAATAATGAAACCATTAGAAGAGGAGTCAATAAAAAATGGATTTAAACATTTAATTTTAATAGATACACATAATTCTCAAGGAAAAACAGTAAACCAAGAGGAATCTGGAGACCTTCTTGTTGTCACGAAGAAGATCCTTAATCAATTAAGGAATGCTGAACAATTTTCTTTTAAAGTAGGGTATGCACATTCGTCCGAATTCAACATCAATTTTGAAAGAGATATAGGACCAGCAGGAATTGGTGTACTTATATTGGAGATTGAGAGAAGCAAATATACGATTTTAGTAGCAGATTCGAATAATGCTAGAAGAGGACTTCGTGAAGAACTCATTCATCAATTGGATACTTTAGGAATATTAGTAATCGAGTTATGTACAACTGATACACATATTACAGCTGGAAAGGTTATGACAACTCATGGTTACATAGCATTAGGGGATCAAACTAAAACAGAATATTTAGTGGATGTAATTAAGAAACTATATGATAAAGCTATTATTGACGTATCCAAATCTAATTTTGATGTTAATACCGTTAAAACAGAGGTAAAGGTTGTAGGAGAAAATATGCTTACAGATGTTTCTCAGGCATTAGATAAGACAATAAGAACCGCTAGAAGAGGAGGTTTTTCCTTGGTAATCTTTTCAATGGTTGCGATGATATTAACTTTCTTGATTTAAGAAATATATGACGCATTTAAATTATCAAATTTCTTTATGATTGCAGTAGTCGGTCTTATTTTCCTTTCACTTAGACTCATTAACTCTGAAAACATCTCTACAACCTTTCTTTACAAGACAAAATATATCATCAAAATTTATATTTTTAGTTTATCTTTGTCAGTTTATTCATTCCATATTGTTAAAAAGGGCAAACATCATCTTTAAAAATAATTATATATGAATGATAAGTGAGACGCTGTAGTAGAGTAAAAAATGATTATATTAGTGAAATAATTATGAAACAGCTTAAAATGGTAATTATTGGAAAATCTAAACCTGTACTTAATTATGTTACTGCTTGTATTACAATACTAAATCAAGGTGAAAGATCTATTATATTAAGAGCTAGAGGCGAAGCTATTAATATTGCTGTAGATGTTTTTCAGCTCTTAAAAAGTAAGTTTGTAGGTGATATTGGTATCTCAAAAGTAGAGATTGATGGTGAAATGGTCACTAATAGTAAAGGTAAACCTACGCGTTTACCTGTTCTAGAAATAACCATTAACAGAGATTTAAGATCTAAATAGCTATTTTCATCTATACATATCATGAGCTAGTTCTTTTCTTCGAACTGAAATTTTTTTTCTACGCTTCAATATATTTTCCATAATAGATTCTAATGTTTCATCATGAAGGAATTTTATAGAACTTTCTAATTCATCATGATTACTAATATCTAATTCTTTCATTAATTCCTTTTCGATGTCATCATCAAGTGACACATTAATACCTAATCGTCTAATTCGTTTTATCCAGCAGACCATTCTGATAATATAGAATATTTCGTCCATAATAAACTATTTTTACTAACAATTAATAGTAACTAATAGTTAGGGTTGTTAATCACTACGTAAGAGAGCGTTAATATATGTCTGAAATTGATGAATTAATAAAAGGTATAATTAGACAGAAACCGGATATTGATGAAAATAAACTTCAGGATCTTATTAAAGATAAGAAAAAAAAGGTAGGTTCAGGATATTTGACTGATTCAGGAGCAGCTTATCTAGTTGCTTCTGACCTTAATATATCTCTTGAAGTTACAACATCGTCAGAGATCCCAATAAAGGATGTTTATGTTGGTGCCAATGAAGTATCAGTGATAGGTCGAATCTTCACTGTCACACCTACCAAAACCTTCAGTAAAAAGGATGGAACTGAAGGTAAATATCGCCGTTTAACAATTTTTGATAAAGAAACATTTATTGTTATTACTCTATGGGATGACCAGACAAATCTGGTAGAAGATAGAAACCTTACACAAGACCAATTAGTTAAAATCAAAAAAGGTTACGTAAAAGCTGGTCTAGATGGACAGCCCATTATTCATCTTGGGAAAAACGGTGATCTAGAAAATGTCGATAATAATAAAAATAAGATACCCATAATTGACGAAATTACTCGGGAAATTTCATCAATGTCTACTCCTGAAACAAATCTTGCATTAACTGGTGTGATTAAATCTCCACCCAGAATCTCTGAGTTTACAAAAAAGGATGGAACTCCAGGCAGAGTCCTTCATCTTTATCTTACAAATGTTACAGGTGAAAAGAGCATTAGGGCAGCTATATGGAACAATAGTTCTCTTTCAGGTAAGGATATTCCACAAAACGCGGTTGTAAAGCTAATTGGTCTCAAAACCCGTTTTTCAAAGGATGGATCAATTGAGATACATGGAGATGATGGTACTTCATTGGATATACTTTCCATACGGAAAGCTTTCGGTGAATCCAGTTCAGGACGGTTCAGAGTGCTTTCAATTGGACAAATTCGTATTAAGGAAGACGGAGAGTCTTCAGTCTCGCTTTTAGTGGTTAATGAATCTAATAATTTTTACACTCTTATTTTGAAGGATGAAGTCACTGAGGCTATTACTGATATTAAGACAGAAATATTAATTGACTGCGAATTTAAAGAGTTATCAGCTCTTTCTCTTTTATGTAATAAAAAATCACAATTTAAAATACTTAATGAAGATGATGAATCATTTTCTAAGCTTGAGAGCTTAAAGTATAAGATTAATGATATACCTGAATCTCAATCTCCGCTTTTATTAGAAGTAATAGCATTATCGAGAGATACAAACCAAGAAATTCTAACTAAAACCGGTGAAACAGTGAAGAAACGAGAGGTTATTGTTGGAGATGAAACAAAGGAAATAAAGATAGTTGCTTGGCGTGATTTATCTAATATTTTGGATGATATTACTCCAGGTCAACGTCTCAAGTTAATTGGCGTTGTTTCATCAAAGGGTTTAGGTGGAGTACCCGAGCTTCTAGTTAAATCCTATACACAAATTGAAAAAATGTCTCAATCATCCCAAAAGCCACGTGTTGAAACATAGGTTTTTTCAGCTCTGTAAATATCTTTATAAAATTCATCTTCTTCGGAGTATCTCCTAAGTATTCTAGCAGCAGCATCTGCTCCAACTCCAAATCCTGAAAGTGTTATTATGGCTTTAAGACCAAATGACTGAATTAGTGAAGATGTTTTCCAAGCTCTTTTGAACTTCTTATTTTCATCACTAGTTATCTTAGCTTTCTTCTTCCGTATAATATGAATAAGGTCATTATCAGTGGAATATGTTTCTCCTATTAGACGCGATTTACAGATTGGACATGAAATTGGATCTTTCACATCTTTTGTTTTAATGACTGACTCCCATTTTCCACAGCTCATACAGACTAATCTGTGCCTTTTATTTTCAAGCCTTTCCTTTATTAAATTTAGGACTGTTTTTTCTATACTCAAAGGTAATGCTGCAAAGGCTGAGGTATGCTGCAATATTGGTTGAGCCAATGGAGATAATTTCTTTACCTCTCTTTCGATTATTCGTCTCTTCTTGTTCTTTACTTCAAGTAATATTTCATTAGTTCTTTTAACATCATACTTTTCAATAAATAATTCTCTTAGAACTTCACGGTATAAAGCTGTAGTACGGTAACGATCTTGAATAAGACGTGCTGCTCTCTTATCATATTTTGTGTTCTTTGCAACTACCCCAAATTTCTTTGCGATACACCAAGTCTTCCAATTAAGAGGATGTGTTCCAATAACAGATACAGATAGTATGTCTGCAACATCATATTGTTGTTGAAAGAAATCTACCACATTTTTTATTGCGAGAGCTCCTTGAGAAGTTAGTAGGATTCTGTATGGATCTGTATTTGTTTCAATTAAGTAACCTGTTTTGCTAGATATTATAGTTGAAAGCATTATAGCTAGAGTTTGGTTAATTTTTGAACCTAGGCAAGTATGAATTACCAAGACACTAGAACCAATTCTTTTTTCAATAGTAATGGTTCTCTCATCTGGGATATGACCAAGTATATCTTTACTTTTCTTTATTCTCTTTTTTTGCTCTTCACTTACACCAGTTTCAAAATCTTTTCCTATCTTTCTTCGTAAATTACCTACTTCCTTAGCAGTTTCTAATTCTACTGGTATTAATTCCCCAATCCAGTATGGAATTGTTGAAAGGTCTTCGAAGGTTGGTTCAACATTTATTTCTGCCTTATCTTCATCAATTGATATTATCTTCCATGTACTTCCTTTAAGGACAAATGGTTTCCCTGGTTCACCATATTCTCCAATAAACACCTGATCTAATCTTCCTACTTTCTTATTCGATACTCTATCTATCACTGTTAATTGTTGGATATCTGGTATTGTGGAGATATTGTGATAATAGTACTCATAGGTACCTAAGCCTCTCCCTCTAGCTTCTTCCCCATCATACCAAAGGATTTTTTGTCTATTTAGAAGCTCAAAGCAAAGATCTACATCTTCTGAACTAATATCTCTAAATGGATAGGCTTTTCCGAGTATAATGATAGCTTCATTAATATTTAGTCTTCCATATTCCATGACAATCCCAACAAGATGATGAGCTAAAACATCCAACGCCAGCTCATGAATGATGCTTTTCTCTAGTGAACCCGAATAAATACGATTTATGAGTGCCTTTGCTTCTAATTCATCATCTATCTTATTAGTGACAATTAGACCTGAAGCTGATTCTCCTACTCTATGTTTACTTCTTCCAATTCTCTGTATTAGCTTTACCGATTGTCTGCTTGAACCTGATTGAACTACTAAATCTACTTGTCCTATATCTAGTCCAAGCTCTAGAGAAGATGTTGACACTACTACCCCAGCTTCACCATTTCTAAGTTTGCTTTCTGCATTTTCTCGGGTTTCTCTTGAAAGTGAACCATGATGTACTTCCACTGGTATATCTGGTGTTTTAGATTTCAAAAGTGCTCCTAAATATTCTGCTTCATCTCTAGTGTTTGTGAAAAGAATTGTGCTTTTACTTTTACCAACATTTTCTCTAATATAATTCGAGACATAATCTGATACATGTCTAAGTGACCCTTTGACGTAATTCAGGTCAATATCATATCTTCGAACTGATTGGTCTACTAGGACTGCAGTCCTTCTGCCTTTTCCTGCAAGAAATTTTCCTGCTTCGTTTATATTTCCTAATGTAGCAGAAAGACCTACTCTCACAATGTTTTTTTCAGCAAGAAGTTCTGCACGTTCTAAGCTTACAGTTAAATGTGTACCACGTTCGTTTCCAATTAATTCATGAAGCTCATCTATGACTACCCACTCTAATGTCCGAAGATTTTCACGCATTCGTCTACTTGTAAGAATTATTGCAAGTGTTTCAGGAGTTGTTATTAACAAATCAGGTGGTTTCTTAACCATTTGCTGTCTTGCATATTGTGAAGTATCTCCATGTCTAATATCCACTGTTAACTTAGCATCTTCTGTGTATTTTATTACTCGGCCAAATATGTCTCTATTTAGAGCTTTGAGTGGTGTTATATAGAGAGCTCGTATTCCTTTCTTCTTCTGCTTGAAGTGTGCAAGCTGTGCAAGTATAGGGATAACTGCAGCCTCGGTTTTACCTGATCCAGTAGGAGCAACTAATAAGCAATGCTTTCTTCTTGTTATTACAGGTATTGATTTTTTCTGGATAGATGTTGGCTCTTTCCATCCAATCTTTTCAATATAATTCACTATCTGTTTTTCGATATCTTGAGGCTTCATACAGACTTTTTCTCTAAATTATTTCGTTATTTCTAATTTTCAAGTTAAATATGATTTTCATCTGAAAGTTTTTGCGAATATCTATAACCCAAAACAAGCCCAACAAGCAGACCACCAGCATGCGCAAAAACATTAACATTAACACCGATATTTAGTATAAAGAAATACACTGCATAAATCAATGCGACTAAAATTGATTGCAAATTCATTTTTCCTGAATAGATAGTAACAGCGCCAAAAAGCCCAAATATAGCCCCAGATGCACCAACTGAAATTGTATTCATACCTAATAGTAGACTCAAAATACTACCAAAGAGGCCGGATGCAAAATAGATAGTGTAATAGTTTCTCCATCCATATAATGTCTCTGCACCTAATCCAAATATCATCAAGAATATCATATTTCCAAATAAATGTATTAGATTTGCATGTACAAAAATTGATGTAAATAGCTGCCATAGATGGCCCTGCAAAACTAAATAATTAGCTTGACCTAAAATAAGCATTACTTCTTGACTAGTCTGAATGTAACTACTACTTGCTATTGATGTTATTATATAAATGAAAATATTTGTCACAAGAAGAATTCTTGTAGGTGAAGCTTCTACTTTTGGGTGATACATCTTAGATGCTTACTGTAATCTAATAAATATCCTACTTATCCCTACGATGGATATTATATTTATATTCATAAATCATTATGAGTGATACCGTCATTACGAAGAGTACAACCATAATGCTATCTAGGCTTTCAAAAAAATCAGAAATGCTCAATTTACATTACCGATACCTGCTTGCTTATATCCATAAATCTTTCGCATCCATTACTTCTCTAAATGAACAGGTCGACCACTATACACAATTTCATTAGGAAGCTCTTTCACCCATTTTGAAAGGAACTCAATATCTTCTTTATGTTTCCTTAATTCATCTGGAAGCATTACCGGTATTTCATCAATTATCGGATAATATCTGTTACACTTAGAACAAAGAAGAACCCCATCAATAATAATATCATCTTTTGAATTGATATCTATAAGTTTGAGTGGGTAGTGCTTATCTATTGGACATGCTAGTATATCTAGAAGATTTCTTTTCAATTTATCTCACCCTCATTAGTACATTAGTTAATTAAAAAAACTTTAAGCTCTTCTCATATTTATTCTAATCTATGTCCATCCTTTCTTATACGCATTCCATAATGCTTTCCAGTATTGATCTTCACTTGAAGTATTAAGAGACTTTTTTATTCCTCCTTCTTCATAATAACATCCTTCTTTTAGGTCAATTACTTTGCCAATGATTGATGAAATAATACCTTTTGATTTTAGTGCATCAATTACATCAATTTCCTTTTCCGGTTTTACAGTAATAATAATTGTTCCACTGCTGAGAGTTGTAAATGGATCTAAACCAAAGAGAAGACATATCTTTTCAGCCCCAATGGAAAGCGGTATTTTCTTTTTATCTATTTGAAGACCTTTAGACGAAGCAGATGCAAGTTCAGTAAGCCCACCATATAAGCCCCCCTCTGTAACATCATGCATAGTTGTCACCCCATTATCTCTAACTCCTATAGAGGATGCAATTAATGCATCTTGTACGACAGTACAATTATAGAATGTATGTTGAGCTTTTGTTACTAAGGATTTTCCAATTTTTTCTGCAATGATATTTGGAAAAGATTTTGCAAGTATGGATGTAGCTTCTATAGCAATGCCTTTAGTTATTATAATGCTGTCACCAATTCCAGCCATAGTTGTATCAATATAATGGTCTTTTTCACCTATACCCATAATAGTACCCGCCCCAATTATACTATAATCACATCCAAGATATCTTCCTGTATGTCCAGATACAACTGAAATTCCTAGTTTATTGAATTCTTTGATCAAAGAGCCCCAATATATCTTGAAATCTTCATCAGTTATTTTTGGAGGAAGATTGAAATTTAATGTGGCATATTCTGGTGATATACTAGAAGTAACGAAGTCATTGGCTAACATGTGAGCAGATAGCCATCCTGAATCCTTTAATTCAAGAGATGGTATTATTGATAAAGGATCCGTAGAAAAAACCATTATTTTCTTTTCATTAATTTTTATGGCACCAGTATCAACTCCATATCTAGGACTACTCAAGATTTTTGGACGTGAAGCTCCTAGCTTTGAGAGAATTATTTCTTCCAAAAATCTTTTATTTACTTTTCCAATGGAATACATGAATATTCATCTTTTTTCTTTGTTATTAATTGAATTAATATTACAAGTTTATTGATTTTATTACTGATAAATTCTAAATATGTTTCTTTTTATTAGGCTATAAATTAGTATTATACTAATAATGAATTCTAAACTTAAGTAGCTACCATTATAAATTATTGAATACATAACAGGATTTACTCCTTCAGGCACAAAAGAGGCAAAAAAAACTATTCCGGAAAGGAAATGAGCAAAAAATCTTCCTGCTATAGCTATCCCTACACCGATCAAAGGAATTTTTCTAGTTAAACCAGCTAGACCTAAAGATCCAAAAGCTATTGGATAATCTAGTATCACTTGCAATGGATGATAAATAAATGGTTCCTCTATCAGTACTACTAATCCAAAAATAATACCAGCTAATATTCCAAGTTTATATCCTCGTCTAAGTGAAAATAATATTATAGGAATCATTGATCCTAGAGTTATCGCACCACCTTGCGGTAAAGTTATAGGTTTTATTAGATAAAGTGCACTTGAAAGAGCAATCATTAATACCATTTCCGCCAGAATTCTAGTAGGTATATTGGAAAAAGATGTTTCAGAATTCTCTAAATCTTTTTTCTTCACTTGCAAAATCCTTATTATTATCTCCTTGATATGAATA
>Ga0066847_10000874_pt1 | contig 12036 bp, 8 predicted proteins | sample ETNtaG_11_FD_65490 | JGI IMG/M metagenome (GOLD analysis project Ga0066847, IMG submission 65490) | Marine microbial and viral communities from oxygen minimum zone, Eastern Pacific Ocean - ETNP201310SV74 | ecosystem: Environmental > Aquatic > Marine > Oceanic | place: Pacific Ocean: Eastern... | reverse complement strand
CAGCGTTCCTCCTCAGAGAGGTCCAGATCCCAAATCGGCATGGCGGAATCCCATGGAGTAGAAGCAGAAGGAAGCCCGGGACCTCCCTTGCTGACACGCCAGAAGGCATAGGGTTCGACAATCGTCGCGATGGTTCCCGGATCACGAAAATTGGCAGGCTGCAGTCGCCAACCGACCGCCATGGGCCCAGCGCCATCAGCCTGCATCCCATGACAGGGGCGACAGTTAACCGCATAAAGCGAAGAACCTTCTTCGGTCCAATGAGCAATCAATGCCTGACGTGCCTCCTCCAAATTTTGGGGAGCCATAACGGGTTCCATTTCATCATCATCTTTTGCCTCCTCTGCAAGGTCCTTCAGTTCCGCCACGAATTCCTCAACCTGCTCATCACTGGGATGACGCATGGGGTTTTCCAGATTCTCAAAATTTCCAGGCATGGTTGGATGCTGAATACGCACCGCAGTGGGGCTCACCATCTTTGGAGTGTTCGAATCAAAATAAGTCCAACCTCCTAAGAGGGGAATAAGCACCAGCACCATCCAACGCACGCATTTTTTCCAGGATGCCTGCTGCGGCGCAGCAAAGGCATGGATCGGATCGATGAAATCCTTGATCCTCTGTTTGCTGGAAAGGATGTAGATGCCAAGGGCCAGGAGAATCAGGACGGTGTACATGCTCAATGCGGCGGCAGGTGCCGGCAGTAGATCCGGTGCCTCAACCGCCCATTGAGATACCCATGGGAACAACAGCTCAAAAAAACCATAGCGGATCACCACGAACACCAGCAGGACCTTCCAAAAGAAATTCATCGGCTGTCCTTCAGGCTTCTTCCGGTCCTTTGATCACTATTCACGTTCTTCCTATTGGTCTGTTTCTTCTTCATCTTCTTCATCTTCTTCATCTTCTTCATCTTCTTCATCTTCTTCATCTTCTTCATCTTCTTCATCTTCTTCATCCTCTTCATCCTCTTCATCCTCTTCATCTTCTTCATCTTCTTCATCTTCTTCATCTTCTTCGTCTTCCCCGCCGATGGGCTGTTCACCATCAAGGGTCAGGACAAAGGCAAGGACATCATGAAATTCAGTGAGGGTCAGGTCATCGGCGAATCCTGATGGCATGACGGAGGTATCCTGCGGTGCCATCTCATCGATTTCGCTTTTTGGAACCTGGATCATTTCCCCGCTGTCCAGCATCAGTGAGACGGTATTCTCGTCTTCGCCTTTACTGATTCCGGTGAGATAGCGCCCGTCCTTTGTAATGATCAACAGCGATTCGAAACCACTTGCGATGACGGCACTTGGTGTGATGATCGATTCCACGATATAACTTGGAGAGCGGGTACCGGAAACCGTGGTCAGTTCAGGACCAACTTTTCCACCCTGGTCTCCCACCGTGTGACATCGGGCACAACCTGCATTGCTGTTCTCATCGAAGAAGAGATCCAGTCCTTCCTGGGGATCACCTGAAACGTAGGGCTGCCAGGCTTCGACTTCCTCCTGTTGGGCTGCAAGGATGGAATCCGGAAGTTTGATCGCTGCCAGGTCCACTTCCCCTCCCTGGCTCTGCAGGTATAAAACTACCGCCTTAACCTCATCCGGGCTGAGGCCGATAGGAGGCTTGTAGACATAGGGCATTTCGTTTTTGAAACCTTCCACCACGTAGGCTCCGGGTTCAGCAAGGCTTTCCACTAGGTAGTCCGTGGAAGTAAAATGTTTTCCGGTTTGTTCACTTCGCATCGCCGCTCGTTCGGCCGCGCGCAACCCCAGAGGCAGAGAGAGCAGGGAAGCAAGGTTGTTTTCACCCAGATTCGGACAGCGGATGGCACTGCCCTGGTCACCGATGCTGTGACAGGTATGACATTTCCCTTTGCCCCAGAAAATGGCTTCACCGGCTTCGGGATTGACTCCCTCTACCACTGCTGTTGCCACTCCACCGCCCGCGATATCGGTCACCACTTGTCCCACATAGATGAAGGAACCAAGAACTGCCGCTACGAACAGTATTATCGGGAAAACTCGTTTCATTCTTCCGTGGGAGACATCGCCGGTGAAACCTGATCTTTCTTCTTTTCTCCCAATTCACTCAACCAAAAGGCAATGCTCATCATCGTGATGAACGCAAAGGAACAAAAAGCGATCACCTTGGCTGCATAGAGGTTGGTCGGAGTAAAGGCCCATTCCGAGGTATCCTGGAGTACTCCGTAAACATGCCAGTTTTCACGAAGTCCTGAGCGGATAAAGCCCATGATCCCCATGGTCAGCAGAGCAACGATGAAAAGCAGAATCAGAACATACTGGGAAACAGTGCTCATCCTGCCCCAACGGATGGCTCCCATATGCTCGGCCTTGCGGAATAGAAAGACGTCGATGGTGAGGATCGCGACAATGCAGGCCAACAAAGAAAGCCACTGTGCCACAGCGATGTTTCTCAGAAACGGACTGGCTTCGGCCATCACCACAAATCCATAAATTCCAAGAATGAAAACGGTGTTGATGGCCGTGTACGTGAAGAGCACCGCCTGCCCGATTTTGCCTCGGTTCATGAAAGCCAGCACTGCTGCCAGCACAATGAACAAAGCCTCACCGAACAAACACCAGGCAGCGAGGGGAAAGAATTCTGCTTTTTCCGGAGGCAGGTCCAATTCGCCAGGGTCGAGATTCCAGAGATATTCACCATAGTAGAGTACCGCCCCCGCCGAGAGCATGCAGCCGAGGACCGTCAAAACCTTTGCAGTACTCCCCTGCTGGGAGAATGGAACCGTGCTGGAAATGTTTCCTCTCCGGTAGAGCAGAAAGCTGAAGAAAGTTGCGAGAATCATGAAGTTGATCACTGCATTCTTCGCAGGCATCAGCCCAAAGTATTTCAGGGTAGGATGATACTGACCGCCCATCCGAAGTTGTTCTCCCGAACTCAACGGCAGATTGTGAGGCGTGAGCCAAATGGCAAAAGATACGGCGAGGATGAAGAGAATGAATTTGATGAACCCCTGGTAGCGTTCCGCACCTGGAATGCGCCCCATTCCCATCCAAAGGTAGAAATTCCCGAAAATAAGCAGGCTGCCGATGCCAATCGCCTGAATGATGAAGGTCCAACTGAAGGCACCTCCCATCATGTTGTTGCCCATCACAGCACTGTTGCTGTAAACCTCACGTCCGAGATAGTAGCCTGCAAAGGGTAGGAAAAGGAGAGAGACTATGGCAATGAAATTACCTACGTAGCCCATCCAGTCGTAATGCGCCCGATCCTCCTCCGATTCAGAGGTTAAAAACTTAACTGCAGCATAGGCCGCAGCCACCAGACCTCCAAAAACGGCGTTGCCGAGGATGCGATGGAGGTTGACCGGATTCCAGAGAGGGTTCCAGATTGCTTCCAACAGCGTTCCCGTGAACTGCCCGGTTTCAGGATCGATCCCGGATGGGCTCATCATGTAGGTTGCCCAGGAGTTCGAAATTCCCATGATGATAAGCCCTATCAGATTCAGCAACAGCCCGGCGGTGAGGTGGATGCCTTTGCGCTGCTTCAGGCGGTCCCATGAATAGTAATAGAAGTACAGGACGAAGGTTTCCGCGAAAAAGAAGAAGGCGTAGATGTAAAAACTTTCATGGAAAACTCCGGACATGAAGGACATGAACTTCGGATAAAGCGTAAACAGCGCAAAAGTCAGTAGTCCTCCAAGGGCGGCAGTGAGGGCAAAGGAAGCGGAGAGCAAACGGGTGAAATCTCTTGCAAGCCGGTCATACCGCTGTTCTCCGGTAAGCATTCCGATGTATTCCACCGTCACCGCAAACATCGGCACTCCCAGCACGAAAGCAGCAAACATCAGATGGAGTTGGGCAATGATCCATACTGTTGTGCGAGGATCTAATCCAAAAAAAGTCCGGTAGTCGACTTGCTCAAAACCTTCCGCACCAAAAACAGCAGCAGAAAACACGAACGTCATGATGCCCATGACGAACAGAATCCTTCCTAATCTTTCGGCATTCTTTTTTCTTAACACCTGTAATTGTTTCATATTTTTGTGATTAGAAAGTCACCCCCCCTTTTCGAGCATGACCTTCGATTCAATAAAGCGGTCCCTTCTGCCTCTTGATGCCAACTTTGAATTTTCATCTGAGAATGCTGAATGATGGAGGTAAGCAGTTGATTGAGGTCAAAGAATTTCCATGAAGCAATCCGCCGAAATTTCAGCTAAAGAAATTGACTGAAGCCGTTCCGGTTCAAATTAAGGATTAGATCAAAGACTCATTTTGACTGTAATTTCTTGGGTCTCTCCGCTTTTGATCACCAGAGCCTGCTCAACCTCCCCGAGCTTTTCCTGCCAGACTTTCAATTGATAAGTCCCAGGCGGAATATCATCGATGGAGAAGTTTCCTGTTCCGTCGGTCAGTTTGGTGTAGGGAGTTTTTGCGACTATCCACCAGCCTCCCATCCAAGTGTGAAGATCGCATTTGACCCGGATCGTTCCAGATTTTTTAATCTTCTTCTTCTTGACCTTCATACTGGCGTTCGGCTTGATCTTCTTGTTGATGTTATAGATGCCCTTACTGACCGTGTGAAAATTATGCCCCACGGCATCACTGTTCATCACTTTCCCTCCAGCTGAAGGGCGGACCAGCATTACGTGGGGTATAAAACGACAATTCTTCTGGTCATATTTGAATTTTTTCGGAAGGTTCCACTTCTTTCCCTTCTTCACACCGATGATGCTGACGACAGCGTTGGCGATGCCTCCGTTCTTGTCGACAAGCAGTTCTTCAGAAGGACGGTTTGTTCCACAAGCATCGTTGTCCTTGTTTACTTTGAGCTCCACAGGAGAAGGTGCCGTGCCTTCAAAGATGATACGGCCCGATACCGTTCCCCCGTTTTTCACTCCTCCCTTGATGGTTTTGTACTTCGCAGCTTGAATGGGGGCTGCTCCCACGATGAGCAGTAAGCTCAAACTAATAAAAGACTTCCAAGGCATCATCCACTCCATAATGTCAGTTTAATAATATTTTCACTTCATTTATTAATGATTCATAACTTGGAGCGTCACGGAGGATTAGAAGATAAGGAGGTGCAAATTCTCTCTTCCTCCGAGAACGCCCCGAACGGAACAGTTTATTTTGTTTTGAAGGTAAAATCCTGCGTCTGCGAACCTCCCTTGGTGATTTTAATTTTTTCCTCCTGAAGGCCCAGAGTTGGGTGCCATGCACGAAGTTTGTACTTACCGGCTGGAATGTCGTCGATGGTGTAAGATCCATCTTTGCCTGTCTGCACCACGTAGGGATGATCCGCAGCAAATATCCAGGCAAACATGAAATTGTGAGCCTCGCAATTGATGCGTATGAAGTTGTCTTTGATTCTGGATTTGATTTCCGTTTCGATGTCTCCGCTTCCGGGCGGTTGACCTTCATTGAACATCGTCTTTTTGACAGGCCGGTAACGTTTCCCAGCTCGGACACCCTTCAGTTCACGGATGTGAATATTGTGCAGCACTGGGTCTGAATTCTTGACCGTCAGACCACTGCCTTTTGGAACGACTTGAATCCAGGGATCAAAATCACAATTCTTTTGATCAATGTCATAATTTCCAGAATGTTCCTGCCAGGCTTTGCCCTTCTTGACCTTGTGGAGAAAAACAACCATGTTGCTGAGTCCGCCGTTTTCACCTGCTTCAACCCAGTTGATCATCCTGTCATCAGTCCCACAGGTTTCCGGATTTTTCGCTACTGCAATGCGTTCAGGATTGGGGGCTTTGCCTTTGAGTAAAATGGTTCCAGAAATCGTACCCCCGTTTTTTACCTCAATCACCTGATACTTGCTTGCTGCTAAAGAAAAAACTGGAAGCGCAAACACCCCGATCAGAAAAATCAATAAATGACGCATAGGTATATCCTTAATAATATATTTATATGACATTATTTGAATCAGCACTTATCACTTCATTCACCATGATTATAGCCTAAACAGATTCCGGTCTCTCACACGTACTTAAGAACAGTCTCGGGTTTAGAGCCATGCTTCAAAGTTCAGGCTATATTACGCGGAGCAAATGAGAAGGAGTGCTGATCCTTCTGATAAGCTGACGGTCCCAGACGAACGATCTTTCCCACTCCCATTTTGAAGTTGTAGTTGCCGCTTATCCAATCCACCACCCTCGCCTGAACCGCATTGGAAGGTTGCCGTTTATCAAGAAAATTCATAAACAACACCCCCTTTTTGATCGCCGGTGTCACCATGGCAATTGCTGTCACAGCGCCTTTTGAGAGCTCGATGTGACCATTTTCCATCAACGATGAAAACTGATAGTCATTTCCCTTCACGCCAAGAATGGTATGTTTTTGGGAAGGGACACGTTCCGAGTAGACCATGACGCGGTCACCAGACTGGATTCTGCGCCGTTTGGCATCCCAGGGATGGATCTCGACATAGTTTTCCGGCCAACGTTGGGTAATGTACGGACGTCTCTCCACATCGTCAAAACCGGATTGCCAGATTTCGTTGATGCGCCCATTCGTTACCCACAATTCTTCTCCTTTTGGTGACAGCCATTCCCAGAAATCTGAAAAGAGGCTCCAGGGAGATTTCATCAGGTTGTTCTTGCCACTCTGTGAATTGAAATGGGTCAGTTTCTTGTTGAACATGTTGGCACCCATCGGCCCTGTTTCTGGAAGTTCACGCTGGGTGTCATGAAGCCTTGTGGTTCCCACCAGTTTACCGTTGATGCGGAATACCGGCCCCTGGATCCCATCGGTGCCAAACTGTCTCAGGCGTTCATGGGCCGTGATCCCTTTTGCACGGGCATCGACCTTGATCATGTTATAGTCCTTACGATTTCCTCGTGAGAAACGTGCTGATTCTTCAAACACTTCGTTTGAGGTTTCCCAGTCGAAACCGTCAAAGCCCATCCGCCTGGCAAGCCGTGAGATGATCCACCAGTCTGGTTTGGCTTCTCCAGGAGGATCATAGAATTTCGAGTAGAGTCGTAGCCTACGCTCACCGTTCGCACGAACAAAATCCTCCTCTCCCCACGTTGCTGCCGGGAAAATGATATCGGAGAATTTCGCACCAATCGGGTCAACAAGGTAGATATCCTGGTTGAACACCACCATCCCTCCTGAATCGGCACGCTGTTTCAGGGTTTCTATGATCTCCTGCTTATCGAAAGAGCGTATCTGATGGGGATTTGCAGAAACCAGTTCATGAAATTTTTTCTGCAAACCCTGAGAACCACACATCGACTGCAACCAGGTGGTTCCGATCACATGGGAAAGGCGTGTATGCCCCGAATATAACCAACGGTCTGTGTCCAAGGCTCGCCTACGCCGTCCAGGTACTTTTTCAGGGGACTTGTTACGTGGGTACTTTCCTCCTCCAGTACCCCCACGTTGATGACCCCCGAAGCGTGAAATCATCTGCCCTGGACGCCCGCCGGTACCAGTAATGATGGCCAAGGAACTAATGGCTTCCGTGTTTCCAGTATTGTTCGACCAGTAAAAACCCTTCTCGATACCAATCGACGTTTTAGGTCTTTTACCATTGACCGGTTTGGAGAGCCATTCAGCAGCCTGACGAATCTTTTCAGGATCGACACCAGAAATTCTGGCTGCGTATTCCAGTTCGTATTCAGGCTGGGAAGTGACCCAATTCTTCCAATCTTCGAATCCCTTGGTCTCAAACTTGCCCCAAGTGGTGCGCCACTGCCAGGGAGTGTTGCGGGTACCCTGACCGAAACCGGAATCCGTCTCCCACTTGTTGTTAACCCACTTCTTAATCCATTCCTGATCCTCCCAGCCGTTTTCGACAATGATACGAGCCATCGCGTTGACGACCAGGTTGTCGGTACCTGGATAAAGATCGATGTGGATGCCTCCCATTTTCTTGATGAAGGCCACACCAGCAGTTTCGCGGGGATTGAGGACAATCACCTTCTGTCCTCCTTCAATCGCGGGTTTGATATGCTGAGTGAATAGAATCGATTTGGTTTCATAAGGATCGGTTCCGCAGATCATCAGTACCTCGGCATCTGCCCAATCTTTATAGGATGCTCCGAAGTTATCGAAACCCGCATCTCTGAAGCCCGGAGTGGATGTCACGTCTGAAGGCGTGTCATGCCATGTGAATGCCGCTGTGTTGATGTGTCTACGCGCATACTTGGTGATCGCATAGGTATTCTCCACATACTGATAGGAAAAGGTTTTCACCGAATAGGCATTCGCTCCGTGTTTGGCGATCACATGTCGCGCCACGTCCGCAGCAACATCCAGAGCAAGGTCCCAGGAAACGGGCATCAGTGTGTCGTAGATCCGCATCAGTGGACTTTTCAGGCGGTCCTTGGTAGGGGTTCCTGGATTATAACATTTCTGGGCAATCGTCCCTCCTCGGACCGAGGAATCCCCATTGAAATTGACGGCCTGCGTCTGTTTGTCTGGGAGAATGATGACGTGATGACGCCTACCCTGGTGCATGACAATGTTGTGCTGATTTGGGGCCACCCATTCTTCAAAGGTAGCCACAGGGAAATCCTTACCAAAGGCATTCTGATGCGCCTTAGGCCCTCCTTCCTGCCCGATCGGCCATCGGTAGACCTTGTATCCGCAGGCGACGATGCAATAGTCACAGGCTGTAGTCAATACCTCGGCATCCCGTGGGGGCAGAGGAACTTTGTCGGTCGGGGTGTAATATGGCGTGGACATGTTGCTCCTCTCCTCATCCAATATGGTTGTTGTTTCTACCGAATATCAGCCCCATCACTCCCACGGCGTAGATATTGTCGCCCTTCAGTTCCAGGATCACCTGTGGAAGACTCTGATAGGCCTGTCCGGAAACGATGATTCCGTAACGGGTCAGATCATAGGTGGTCAGATGGAACGGACACTGCCCAAGCGTTTTGTATTCCGCTTTATAGGTTCCGAGCAGCGGCCCACCCTGGTGAGTGCAAATCGTGTTGAAGGCCACCACATCATTTTGACCTCCAATGCCCCCTCCAGCTTTCTGTCCTAATTTAACCAACAGGCAATTTGAATTCCGCCCATCATCCGGATAGTTGAAAATGACTGGCTGATCCAATTCCAGTTGGCTCATTTTTGCTATCAGCTTACGTGGGTAGGTTGCCACCTTGGCCTCTTGGGCATGAAGCACTCCTGGGATCTGGAGCATAACCGTCCCGGTAGTCAGCGCACCCCCGCTGTAGAACAAAAAACTTCGCCGTGAAAGCCCACAGCTATGCTGTTCTTGGTTCTCTTTTCTTTCAATCTGTTCTATGTCCATTTCTCTCCTTCAGTCCATCGCAAGGGGTTCGTATTTAGGCAGCTTTGGAGGATCCATCAGGATTTCATCTCCGCTGAGGCTTTCCAGAAATAGCAACAGATCTTCCTTTTCCTCGTCGGTCAGTCCCAAAGGCTTGAGGATTTTACTCTTGTTGGCAGCAAATTCGTTGACTCCTCCTCCTTCATCATAAAAATCAATCACCTCTTCAAGGGTGAAGAAGGTCCCGTTGTGCATGTAGGGTGCAGTGTAGAGGGTGTAGCGGAGACTAGGAGTTCGAAACTTTCCTTTGTCCCGCTTCTGCTTTGTCCGGAAATAGAGTCCCGGATCATCTTTCAGGTTCCGATATTCGTTTTCAGAAACACCCTTGGCGTACAGTTCGAAGCGGAAAGTGATTTGTTTCAATCCGTCATCCAACCAGCCTTCATGACGTGGAACGCCGAGATTGTAGTATTTCTGGTCTGAAAAAAGTGCCCCGTTGTGACACTCAACACAATTGGCCTTGCCTTGGAACAGTTCCATCCCCCGTTTCTGGGCTTCATCCATTGCTTCCTCATCGCCCTGCATGTAACGGTCGAAGGGGGTATCGCGTTGAACCAGAGTCCGTTCAAAAGCCGAAATGGCCTTCCAGGCATTACCGATCAGCGGCCATTCGTCACCGAATATCTTGCGGAAGCGTTCCCGGTATTCAGGGATGAAGGCCAGCCGCGCTTCCATCACATCCGCTTCCCCGTTTCCAGCCACTCCTCCTGTCGCCGCAGTTTTTGCCTGGGCTTCCAGGGAACTCGAGGAACCAGCCCAGAAAAGTTTGTTGTAATAGGCTGAATTGATGATTGTCTGGCTGCTGCGCCAGTGTATCGTCGCCGGATAACCTCGGCTGAGTGGTGCAGCAAAAGACCAGCCTTCTTTTGGGCTGTGACAGTCAGAACAGGCGATGGAGGCATCCCCGCCGAGTCTCGGATCAAAGAAAAGCATCTTTCCCAGAGCAATTTTTTCAGCGGACTGCTTGTTGTCGAGTTGAACCGGTGCTGCGCCCAATGCCCCGATCGAGGCATCCTTATCAGGATCTCCTTCTGCATAAATGCCACCCGGAAAGAGGATGGCTGCAAGCAAGAGAACAAAAAGCCGCTTGGAGCAATTTTCAAGTTTCATGATTACCTCTTTTAATTCTTCACCGTCAACCAATCCTCGATCGGCTCGTATTTTTGGGAGATGCTCTTTCCAAAGACATGATCCGGACCTGTAAGAGCATCACCGGAAAGTGCCTTCAGGAAAGCCACTAGATTGGCCTGTTCACCCGAAGAAAGTCCCAACGGTTTCAGTCTTGAGTCCTTGTTTGGATCATTTCCACCTCCCTTGTTGTAAAAAGCAACCACGTCTTCCAGGGTGGCCAGCATGCCATTATGCATATAAGGCGCGGTCTGCCTGAGTTCACGGAGGGTTGGTGTATAAAACTTCCCCATTTCACTGCCGTCGGCATAATGAGTGATCACATGCGCACCGGGGTCGCGGCGCAGGTTCATGTAGTTTTCATTACCCATGAACATGTTGAAGGCTACGAAAGTAATGTGGCGTAAAGGTTCTCTGTAGATGTCCCTATTCTCAGGAACCCCAAGGTTGTGCGCCTGACCGTCCGAGAAAAGCGGACCGCTGTGGCATTGAACACATCCTGCCTTGCCCGCAAAGAGTTCTTCACCACGTTTCGCTGGACCATCCATCCGGCCCTGGTCGTAGGGTACGTTGCGTGAGGTTAAGGTTTTGAGGTATTCCGGGATCAGCTTACGGACCTTGCCGTTGGAAGGCTCGCCCATGCCCGCTTCTTCGAACATCTTTATGTAAAGCGGATCCTGCTTGACCCGCTCCTGCATGATGCGCATGTCCATATTCATCCAGATCGTCTCGGTAATCTGATCACGGGTCACATCGTTTAAGCTGGTACCGATCCGACCATCGTGGAACCAGGGAATGCCGAGTTCCTTCTTGTGTGCTGTGTTGATTAACGTCGGCGTGTTGCGGAATCCTTTGGTCCCCGGATAGGCATCGGAAAGAGGCTTGCCGTCGGCATAGCCCTTTTCTGGAATGTGGCAGCTTGCGCAACTCAGTGCTCCGTCACCTGAAAGCCTTTCATCATAAAAGAGACGCTTCCCCAGAGCCGCTTTCTTTGCATCGAATTTCAAGGGGGGCAAGGTGTACTCACCCTCTGCAAAAGAAAACGGAGTCAATAGCATTAGCATTGCTCCGGTCAATATGCTTCCAACCCAAATCTGTCGCATTGATCCTCCCAGGATTGTTGTGTGATCTACTTCTGCAGAGATCCCTTCTGCGATTTGCATGCCGCATAGAATTACAACAAAATATTAATATAACATATTGATATTATTAATAAAAATTTGATTTCAAATATCAGAAATTCTGTTAAAATTCCTACTCCAACAACTTGATTTTATCATTTCCCTTTTAAAAACAGTAAGTTAAACAAAGAGTGAACAATATTTTCGAGGTTCAGAGGCTGCTTTTTCGTTTACTGGTCAGTAACTGAGCAGTTTCTCAGAAACTGACCAGCACGACCGGTCAGAATCAGACCAGGTGAAACTTAGCCCGAATGTTTCATAAATCATTCTGAGGGGGTATAACTTCACTTACTCCCTCGGTATTTATGACAAACACATGCATGATCTCGCTTTTACCGACATTAAATGCCTCAGTGGATGAAAAAAATCACACCGATTCTAGCCTTATGTGTCGTTTTAATGCTTGCAGGACACAGCTATCCATTTCCCTTTCGGG
>Ga0066847_10000873_pt1 | contig 12036 bp, 10 predicted proteins | sample ETNtaG_11_FD_65490 | JGI IMG/M metagenome (GOLD analysis project Ga0066847, IMG submission 65490) | Marine microbial and viral communities from oxygen minimum zone, Eastern Pacific Ocean - ETNP201310SV74 | ecosystem: Environmental > Aquatic > Marine > Oceanic | place: Pacific Ocean: Eastern... | reverse complement strand
CCAGCATCCACAGTGAAATTCCCACTGGAGATGTTTGAAGATCCACAGGCCGAGGCAAACGATATGTTTTATCTGCTCGATCACCCCACGGCAGGCCAGTTTCGCGCACTCACGCCACCGGTGAAACTTGACGGCAATGGTTTTCAACCTCAGGGAGCGACCCAACCCTTCGCAACCGAAACCAGATCTCTTCTCAGTGAACTTGGCTTTACCACAGGAGAGATAGATAATTTGATTAAGCAAAATGTGACCCATGAGCAATGATATCCCTGAACTTTCAGGTTACTGATATCGCTCAGATAGGTCAGAACCATAGGAAGGCAGATTAGGAGCAACACTTGCGAGGCAAAGATATCTGGGATGAAAAGTATGCAGCCAAAGAACTGGTCTGGTCTGCGATCCCCACCGAGGAATTCGTAAAGAAAGTTCAGCACCTGACGCCAGGCAAGGCACTGGATGTTGCCTGTGGTGAGGGACGCAATGCCATTTACCTCGCTGAGAAACGGTGGGACGTCACAGCAGTGGACTTTTCAAAGGTCGCGATTGAAAAGGCACGACTTATTGCTGAAAAACGCAGCGTCGATGTCAACTGGGTGGTCGCTGATGCCAGTAAATACCCCTTTGCTGAGAACGAGTACGATCTGGTTGGCGTCATGTATCTGCATAACAGCAAGCAGGAACAATCCCGCTGGCTACCCGCCGTGATCAAATCGGTCGCTACTGGTGGCACATTTGTGTATATCGGCCATGACCGAACCAACATTCAGTATGGCGTCGGCGGGCCACAAGATCCAAGTGTCTTATTGTCGATTGGGGAGACGCTTGAATTACTCAAAGACTTTGAAATCGAACAGGCTGAGGTTATCGAACGACCCTACGCCGATGAGACCGGGCATGGCGGGGCCCCTGAAATGATGGCACTCGATGCCATTATCTGTGCAAAGAAGAGAGGGTGATCCGGACGGGGTGATCCGGACGGGATGATCCGGACGGGATGATCCAGGTTACAAACGAATGCTCTTCTCTCCAACGTATTCGTAATCGCTGTACTGTATCTTAACCTGCTCGTTGACATTGATAAGACCCAGAGCCTTCATATGAATACGAAATTCCATCGCACTCGGTACCATGGGACCTTCCACGGCAGCCCTTCTAAATTCAAAATAAGAAACAAGCTCCTTGATGCGCACGCCAAATCGAGGCTTAAACGCCCGCTTGCTGCGAATATCAATATACTCGATGGTCGTCCCTTTCTTTGTGATCCGTAATTTACCATCGAGATACTCCATCATCTCAGCACGATCACCAGTAGAGGTTGGTAAGAAGTTAAACAGCCAGTAATCATCGGTCTCCTCAATCAGTTCCAGCGTTTCGGGTGCCAGCAGGGAATCGGGACCTTGACCTTCATCCCTGGCCTCTTCAGCCCGTTTCTTTTTCTCCTTAAGATATTTGCTAATTTCCTTTTTTGCAGGGGGCCGGCCATCTATGCTCAGAAGCTGCCAACGATCTTTGAGTGGCAGGCTTGGGTCGAAACGACCGGTCCTGGTTACCCCTGCTCTGGTTGATTCCTCTGTATATGCCCAGGATTGCTGGTAGTTTTCGTCGAATGAGGAGACCGCCTGCTCAAGTATTGCGGCATATTGCTGTTCAGGTGCCGCAAAAACTGATAAACATTGAATAGCCAACGCAACTACAATCGAAACACGAATCGTCATCGAGATGTCACACGATGTCTGTTTCGCGATGGTTCGTTTCATCATTATCTTCCTCGGTTCCGCGCCTGGCGAGGAGAGAATATCAAGTTTACGGTAAACGTTCAGCCGATCCTGATTCTTGACCTGGGACCACATCGAGTGCAATTCAACGAGATGAGCAATGAAGGAGTGCTATCAAGGGAATCGCCTACATCAGTGCATTTGAAATCGCTAAGAAAATCAAGGCAGGTGAACTCACTTCCGGCGAGGTGTTGGAGTTTTTCCTGGACCGTTTTGACAGGTGCAACAAGGACCTGAATATTGTTGTTGCTGAGGATCGCGATCACGCCCGTCAACGAGCTGATGCAGCGACTGAACAGGGAGAAGACCTGGGGCCCCTGCACGGTGTTCCTATCACCATTAAGGTCGCCTATGCAACAGTTCGTCTGAAATACGGCACAAACCGTCAACATGAACGGTTCAGAAATCTAATATTCAACTTGTCAGTACCAATTACTTTGGCAGATCGGACCGCAATAAACAGGTGGTTAAAACATGCTTTAGGAAAAAGACGACTTATCTGAGTTACAACTCATAGCTCAGCCTTAGTAGGCAAGCATGAGATATCCAGAGTTTGAAAAATCGCCCAAACAGGTCGAATAGTAGAAGGTATATCGAATAGTAGAAGGTATATATAGTAGAAGGTATATATAGACTCTCCAAGAGCAGGTGGCAAGCTACCTACTCACTGTGATACAGGTTAATTCGATCCGCTGGATGAAGTGTCCGAACCATTCGCCAATTCATTATAGAAGGTCTGAATGCGGAGGAAGTTAGGAGTATCCAGCAGTGATAAGGAGATAGTTCCGATATTGTCAAATCAACCCAAAACGCTTGATCTAAATCATGGACAAGGAATAGTCAGTGAGCTTGAATCCATTGAATCTATAGGCCGATCGAGTGTGAATTAATTTTAGTTCACATGATTACCATTAAAGTGGATGCTTTGTATGAGAGACCAGACATTTGACCTAGTTGAATTCGCATCTGATGCAGCTTTTGCTATTGACGACAATCGAAAGATTGCGGCTTGGAATGACCCGGCGCAACGCATGCTAGGCTACGCCTCTAGCGAGGTAATCGGCAAGGATTGTGGTGACGTGTTGCAAGGATCCCTGGAAGGTGGTGAGCCACTTTGCCATGGCGACTGCGATGTCTTTCAGTGTCTGATTGCTCGTCGACCTTATGGTGTACCCGGCTGTGTTCTGCAACATCGGAATGGCGAGCGAATTCCTGCGAGTATCGCATCTATAGCGATGTCGGAAGTTGCCCGCAGCGTGTATGCAGAAAAAGTCATAGCCTGTGTGTTCATTAGGGACGGAATCGCCACAATCCACGCGTCAGAGAATCACAAACTACAAGTGTTTACCCTGGGTGGTTTCGGAATGACGATTGGCGGTCGAAGTATTGATATAAGTAAGTGGAAGCGCAAGAAGGCCGTGACGCTGGTGAAGTACCTGATCAACCAACTCGATCATCCGGTCCATCGCGAGCGTCTTATTGACTGCCTATGGCCAGAAGCAGATGCAGGTCAGGGTTGGGGTAGACTCAAAGTGACCATGTATAGCCTGCGACAAGAACTTCGTGCCGTTGGTTTAAGCGACGATATTGTAAGAACAATCGGCGACTCGTACCTGTTCAGGCGAGATGCGGTATGGGTGGATGCAGCTGCCTTCGAAATGGCATTTGCTGAAGGTCAGCGACTTCAGGGGCAGATGCGTTGGGGTGAAGCACTGGATTACTATGTCGAGGCGCAACAACTCTACCGGGGGGATTACATGGAGGAAGATATTTTCGCAGACTGGTGCGCTGAAGAGCAAGAGCGGCTCCATGAACTATATCTGGAGATGCTTGCCGGAACTGCTGAATGTCACGCGAAGTTAGGGCAATTGAATGAGGCAATACACATTTGTCGTAAAGCACTGGTTTTTGATCCGAGTCGAGAGCACTTCCACTTTGCCCTGATGGAGTGCCTCTTGGGTAACGGTTCACCTGATTTGGCTTTGGCACAGTACCGTCATTGCGAACAGTTCCTGGCTCAGGAGTTCGACGCGGCACCCATGCCTAAAACTCAACGTTTGTATCAGCAAATTCTAGACGAAAATAGCCGTATTCAGATGATATCGAAGCAATAAAGACACCGATATTGAAACCACCATGGCACTCCGCTATTTCAACAGCCCGCTCCTAACCAGACTCATTTTTCCCCGTTACATGAACGATTCGATAACTTTGTTACTAGATTGTCACCGGCATATGTACAATGCTGGCCACGGTCTGTTCTGATGACAATTTGAGGCCCGGCGCCATGATTGAAGAACATATTAAGGAATCTTTCGTCGCACGTATCTGGCTGGAACACGGCGATAATGAGGATACGACATGGCGCGGACATATCCGGCATGTTCAGGGAGAAGAGGAGCAGTATTTTCAGAACCTGATGGAAATGAGTGAATTCCTTAGCCGGGTAAGCGGGGTAATGGGGCCTACACTGGCCAGTTCATCTACAACTGCCATGAAATCTAATAGATCGAACAAGAAGCAGAAGAACTAATTGGAGATCTAAATGAGTGCCATTGTTCAACCAATCCAACCGGTTAGTATTGAAACAGGTTTAGCCGCGAAGTTTTTAAAGACATGCTGCCCCGTGTTAGGTGTTCTTGTGATTTTTGTTCTTGGATCGGTAGAGAACGCCCTGGCAGCTGCAGAGACCGGTCAACAAATTTACCAAAGTCGCTGTTCAGCTTGCCACACCATTGGCGGAGGAAAAACAATCGGACCTGATTTGGCTGGTGTAAGCTCACGTAGAGAAGAAAGCTGGCTGATACGTCAGATCAAAGAGCCCGATAGACTGCTGGCTGAAAAAGATCCGATAGCTATTCAACTCTTACAGGAAGCCAACGGAATACCGATGGTACCTCTTGGCTTAACTGATGCAGATGTATCAGCAGTAATCAAGTATTTGAAGAGCACTGAAGAAAAAGCAACTGTGGCGACCGGTTTACCTTCTGAATATTTCCCGACGGTTCTCATCAGCATTGTAATTTTGATTGGACTTACTTTGATTGGACTTAAGGCGGGTAAGAAGGAAGTGGATGTCAGATGATTTCAAAAAACTATGGAAACCGAAAAGACAAATCATGAAAAATAGCAGCAAGTGGTTTAGCGTAACCGAGGACTCTCGCTCATGGGAGGACTTTTATAGAAAAAGATGGAACTACGACTACAGCGTGCGAACAGGTCATGGCGTGAACTGTTCCATGGCATGCAGTTGGGAGGTCTTCGTAAAAGACGGGCTAATATGCTGGGAACTTCAAAAAACAGATTATCCACAGATTGATCCCGATATTCCCAATGTTGAACCGAGGGGATGTCAGAGAGGGGTAACCGCTTCCTGGTACCCATATAGTCCGCTGAGACCAAAGTATCCCTACATTCGTAAAGTGCTGTGGGAAATGTTTACCGAGGAGTGCAAGAGCGGTAAAGATCCCGTTGAAGCCTATGCAAGCATCGTTGAAGACGAAGAGAAGTCAAAGGTGTATAAATCTGCAAGAGGTAAAGCAGGCTGGAAAAGAGTCAGTTGGGAAGAGTCAGTTGAACTAATTGCAGCGGCTCAGATATACACCATTAAAAGATACGGGCCAGATCACATGGCCAATTTTTCACCAATCCCAGCCATGAGCCTGGTCAGTTTCATTTCCGGGCACCGATATAACAATCTATTGGGTGGCATCTACTGCAGCTACTATGAGTGGTACCACGACCTTCCCCATGTTTCTTCCTCCATGTTTGGTGACCAGACCGAAAACTGTGAAAGCTCCGATTGGTATCTTGGCACCTACTGGGTCGTTGCCGGTTCAAATATAAACATGACCCGTACGGCGGACACGCACTTTCTCTCCGAAGCCAAGTATCGGGGCTCGAAAATTGTCGTCATGTCTCCGAACTACTCGGATGTGACGAAATACGCCGATACATGGGTACCGGTTGTACCAGGCAGTGATGGCGCCTTTCTGATGGCTTGCATCCACGTCATCCTGAAAGAATTCTATGCAGACAGAGATACACCATATTTCACTGACTATGTTAAACGATATACCAACCAGCCTTTCCTTGTGGTTCTGGATGAAGATGGGGATAAATATCAGATGGGCCGATTTGTGCGTGCGTCGGATATTGCTGAATACGCCAATGAGGAAAATCCCGATTGGAAACTCATAATGACCGATGCTGACGGGAAATTGCATCTTCCTACCGGATCAGTTGGTTTCAGGTGGGAAAAAGAACCAACGGGCAACTGGAATCTTCAACTGAAAAACGCCGTAACTCAGGAGGAATTTGATCCGCTCCTCACACTTCTGGGTAATGATGATGAAAAAGCCATGGTTTCATTCAGCGACTTTACTGAAACCTACAGCATCAATATCGGTGAGACAGAAGGGAAAGGACAAAAAGCACTGGAAATTCTGCGGGAGGTTCCGGCTAAAAGGATTCGAACAAACGATGGTAAAGAACTACTCGTAACCACTGCCTTTGACCTTTTGTTAGCGCAAGCCGGTGTATCAAGAGGCCTGGGGGGTGATTACCCGGAAGATTACAATGATCCTAAACCCTATACCCCTGCCTGGCAGGAGGCACAAACAGGTGTAAGTAGAGACCTGGCGATACAGGTAGGAAGAGAATTTGCGGAAAATGCAGAAAAAACCGGTGGTAAATCACTTTTTATCACTGGCCCTGGAATTCAACACTTTTATCATGGCGCCTCACTTTATTACCGCAACCAGGCGGTGATGCTTGCACTGTGCGGATGCAATGGCGTGAACGGGGGTAACTTTAATCACTATGTCGGCACTCAGCACACTCGGCTGAATGCTGCATTTGTGAATATCAGTGGCGCTCTTGATTGGTCAAGACCACCACGGCTGATGAATACAACCTCTTTATGGTATTTTCACACGGGGCAGTGGCGATACGACCCAATGTCTTTTGACACACAATGGGCGCCCGGCGCTAAAAAGCTTCCCAAATTCAATCACGCTGCCGACATGAACGCGCTTGCGGTTAGATTGGGATGGTTACCGTTCTTTCCTCAGATCGACAAGAAGAATCCGATGGAACTTTACAAGGAAGCCATCGGAGCGGGATGTAATAGCGACGAAGAAGTAAAAGATTGGCTCGTACAGCAGTTTAAGGATGAGAAGTTGAATTTCGCTATTCATGATGTTGATGCGCCAGAAAATATGCTGAAAATGGTCACCGTCTATCGTGGAAACCTCATTGGTACCAGTATGAGGGGGCATGAATTGACACTCAAGCACTGGCTCGGCACACACAACAATGTCATGTGGGATGAAGAACCGGCAAAAGGTCTGGTGAATGAAATCGAATGGAAAGAAGATTCGCCCATTGGCAAACTGGATCTGTTAGTTAATCTTAATCTTCGAATGGACTCTACTGCTAACTATGCAGATGTGGTGCTACCAGCAGCTTTCTGGTATGAAAAACACGATGTTACCTTTGGCGACATGCATACATTTGTTCACCCTTTAACGCCGGCCACAGCGCCGCCGTGGGAAGCCAAGCATGATTGGGAAGCATTTAAGCTCATCGCCAAGAAATTTTCAGAAATGGCACAGAAACACTTCCCTGAACCGGTCAAAGACATTGTTTTCAACGCGCTGTGGATGGACAGCCCGGACCAACTCGCACAACCGATGGGAGAGGTCAAGGATTGGCGAAATGGTGATACTGAGCTGGTGCCAGGTAAAACATTCCCCAATATCGCCATCGTTGAAAGGGATTACACAAAAGTCTATGACAAACTGGTTTCACTTGGCCCACTAGTTAGTCAGCCCAACGGCTATGGCTCCAAGGGACAGTACACCGATCTGACACCCATCGTTGAAGAGGAATTGAAAAACAACGAAGTGTTAGATGTGAAAGATGGCAAGGTGTATTTTGAAAAGCCGGAACAGGCATGCGAACTCCTTCTTCAGATTTCTCCTGAACTGAACGGACGGCTGTCATCGATGTTTTTCAAGGAAATGGAAAAGAAAGTAGGCCTGCCATTGGCCGATATGGTTGAAGTCGTCAAAAACCGAAAAGTTCATTACAAGGATATCATATCTCAACCGAGGCGAATTCACACCACCCCACAGTGGAGTGCCATGCTCCATGACACAGAAGGGAAGCAGAGGACGTTCGGTCCGTGGACAATGAATGTGGAAAGACTGAAGCCCTGGCACACGCTTTCGGGGAGACAGGAAATATACTATGACCACCAGGGTTTGAGGGAACTTGGTGAAGCATTGCCAACTAACAAACCACCTCTGGACATGGTGGCGGTCGGGGATATTAATCTAGCTAAAGCTGGTCCCAAGGCAAAGGTTTTCCGTTTTATCACCCCGCATGGCAAATGGCAGATACACAGCTCTTTTAGAGACCATTGGCCAATGATGCACATGTCGCGTGGTGGCCCGACGGTTTGGCTCAATCCGGATGACGCTACCGATATCGAAGTGGTAGATAACGACTGGGTGGAAATGTATTGCGAAAACGGTATCGAGGTAGTAAGAGCCGTGGTAAGTCATCAGGTGCCGCGAAAGATGGCTATCACCTATCATCAGGTGGAACGGCATGTGAATGTTCCCCTCTCACCTCTTGCCAAGAAAAACAATGCCACAGACCTGCGCGGTGGCAACAATAACGCTACCACTAGAATACTAATGAATCCGGCGACAATGATTGGTGGGTATGCCCAGTTTTCATATTACATTAACTACTGGGGAACGAGTCCATCTGAACGAGATCACGGTGTCATCATTCGCAAGATGCCTCTTGGACCCGGAAACAAACCGATCTATCAGGAAAGCGATATAGATCAATTGCCATCAACCTAAACATAAATAAAAGACCATAGCAGAAGACCATGAAAGTAAAAGCACAGTTAAGCATGTCCTTCAACCTGGAAAAGTGTATTGGTTGCAATACCTGCACCGTTGCCTGCAAAAATGTGTGGACGAACCGGGAAGGCGCCGAATACATGTGGTGGAATAATGTCGAAACCAAACCTGGCATCGGTTATCCGAAGCGGTGGGAAGATCAGGATTTGTGGAAGGGAGGCTGGACGAAGGATGGCGACAAGCTGAAACTCCGATATGGCAACAAGGCCTCTATGCTCGCTAATCTTTTTTATAACCCTCATACGCCGGAAATGGCTGATTACTATGGGAAGGGTGATGTTTATACCTTCACTTACGATGATCTGCATTCTTCAGAACAAAGTAAGCAGCAACCTGTCGGCAGACCTAAATCCATGGTTACTGAGAAAGAAGATATACCCATTGACTGGGGTGTGAATTGGGAGGATAACGCCGGTGGAACTCACATTACCGGCAAGCACGACCCGAACTTTGCAGATATGAGCGACGCAGATATGGAAGCGACGCTCAAGTTCCGGGACGTATTCTATTTCTATCTTCCGCGCATCTGTAATCACTGCCTCAATCCGGGATGCGCAGGTGCTTGTCCATCAGGTGCCGCCTATAAAAGAGAAGAGGACGGTATCGTCCTCATCGATCAGAACAGATGTCGCAGCTGGCGCTATTGCATCTCTTCCTGCCCATACAAGAAGCCTTATTTTAATTGGGCCAGCGGAAAGATGGAAAAATGCATTCTCTGTTATCCGAGAATTGAATCAGGCATGCCACCGGTCTGTTTCCATTCCTGTGTCGGAAAAATCCGGTCATTTGGTTTGATTTTTTATGATATGGATCGTGTTGAGGAAGCCGCACTGGCGAATGATGAGGATCTTGTCGAGGCTCAAAGAGAAATCATTCTTGATCCATTTGACCCAGAGGTGATTGCAGGGGCAAAGGAAAGTGGTATCAGTGATGACTGGATTGATGCAGCCCAACGTTCACCGATCTACAAATTGGTCAAGGAATGGGAATTAGCACTACCACTTCACCCTGAATTCAGAACGCTGCCCAGCTTGTTTTATATTCCACCTTTGGCACCCCTTGTGACTAGCGCGGGGAAAGACACACCTTCAGATTCAGATATATTCGATATGGAAAAACCGGCTTCGGGCCCGCTTCTTGATCTTGATGAGCTGGAAAAATTTCGGATTCCATTCAAGTATCTTGCCACTATGTTTGGTGCAGGTAATGATGAAGTAGTGAAAAGAACGCTCCTGCGGCAGCTTGCTGTCCGGCATTACGAAAGAAGCATACGTGTCGACAAAAAACCTGATATCGCAGTGCTGGAAAGGGTGGGGCTGACCCAGGAAGACGCAAAAGGAATCGTAAGGGCACTTTCCCTGTCTTTTTATAACGAGCGTTTTGTGGTTCCAAATACCAAACGCGAGGATGCTGATATCAGTCCATATACCGAACGTGGCTTCGCAGGATTTGAAAATATGACCCCCTGGTCGCCAATGAAGAGAAGGAAAAGTTATTTCAAATCGTATCACACGGGTGCGAAAGACTATGAGTAGTATGAATCAACAAGAGATATTGAGTGATGTTTATGGCTGCATAGCGGAGTTGTGGTGCAGCCTGCCCGGGGCTGAGGGCTGGCAGGATATTGAGAGAGACACCAGAGAAGCTGTTAAAAGACTGGAGAGCTTTGACAAAGAGAGCGCCAGGTTACTTTCTCGCTTCCTTGAAGAAAACCGGATTTCGGATGAGGACTACATCGACTTGTTTGAGCTGGATCCTAAATGCGCCTTGTACCTCGGTAGTCACAGCTATGATGAACCCTCGACCTGTGCCAATGCTGCCGTTTCAGACAGAAACGGGTATATGATTGAACTAACAGGTATCTACAAGCATTTCGGTCAGATACCCGATGGATCGGAGTTGCCGGATTACTTGCCACTGATGGTGGACTTCCTCTCGCTGACTGCCATGTCAAGCGACGATCCCATAAGGGAGAAACTCCTGAACGAGTACATTCTGCCGTTCCTACCGCCGATGCGAGCCCGTCTGGTAGAACTGGGAACGCCCTATCTCTATCTTCTCGATGCGTTGGAGAAAATCGCGAATCTCGAAACAGTTCAGATAGTAAAAATACAACCATCGCCAACACACAGCGAAGCAAAGGTGGAAGTCTATGATAGACCGTTTCGATAGTTTCTTTTTCATCGGGTTGACGTACATAACCATCATTCTCTTTTTCGGTGGATTAATCTATCGCAGCTTTAGCGGAGCAATGAGTGGACACAGAGGTAAGTGGGACTGGAGCGCTCGAGGTGATTATCTGTGGACAACCCGCGCCACAGGATTTTTTGGTCGAGCATCCATAGGTCCCGTATCCTTATGCCTACACTGGGGCATACTTGTTCTGTTTGTTGCACACCTTGCTGGGTTGATAGGAGGTGCATATAACCTTGTATCATGGGTTGATTTTTTCAGATGGGTAGGTCTGGGTGGTGGTATTGTTTTTTTCTTTGGCATCGTATGGGCACTGATCCGCAGAATCTCAATCCCGCAAGTGAAGGCGATGAGTACCGCAGATGACTACATAGTTCTTCTACTGCTGATTCTAATCAGCGGTTTCGGGCTTTATCAGTCCGCAGTTGAACTGGTCTTCGGAATCTCGTATGCCGCAGGACCCTGGCTGGCTAGTATATTTAAATTGCAACCCGATATTGCGATGATAGCAGGCGCTCCTTTGATCAACAAACTGCATATCATCTGTGCACTTCTCTTTTTTGCCTATCTCCCCTTTACCAAACTGGTGCATATCTTTAGCTATCCGTTCGGTTACTTTACCAGGCCCTTTATCTCCATGAGAAGGTTCGTGGCGTTAAAGAAATAAGCTGCTTTGACTGTCGTCTAGCGAGGAACGAGGTGATCGATGTGACAAATTCGAATACTGAGGACACGGTTTCTCAACTGGGTGGCATTGAAAAGAGGAATGTGAAAGGCGAGAGTTCATGGGAGCCTACCGGTAATCCAAAGGTCTTGTCCGTTGCTCTTATTACATTCATCTATGGTTTTAGTGTATGGGCTATAAACTCTTCTCTCGCTCCTTACTTAAAGGATTGGTATGGTTATTCTGCAAGCGAGGTCCTGCTTGTGGCTGCCATGTCGCCACTTTTTGCAGCCATCACCAGCCTCCTTCTGGGGATAGCGTCGGATCTATGGGGAGGGAGGATTGTATTCACGTTGCTTCTTCTTTTTCTCCCCATTCCAATGATAGGATACATGTTCGCCGACAGTTACTTCGCGTTTCTCTGTGTCGGTATGTTCATGGGCTTAGGCGGTGCAAGTTTCAT
>Ga0066847_10000863_pt1 | contig 12098 bp, 17 predicted proteins | sample ETNtaG_11_FD_65490 | JGI IMG/M metagenome (GOLD analysis project Ga0066847, IMG submission 65490) | Marine microbial and viral communities from oxygen minimum zone, Eastern Pacific Ocean - ETNP201310SV74 | ecosystem: Environmental > Aquatic > Marine > Oceanic | place: Pacific Ocean: Eastern... | reverse complement strand
CCCGAAGAGGCTGCTCGGTCTTATGCGGAGGCCTCGTGGAAGGCCTTGTTGGAGAGATAGGGCATGGTGGCCCAGAGCCTCATCGCTTGGATCTGCTCGGCTGTGACCCTCTTCGTGCTCCTTGCAATGGTGGTTTTTGAAATCCTCAAACGATGGAGGGTGGGCCTGCGGTTGGCATCGCTGGATGAGAGTCTGCTGGAGGATGACGGAGTGTCGATAGACACCATCACCGACGCCCCGAAGGGCAGCCAAGTCATTGCCGGCCATGTTCCCGCTATCCTGATCGGCGATTACGAGCGGCGCTAGGGCGAAGGGCCCTGCTAAATGGCTCCGAGGAAATACGCGGCAGCGACTCCCACGGCCGAGAGAGCGAGGACGGCCACTACGAGGATTCTCCTCCTCCCGGAACGAGCGGTCGGGCCGGCAAGGGGCGGCATGGGGATGGGGGGCATCCCCTCTGCCTCACCCAATGGGGGCAGTCCGGGGGGTGGTGGTGTGTCGGAAGGGGTGTTTTCGAGGAGGTCGGGGTATAGCTCGTCTAGGTCGGCCAGCCCGGGAGCATCGGGGATGGGTCCGTTGATGGCATCCCAATTCTTATCGAAATCCGCTTGGGTAAGGGGTGAAGTCAACACCGCCACAGCACCAGCGGAAAAGGCTGCATCCTCTGCCTTAGCGAGGCGTGTTCGGCTGGTAACGAAAACGATTCTGGCTATTGGATCGCTCTCCCTCATCTCCAGAGCCGCGACATGGCCATCCAAAGTCGGTATGTCCAGACCGATGAAGACCAGTCCTGGCTTGATTTTGACGTACCTGTCAACGGCTTTGTCGCCATCACCGCATATCTCCGAGCCCCACCCCCTGTGGCTAAGGATGGATTGGATCCGCCCAGCGGAAATCCGATTCCCCAGCACGATGAGTGCTATCGGCTTGCCGTCCGATGTCATCCCAGCAACGCACATGGGCTATGGCTCATGAACGGCGTGGTCAGTGACATCACGCTAGGATGGTGTCCAGGAGCCATTCGGGGTCGAACGGCTCGAGGTCGTCGTAGCCCTGGCCCAAGCCAGCGAGTACTATCGGCCTGCCCGTGGCATGTGATATCGAGAGCGCAGCGCCCCCCCTCGCATCAGTGTCGAGTTTGCACAGGGCCGCACCATCGAAGGTAAGCATTCTTTGGAATTCCAATGCTTGGGTCACTGCGTCGTTACCCGCCAGTGCGTCTGCGACGAAAATCACCAGATGGGGGGCCGTGACCCTGTGGACCTTGCGCAACTCCTCCATGAGGTTGGACTTGTTCTGCATTCTGCCGGCCGTGTCGATGATCACGACATCCTCCCCCCTGGCGGATGCGCTCTCTATGGCGTCCCTGGCTATCGCCGCGGAGTCCCCGCCTCTCTGGCTGCTGATGCACCTGACTCCGAGGCGTTCGGCATGGGTCGATAGTTGGTCTATAGCGCCGGCGCGGAACGTGTCGGCAGCGGCGAGGACGACTTCGTATCCCTGATCCTTCAGTCGCTTGGCGATTTTCGCGGTCGTGGTCGTCTTGCCGGTACCGTTGACGCCGACCATCATGATCGATACTGGCGTCTCCTCGGCTACGAAGGCCTGCACCGTCCTATCAAAGTCCCAGTAGCCGGACTCCAAGAGGTTTCTCAGCGCACCCCTCAGCGCCCTTTCCACCACCTCGCCAAGATTGGCCTTCCTAGTGAGGCGTGCGCCAATGAGGTGAGCGCGTAGGCTGGAGGTGAGGTCGGTTGCCGCGGCATGGCCCATATCCGCCGAGAGCAGGTCGGTCTCCAACTCCTCGAGAATCTCTTCCAATGGCTGCCCCCCCTTCAGGACGCGTCCGCCCCTGGTTGTCGTATCGCCAGCTAGGTCAATTGCGAAGGTGGTGGTGGCTTCCACCAGGTTCCTCCCTGTGGTGGTCTCCATCGGCCCCCTAGGGGCCTCTTCAGTGGCTCTCTTCCGCTCCTTGGCTGACCTTTGCCTAGTGGCTCTCTTCCGCTCCTTGGCTGATGGGGGGGATGAGAATGGGTCGGCCAGTTCCTCGTCAATATCGTCCCACTCACTATTCCCCTTGGTAGGTGGAGGTGCACCGGTTGGCTCTGGCCTTGCTTCGCGCTTCTGCAGTCGGTCACGTTCTGCGAGAGCCTCGAGTGCTTCGGCGGTGCCCTCCTCGGCGGTGATTCCGTGGGCTTCTTCGGTTTCCCCCACCCGCTTCTTGAAACGGTCGAACAAACCCATGTCGAGTCCTCAGTCATCGAGTGTGAGTTCGGTCCCTCGTTTTCTTCGCCTTCGCGCCTTCGGGGGCGTGGGTTGTTTCTCGGGGTCTGTGTTGCGCTCTGGCTCTTCCTCTTCGTCGTTCTGGAGGTGCTCGACGGTGTCGTTGAATTGGTTTGCTAGGGTGATGATGTGGTTCTCCAGATCGTCGTACTCCTTCTTCACCATCTCCATGAGGGTCATGAGTTCCTCATTCCTAGTCCTGAGGATGGTGGTTGCCTCCCCCCTTGTTTTCTCCGCCTGGACTCTGCTGCCGATGTCGATGACCGCCCCGGCATCGGCGGGTATGTCGGCGATTATCTGGACCCCGGCTCCCAGTGGAACCATCACCCCCTCGGCGCCATCCTCCGAGATGCCATCAAGGGCTTCAATCGCGTGGGTCTGCTCTACTCTCAGGCTCTCGAGGTTTCGAATCTGCTGTTCGATGGCCTGCAAGCGCTCACGGTTGGCTTCGACCAGCCTAGCTAGGCGCTGCAACTCGGCCCCATCACCCATTGTCATGGGTGCTTCGACAGTGCCGAGTGTCAAGAAGCCGTCGCAGACTGTTTTGTCTACCCGTGCACTGTTGGCTATGCTTTTGGCTACTCGCCGTCCCATATGCCTTCTTGAATCATGAACTCCATGACCTTGGCGGAGACATTCGCGCGATTGCCGCCTCGGACCCCGGTAGCAGAGACCTCGAAGACCTCAGGTGGGATGTCCTCGGCCTCGCGGACCTCGTATCCGACCTTGCGCCCGTAGGAGACGGCCTCGATGTCGGGCATCACCCATGCTTCGACGTCCTCCCCCTCGTATCGGTGCTCTATCATACGCTTGCGCGTGTCTGTGGAGTAGGGGTCTGAGTCTGACACAGGGGTATCCCTGATTCCTACGACGACCCTCTTGCCTTGGTCTAGCTCCCTTTGTATCATCCACTCGTGACCTACGTGCAGCGGCTGCCAGCGTCCGGGCAGGAGAACTGCCTTGGGCTTCTCGAAGAGGTGCGCGAGTTCGTCCACTAGATCCTCGACGGTGTGGCCGGGCTCGCCACTCGAGTCTAGGGTTAGATGTGTGCATTTCGGCTCGTCGAAGGGATCGGAGATGCCTGTAAAGCTGGCAATCTCCCCGGTGCGTGCCTTTGCATAGAGTCCCTTTACGTCACGCTCCTCGCAGACCTCCAGAGAGGTTGAGATGTGGATCATCACCGCGTCTTCGGGCAGAATTTCCAGAATCTTCTCCCGAACGTCCTCGTAGGGAGTGATGAAGGAGCACAGCACATCGGTGTGCTTGGAAATCATCGCAGCCATCCTAGCGATGCCGAGCAGGTGCCTCTCGCGGCCCTCGCGAGAGAAGTCGTGGTTGGAGAAGAAGTCGCGGATGGTGTCGCCGTCGAGGAGTTCGACCCCGTAGCGCTCGGCCGCTGCCTCTGCAATCGTCGTCTTTCCTGCTCCAGAGAGTCCTATTAGCCACACTACCTTGTTTCCCATATTTTGCACCCCTACTTGGAAGTCGCCGGCTCGCGAGTTTCTATTAATCCTGATTGCTCTCCCATGTCGCATTCCATCGGGTGCTGCATGCCACGAGGAAGTAGGGATTGAGTATCTCATCGACGATGTCGTAGTCGAGGGTGTTGCCTGTGGGGTCGACCACGATGCCTCCTGCGGCTTCGACGACTGCGTGGGCTGCGGCTATGTCCCAGCAGCTAGTCGGCCCGAAGCGCGGGTAGAGGTCAGCGCTGCCCTCGGCGACGACGCAGGCTTTGATGGAAGAGCCCATCCGAACGAGGTCGTGGGGCCCTAAGGCCGATGCGAAGGTCTCATCCTTCTCACCCCTGTGGCTACCGCTGGCCACCAAGCGCACAGGAGTGCCGATCTCATTGTTTACCTCAATCCGCCTGGTTCGGTCGCCGTCCCTGCGTTCGGATGGGAGGGTCAAACCGCCAACCCAGGTAGTGTCGGTAACAGGCGCATACACGACCCCGAAAACCGGCCTCCACCTAGGACCATGGAGGCGCATCAACGCGATGTTAACAGTGAACATCCCATTTCTCTTGATGAATTCCTTGGTGCCGTCAAGCGGGTCTACGAGCCATGCATAGTCGGATGCCTTCGGGTCCCCTTCTCGACCCTCCTCTGATACGAGGGGGATTGCTGGGTCTAGGTTTCGCAGTCCTTCTTCGATAGTGGCATGGGCGGCGAGGTCGGCTTTGGTCAGGGGGGAGGAGTCCGTCTTGGAGGTGATTTCGAAGTCATCTGAGTCTTCGTAGATCCTGAGAATCTCCGAGCCAGCCTCGTGAGCGATTCGTATGATTCGTTCGTGGTCGTGCTGCATGTCGATAGCCGTTCAGAAATCCTCGAGGTCGGCAGCGGCATCATCGAGCCTCTGCCTAGATTCCTCGGTTAAGTGGAATAGGAATGGGTCCTCATCATGCAGTATCCCCTTCCAAGAGGACATCGAGCGAGCCCAGATTTCCTCCTTGGCGTTCCATTCGAGCATTCTGTCGATGAACCTGCAGTGACGTTGGACCTCTTCGTCATCGGCGGCGAGCCTGCGGAGAATCTCATTGGTCTGAGCGATGAGGATGCCCCAAGTCGGGTTCAGCTTGTAGGTGTTGAAGGGATTTCGTTCCTGAATTACTGTGATGTGGTCCCTCCAGAGCCCGAGGGAGACGTCATAGGTCAGGCCCACCAGTAGCACCATGGCAACTACGCTAGTGGCAATACCCACAAGCCCGAAGTAGGTGGTCGGGAGGAACAGGATGGTTTCGGACGTGTCGAACCTCCATGAGATGTAGGGCCAAATCAATAGGGTGAGGGTGGAGGTCCAGAAGATGAGGCTGATGAGGGACTGGCTCTGCTGGATGCGCCAATACTGGAGCATGAACCACTTCTTCACGGTGTGCGCCTCCTAGCGACCGGGCTTTCAGAATTGTCCACTCGGATCATGAAATCGGCCTATTGGTCTCTCAAATGAGCGATGACGACGGGTGAGTTAGAATCGGTAGGGTCAATCTCCTCTAAGGATTGGATGTTGACGAAGCGTCGTGGGACACGATGGCGGCTGCCGAAGTTGGAGAGGACCCTGTGTCTAGCGTCTTCCTCGTCTAGCGCAACTAGGTCGATGGTGAAGGGTTGGTCATTCTTGCCGGCACGGAAGGTGCCTTGGGCTCTGTAAGCCTTCATGGGGTCGGCGACCTAGGGTCTCGGTATAAACGCGACTAGTTCCGAGGAAGTGGTTTTGGTGAAAGAACGAAACGGGGGTTTGCATCGCTCCCTCAAGGTTCAAGTGGGAACCGCGTGGAATGGGGGGGGACTGTCGATGACCGTGAACAACCCCCACCAGGATGATGTGTCGGGTTTGGAGGGGCGGCTTGCGGATATTCCCAGGAACCGCCTAGTTGAGGAGGTCATCTCGAGGTGGAACGACATCATTCGCCTAGAAGGTGACGTGGCTGCCCTCCGGAGGCGTTTGAGGGAGGCGGAGTTGTTGGCTCAGAGTGCTGATAGCCCGGAACGCCCCCTACGGGAGGAGTTGGAGGAGAGGGTGCGGGTCGCTGGGTCAAGGGTTGCGCATCTCGAGCGGCAGTTGGAGAACGAGCGTGTGCGGCGCGAAGCCGATGAGGTCGATGCTGGGAGGGTCGCGGAGTTGCAAGAGGAGAATGCGAGGCTCATGAGGAATGAGGAGGAGTTGCTTCTTTTGGTGCTGGACATGGAGGCACAGATTGACCGGCTCTCAAAATTGGAGTGAAATTTCATCCCTCTGAGTCGTCCCTTTTTCTTTTAGTGATCGAGGAAATTGCTCCGAAAAGGTCTGCAACCACCAGTTTCGCGACATGGAGGCTGGCCGAGATTTCCGGAAAAAGGGGGTCATTGTCCGGAAGGTTTGCTAATTCCCTAATCTCTGGGATAAATGGCTCAATTTCCCTGTTATCGAACCACAGCGAGCCGCACTTCAGGCAGCCATCGACCTCTATGGGGGCCCGGCTGGTCGGTACTGGTCCTTTCACCATCTCCCCTTCGCATGTGGGACAGCTGTAGCCGGCATCCAGACCATTGAAGACGGCGGTCTTCATTCTCCTCAGAACTTGGGCGTCCATGTTGGTGTCTAGCCAGCGATTGGTGGTTAGCATCCCATAGCAATGGGCGCAGTAGTGCAGATGCCCGCCGACTGCGTCCCCGTGCATCTCCATCGTGGAGTTGCAGCAGGGGCAACCGGGGTCGGAGGCCATGATTCGCAATATGCGAGTGTGGTTTCAAGGATGCGTATTCATGATTGGGGGTTCATCGCCTCAATCAAGGCAGCGAGCGATCGCTGGAGCTCGTCTGCATCGTCGAACTCCTCGGCGATATTTCCCGTGATAATCCAGTCCGCCCCTGCTTCAGCAGCCGCTCTTGCCGCCTTTCCATCTCTAATCCCCCCACCCACCAACAGTGTAAGCTCGCACGAGGCTCGGGCGGTACGAATGAGCTGGGAGTCTACGGGTTTGGCAGCACCGCTTCCCGCCTCGAGGTAGAAGAGGTTGAATCCAAAGCATTCTGCCGCCATGGCTAGGGCGGCCACTCGATCGGTTTCATTGCTGAGAATGAGATCGGCTTTACCGACCTCCCCCGCCTTCCCACCTGGCGCGCAGATGGCGTACCCCATGGGGATTGGTTCGATGTTCGCCTTCTTCACGAAGGGTGCACCGAGTGTCTGCTCCCCTATGAGGAAACGGGGGTCGGTGCTGTTCATCAGCATCATGAATGTGATTGCGTCGGCGGAGGGTGAAAGCGCCGAGGAGCCCTGGGGGAAGAGGACGACCGGGGTCTTCGAATTCAGATTGTCCGTGTCGGAGTCCTGACTAGAGGCCCATGAGACTAGTTCCAATCCCTCTTTGATGGCTAGCACGGTGGCGTCGACGTTTGCTCCGTCCGTGTCGGAGGATCCTCCCACGAGGATCATCTTGCTTCCGGCGGTGGCCGCGGCAATCGCCCTCTTGGCCGCGACCTCGGGGCTTTGGTCGGCCGGATCGATGAGGATGGCGTGCCTAGTCGGTTGGGCCCTGTCACAGACGTAATCCGCCACGAGACCCGCAGCGCCCGTCATGAGTCCACCACCTCTTGTCGGAGGTCATGGCTGTATAATTGTATCAATGAGGTTTTTCCCGGCATCGATGCCGGCGTTGATATCAGCCATCAGAGAGGAGGTTGGGTCGTCTCCTACCCATCGCATTCTGTGAACCCACTTGCCGTGGTCGGGTTCCTGGCCCCGCCACCAGACTTCGGTGGTGCCATCTGGTCTTTCCCCCTTAATCCCAAAAGAGGGAGCGTGGCATTGGATGCACACACCGCCCTGCCACTCCTTGCCAGGGTGCGTTGGTGTCCTCATATCCAGCACAATACCGAATGAGGTCTTACCAGAGCCCAGTATCCCGGCTCCGACGAAAGTGACCTCGTTCTCCTGACTGATGTCCTCCACCCTTGTTCGGAGGTGGAAGGTGCAACCCCGTGAGGCTAGGGAGGTTGCCATGGCCTTCACAAGCCACGACCTCCTAATCGCACCTGACAATGAGTTGGGTTCTTGGGTACCCAGTTCGGATAACCAGTGTGCTGGTACTATCGGCCAGAGGGAGATGATTCCGGGAGCCTCGGCAGACAAGCCGATCTCGGCCGTCTCCTCGATGATATGGACTTCGGCATCTGGTTGGGAATCGAGGATTGTGTGGACTGTGGAAAGGGCCCTTAGGTTACCTCCCAAAATAGCGATGGTTTGTGTCATTGGGTGGCCACCGGAATGAGGGAGAGGGCATGGACGGGGCACGCGGGAATGCATAGACTGCAGTGTGTGCAAATGGGTTCGTCTACTATTGCGAGGAGGTTGTCGAGGCGGAGGGCGTCGACGGGGCAGAGAGCTACGCAGGCAGCACAACCGAAGCACCGGTCATCGTGGATCTTGAAGATGCGTTCAGGGTCCCTGGCCATGGGGCGGGATGGTCGAGGTTCCCTCAATCATTCCCCCCCTACCCCCTAATTTCGCATGGACAATGAAGAACTACGCAAGATTGAATAGAATTTTTATTTATTTTAATCAATTAACGATAATCATTGAAGTTCTGTAACCCCCGGCAAATAATGGTTGGTAAGATGCCGCCACCAATCCAAATAACAATCCTATTCTCCAGTGGAAAAAAACGGGTAGGAGGGTCGCCTTGATGACACCACACCCCATCCCCCCTCCATGGTACTCTACTCTGCCGGGCGCACTTCGACTCAGCCAACAGATCCACCCCCCAGTGGGATCAGGATGAATTTTCTGGGAGGGGCCAACGAAGTCGGCAATGTAGGATGCATCATCGAGGACAACACTGGAACGAGACTACTCGTGGATTACGGCCTCGCTCCAACTAGGCCGCCCAAGTACCCCTCCGAGGCCCCTAGGGTCGAGGAGGCGATAATGACTCACGCGCACATAGACCACATCGGCATGGCTCCTTGGCTGGTAGCTGCCTATGACACCACTCTGCACAGCACGGAAATGACAGCCGCTGTCTCCGAGATTATGTGGAAAGACACTTACAAGGTCTCTGACATAGAGGGATATCCCCTTGGGTGGGATAAGCGCGATATGGATCTGGCACTAGGGGCGTGGAACACTCACGATTTCGGCGAGTGGTTCCCAATAGGCCAATGGAGGTGCAGGCTCCACCGCGCAGGCCATATTCCCGGTGCTGCGATGGTGGAGATAGAGACACCAGAAGCACGCATCCTATGGTCTGGTGACATGGACACCAGAGACAGCCCGAACGCCGTGGGCGCATCTCCTGTGGAATGCGATATCCTATGTCTCGAAGGCACGTATGGAGGGAGGAGCCACCGTCCAAGGGAGGAGGAGGAGGCCCGCTTCGTTGCCAAGGTGCTTGAAGTCGTATCCAGGGGCGGCATAGCCCTCGTGCCATCCTTCGCCTCCGGGAGGGGGCAGGACATCCTCAGGATCCTCCACAGGGAAGCGCCCCATCTCGACGTCCACTACGATGGAATGGGTACTAGAGTTACAAGGGAGTGGATGGGGTGTCCGGAGCTCATTCGCGATGCTGATGGGATGAAGAGGGCCTTCAGATGGTCCAAGAGGGTCTCGGGCAAGTCCGATAGGAAGAAGGCGCTGGGGGCCAACGTGATAGTCACGACTAGTGGCATGCTCGACGGCGGTCCGGCCCTCTGGTACCTCAATCGCCTCAGGCATCATACTGCCAACGCCATCCTCCTGACAGGCTACCAAGCCGAGGGCTCGGGGGGTCGGAGACTGATCGAGGACGGAAAGATCCCGATATTCGGCAGACTCACCCCAATCGCCCTCGAGATCGACAAGTTCGACCTGTCCAACCATGGGGATCACTCGGCACTCACCTCCTTCGCCCGTGCGTGTTCCCCAACCGACCTCGTGATCTTCCACGCAACCGAGGAAGGCAGGCAGGCCCTTCACGAGGAGTTTGCAGGGGAAATGAGGGTCCACCTCCCCACAAATAACACCCCCATCTTGATTGGCTCCTGAGTTGAGAATAGCGCCCTCACGGCGCACCCTTGATATGCTGTCCACTCACTCGTTGCCAACAGTGAGTGGTGACTCACGTGTTTAAGGAAAGAAAGGTGAAAAAATGGAAGTACAAGAATTAGATGACTACTTTGGATACACAGAGAAGGGAAGCTCTCTGGATGCTGAGCTGCGTGCGGGACTGACGACGTTCCTCACGATGGCTTACATCTTGATTGTGAACCCCTCTATGTTGAGCAACTTTGGTGCAACAGGCATACCATTCGACGACGCCCTGTTCGCGACCGCCATAGCGGCGTTCGTGGGCTGCGTGGTCATGGGCCTGTGGGCGAACCTACCGTTCGCACTAGCACCTGGAATGGGACTGAATGCGTACTTTACGTTCGCTGTGGTTCTTGGTATGGGAATACCATGGGACGTCGCTCTCGCAGCCGTCTTCGTTGAGGGGATAATCTTCCTCATAATCTCCCTGCCTGCAGTTGGCTGGAGGACGCAGATGATCAACTCGATTCCGACCGACCTCAAGATTGCGACAGGGGCCGGAATCGGCATGTTTCTGGCAATCATCGGTCTGCGCGAAATGGGTTGGATCCGAGACGATGGCGCCACACTGGTCAACATCGCCGAGACAGAGAAATTCGGCCTCGACCATGGTGCGCTCATCGCGATGATCTGCCTACTGCTGACCGTCGTCCTGATGGCACGAGGCCAGAAGGGAGCGATTATCATCGGCATCGCCATTGCCTCGTTATGGGGCTGGGTAACAGAGGCCTATGACCCGTACAACGACTTCGCCGCAGGCGGGGCAGGCTGGGCGTCGACGAACGCTGATTGGCCCTCGGCTGCATTCGGATTTGTCGGTCTGCCCGACGAAACCCTGTTCGCCGCTACATCTGCCCTCGGTGACGTCGGTGGTGATGGCGTTACCGTTGGTGCATTCCTGATGGTGATGATCACCTTCCTGTTCGTCGATATCTTCGACACAGCAGGTACCCTGTACTCGGTCGGCCGTCAGGCAGGCTATGTCGACGAGAACGACGAGTTACACAACTCCGACGAGGCGTTCATGTCGGACGCCGCGGCCACGATCGTCGGTGCGATATGCGGCACCAGCACGACCACCACCTACATCGAGTCAGTAGCCGGTGTCGAGGATGGCGGCAAGACCGGACTAGTGGCGGTCACCGTAGGCGTGCTGATGCTATCCGGACTCTTCTTTTCGGACCTCTTCCAAGCCATACCCACCTTCGCAGCCGCCCTGGCTCTGGTGGTCATCGGCGCGATGATGATGCGACAGGCAGCGGACATCGATTGGGGCGATGCCGAGATGGCGGTCCCCGCCTTCCTCACCATGGTTCTGATGCCCTTCACCTACTCCATCGCAGATGGAATCGCGTGGGGCGTGATATCCTACTGCGCCATCAAGATTGGCATGCAGAAGTGGGACGAGCTGAACCCAGTCATGTGGGCGCTCTTCGTCTTAATGACCATGTTCTACCTAGGCCCGGGCGATACAAACACCTTCGACTGGATCTTCGATCTAATCGGCCTCAGCTGAACAGGAGATACGTAACGGGTAACCGGGCCTGACGGCATAGCCTGAAGGCCCGGCCCCCCTACCCGCAGAGTGGAGACCATGGGCGACGAGATGCTCGACCGGCTAAGGAGCTCCATACGCACGGTACCCGACTTCCCGATAGAGGGAATCATGTTCAGGGACATCACCCCCCTCCTCGGTGAACCCGGGCTGCTCTCTGAGGTCACGCAGCGGCTAGTCGAGGATATAGCCAGATTGGGATGGGAACCGGATCTCATCATCGGCCCCGAGGCTCGGGGCTTCATCTTCGGACCGCTGTTGGCAGACCGCTTGGGGTGCGGCTTCGTCCCCGTCCGCAAGCCTGGAAAACTCCCCTCCTCCACCAGGCGGGTGGAGTACTCGCTCGAGTACGGCTCCAATGTCTTGGAGATGCACGAGGATGCGATCCAACCCGGGCAGGAAGTCCTGATTATCGATGATCTACTAGCCACCGGGGGCACCATATCTGCGTGTGTGAGACTTTGCGAGGAAGCAGGTGCGAAAGTCCTTGGAGCTCTTTTCCTGATCGAGTTGGTGGGCCTAGGTGCCAGGGAGGCCATCTCCCCCATCCAAGCCCATGCGCTGCTCGAATACCCCGCATGAGGCCGCCGACCGAACTCCCGATTTCTTCAAAGGGACTGGGCCTCTCCTGAAGTCGATATCTGTGGCAGACAACCCCCCTCCCCCACCACCAAAGGCCCCCCCACCCCCTGCTCCGAAGACCCAACCCCCTCCC
>Ga0066847_10000757_pt1 | contig 13049 bp, 13 predicted proteins | sample ETNtaG_11_FD_65490 | JGI IMG/M metagenome (GOLD analysis project Ga0066847, IMG submission 65490) | Marine microbial and viral communities from oxygen minimum zone, Eastern Pacific Ocean - ETNP201310SV74 | ecosystem: Environmental > Aquatic > Marine > Oceanic | place: Pacific Ocean: Eastern... | reverse complement strand
GGGCAGGTGGGGCTCCATGCGCCGCGTACGGTAGTCCCGACCCGGCGGCGCGAACGGACCTGTGGGAGGCTGCAGCCATGAACCCCTACCTCCAGGGTTCGATGGCACCGATCGCCGAGGAGGTGACGGCCTTCGACCTGCCGGTCACCGGCACGGTTCCCGCCGAACTCGAAGGCCGCTGGCTGCGTAACGGCCCGAACCCCCGCGGTGTCGCCGATCCGGCCACCCACCACTGGTTCCTGGGCGACGGCATGGTCCACGGCGTGCGCCTGCGTGGCGGGAAGGCCGAGTGGTACCGCAACAGGTGGGTGCGGGGCGCCCGGATCGCCGCCGACCTGGGCGAGGACCCGCCGTCGGGCCGCTCCAACGGCGACCGCGACTTCGGCCCCAACACGGCGGTGGGTGGCTTCGCCGGAAAGACCTGGGCGATGGTCGAGGCCGGCACCACGCCCATGACCCTCACCTACGAACTCGACACGATCGGCTACGACGGCTTCGACGGGACCCTGCCGGGAGGCTTCACCGCCCACCCCAAGTACGACCCGGCGACGGGTGAACTCCACGCAGTCTGCTACTCCTATCCGGACCGACTCGACCGGGTACAGCACGTGGTCGTCGGCAACGGCGGGCGGGTGGTGAAGGCGACCGACGTGCCGGTCGACGGCATGCCGATGATCCACGACATGTCGTTGACGGCCCGGTACGCCCTCGTCTACGACCTGTCGGTGTGCCTCGACATCGAGGAAGCCATGGGAGGTGGCCTCTTCCCGTTCGCCTGGAATCCCGACCACCAGGCCCGCGTCGGGCTCCTGCCACGCGACGGGACCGCCGCTGACGTCATCTGGTGCGAGGCACCGCAGTGCTACGTGTTCCACCCCGCCAACGCCTACGACGCCGACGACGGCACCGTCGTGGTCGACCTCTGCCGCTACGACCGGATGTTCGACAGGGACCGCAACGGTCCTGTCGGAGACAGCGCCCCTACGTTTGCCAGGTGGGTGGTGGATCCGGCCACAGCGACCGTGTCCGAGACACAGATCGCCGACGGCCACCACGAGTTCCCGACCCACGATCCCCGGGTGGGCACACGCCGCCATCGCTACGCGTACACCGCCGATGGACTCGGACTGGGTCCGACCCAGCAGGTCGACGTAGAGACCGGCGACATCGTCATCCACGACCACGGTGAGGGACGCTTCGGAGCCGAACCGCTGTTGGTGCCCAAGGACGGATCCACCGACGAGGGCGTCGGCTGGGTGCTGGTGTGCGTCAACGACCGTGCCGGCGGTCCGGCCGAGCTTGTGGTGCTGGACGGCGAGGACCTCGCCGCCGAGCCGGTGGCGCGCATCCACCTTCCACAACGGGTGCCCGACGGGTTCCACGGCAACTGGGTCCCCGACGCGTCGGTGCCTCCAGGATGAACGCCCGGGAGTGGGCGCAGTCCGAGAGGCACGCCCTTAGCGACCTGATGGACGAACTCGGTGCCGATGCTCCGACCCTGTGCGAGGGCTGGACCGTCGCCCACATGGCGGCCCATCTGGTGGTTCGGGAACGTCGCCCCGACACCGGCCCCGGCCTGGTCATGGGGGGGGCGCCTGCCCGTCACACCGCCCGGGTCACCAACCGTCTCGCCGAGTGCGGGGACTTCACGCAGATGGTCGACCGGGTCCGACGCGGGCCGCCGCTGTTCCTGCGGTTCGCCGACGGGGCGATGAACCTGGTCGAGTTCGTGGTGCATCACGAGGACGTGCGGCGTACGGGCGACGGCTGGTCACCCCGGACCGGCATCGAAGGCCTCGAAGCGCTGCTCTGGGAGCGCCTCGGAAAGGGGGCGAAGGTCATGTGCCGTCGGCTCGTCGACATCGACCTCACGATTGCCCGCCGGGGCGGAGAAACGATCCGCGTCGGGAAGTCGGGGCGACCGGCGACGCTCACCGGTGAACCGGTCGAGTTGGTGAACTTCCTGTTCGGTCGACGCGACCGTGTCGAGGTCGAGATGGTCGGCGACGAGGGCGCCTGCCGCGAACTCCGCACCGGCCGCCTGGGAATCTGAACCTCAGCCCACGTAGCCGCCGTCCTGGAGCACCTGCTCGAAGGCGGCTGGGCGGCCGGCGATGATGCCGTCGATGCCGAGGTCCAGCAGTTCGGCGTAGAAGCCGCCCGCTTCCTGGTCGGTGCTGTCGGGCCACACCCAGACCTCGACCCCGGCCTCCTCGACGGCGGTGAAGAACGCCTCCATCAGGACCTCGATGCCGTCGTAGTTGGGTGGGACCTGGACGACGGGGTGGTCGCCCAGGGCCTCGCCGCCGAGGATCCAGGCGATCATCTCGTCGGTGCCGGGGCTGGTGGCGACATCCGGGGCGACCTCCTTGAAGGCGGCGACCACGTCGCTCGAGAACGACACCACGACCACCGAGTCGCGTCTGTCGAGGTCGTCGAGGTCGGCCACCAGGGCGGCGATGGCGGCCTCTGCGTGGTCGTCCCGGTTCTTGATCTCGACGTCGAGGGCGAGCGTGGGGAACGCTTCGGCGACCGAGCGGAACGTTTCGATCCGGAAGTCGTCGGGGGTGAACCCCTCTGGTGGTTCGACGACTCCGGTACGGACTCCCCGGAACGGGTAGTCCCCGTCGGCCAGGTCCCGGCAGGGCCAACAGGTGGGCGACCACCACCAGGCATTGTCGAGGGCCTGGAGTTCGGCGACGGTCATCTCGGCGACCACGCCCTCACCGCCGGTCGTGCCGAACACGTCGGCGTCGTGGTGGACGACGAGGACCCCGTCGGCGGTGATCCGCACGTCCATCTCGAGGAGGTCGACGCCGGCCTCGGCGGCCCGCCGGAAGGCGTACATGGTCGAGTGCGGATGGTCCTGGTCGCCGCCGGCGTGGGCCAGGTTGAGGGGTTGGTCGAGTGCCAACAACTCGTCGATCGTCGGTGGCCGCGGTGGGAGCGTGGTGGTCGTCGTGGGTGGGAGCGTGGTGGTCGTCGTGGGTGGGAGCGTGGTGGTCGTGGTGGTGGTCGTGGTGGTGGTTGTGGTGGTGGTTGTGGTGGTGGGTGGGAGCGTGGTGGTGGTCGTGGTGGTCGTGGTGGGCGGGAGCGTGGTGGTGGGCGGGAGCGTGGTGGTGGTCGAAACGGCAGCCCCGCCACCACAGGCCGTCGCCAGGAGGACCAGTGCCAGGATCACGTTCGCAGTCCGCATGGCGCGACCGTAACCCGGCGGCTGCCATCGTGTAGGGGTGGGAGACCGACACGGTGGGGGAAGGAGCCCCCGACATGACGCGCTCGTGGTGTGCCCGCCGGGCCTCGAAGCCCTGGTGGCGGGAGAACTCACCGGCCTGGGCGTGAAGCGCACGCGGACCCACAAGGGGGCCGTGGCGACCGACCTCACCACACGCCAGCTCTACGCAGCCAACCGGTCGTTGCGCTGCGCCACGCGGGTGCTGGTGCGGGTGGCCATGTTCACCGCCCGCTCGTTCGCCGACCTGGAGCGCCGCCTCTGTGAGGTCGACTGGGCACCATGGTTGGAGGAGGGCGCACGACCCGACTACCGGATCACCTCCCGCGGCTCGCAACTCGTCCACACGGGAGCCATCGAGCAGCGGTTCGCCACCGCTCTGGGGGTCGGCCACCCTGATGGTCCGGAGCAGTTGATCGTCGTGAGGGTCTCCCGGGACCGGTTCACCGTCAGCGTCGACTCGTCGGGGGCGCCGCTGCACATGCGGGGCTGGCGTCAGGCGACGGCGAAGGCGCCGCTGCGGGAGTCGGTGGCCGCCGGAATGCTCCTCGCCGCTGGTTGGGACCCGACAGTGCCGTTGGTCGACCCGATGTGTGGTTCGGGAACAATCGCCATCGAAGCTGCGCTGCTCGCCGCCGGCCGGGCGCCTGGAGCCGGCCGCACCTTCGCCTTCCAGGGGTGGCCGTCGTTCGAACCGGGCACCTGGGCCAGCGTGACGGCGACCCCGGGGGCACCGATGCCTTCACCGCCATCCATCGTCGCCAGCGACAGGGACGCCGGCGCCATCGAGGCCGCCCGGTCGAACGCCGAGCGGGCCGGCGTCATCGACCTGGTCGAGTTCCGAAAGGCGCCCATCTCCGACCTGGAGGCACCGGAAGGTGGCCCCGGTCACCTCGTCACGAACCCCCCATGGGGTGGTCGGCTCTCAACCGGCGGCGACCTACGCAACCTCTACGCCACACTCGGAAACGTCGCCTCAGAACGCCTCCCGGGGTGGGGGATCGGAATCCTGGTCGCCGACCGGGACCTCGCCCGCCAGGTCCGCCCCGGCCTCACCGAGGCGCTGCACCTCGACCTGGGCGGCCAGCGCACGATCCTTCTGACCGGGCAGCTCCCCTGACCGGCTGCCCGTCGTGGGTCAACTGACGATGATCGTGGCGGTCATGTCGGGGTGGAGGGCGCAGAAGTACGAGTAGGTGCCGGGTTCCGAGGTCCCGAGTTCCCAGTTGTCGCCGGGAGCGAGGAGGCCCGAGTCGAACGAGTCGAGGTTGGGGGCGTCGGAGGTGCCGGCGCTGACGGTGTGGGGGACCGAGTCGCTGTTGTTGAAGTACACGCTCTGTCCGATCTCCACTTCCAGGTTCCCTTCGAAGGCGAAGTTCGTGATCAGCGACTGGCGTGCCCCGTCGGGGAAGTCGCTGCCCTGCACCATGGCCGCCGAGCGCATGGCCGGGTCGTCGAAGAACGGGGCGAGGGTGGAGTTCCACATCGAGAACACGCCCAGTTGGTTGTCGTGTTCGGGGTCGACCCAGGCGTGCAGCATCCAGCCGATGGCCTCGTTGAAGCTGCCGCCCACCTCGGCACACTCCGCCTCGGTAACGAAGAGGTCCCTGCCGGTGCTCCGTCCCCGGCAGAGGTTGAAGTGGCTGTGCCAGTTGTCGAGGTCACCGGTGAAGCCCTCCGGGTGGTCGGTGCCGACCACGTTGGGGGGCGTGATGAAGGCGGTGCCGACCAACTGCATCGGGTCACCCTGCCATGCGCCGTTGATGCACTGGCCAACCGCTCTGTTCGGCAGGGTGTCATCGGCGAGCGTGTAGAGCAGGATCTCCGGCCGGCCGGGGTCGAAGCCGTCCCCGATGTACTCCGGGTTGTAGAGGTGCGAGCCCATGTTCGGCGTCTGGGTGCGGTCGGATATGAACCCCTCGGCACACGTCGTGTTGATGTCGCGGTGCCCCTCCATGTAGGTGTTCAGCTCGTCGAGCTCGGCCACGAGTGCGGCCAGTTGCTCGGGTGTGAGAGCCAGTTGCTCGGGGATCGGTTCGCCACCCTCGAGCAGCGCCTTGAGCTCCAGGTAGGAGCACGGCAGCTCGGTGTCCTGGCAGCGGACCTGGTCGCCGATCGGGCCCTCGACGAGCGTCGGAACGACGCCGCCCGACGTCTCCCGGAAGACGTACCGGGTGTAGCCGGGGGCACCGCCGGCCTGTGGATCCAGGTCGTCGGGAAGGCTCCATGCGGCATCGGCCTGCTTGAACCCTGCCGCCTGTGCAATGTATTCCTGCAGTTGCTCGGCCGTGCGCACCTCGTGGATGTCGATCGTGGTGGTGGGAGCCAGCGTCGTGGTTGTCGTCGTGGTGGTCGCAGGGAGCGTGGTGGTCGCAGGGAGCGTGGTGGTCGCAGGGAGCGTGGTGGTCGCAGGGAGCGTGGTCGTCGCAGGGAGCGTGGTCGTCGGCAGACTCTGTGTCGACGAGCCGGAGGCGCAGGAGACAGCCAGCAGGATCCCGAGGGTCAGCGGAACGGGGCGCAGGCTCGACATGGGAACAGGTCTTCCAGACTGGAACGGGATCAGTCAGACCAGCATTGCCGGGTCGATCTGGTATTCGGGGTCGACCGTGCGGGGCCCCTCCCGACGGGCCAGGGCGGCCTCTACGGCGGGTGCCAGGCGCTCCTGCTTGGCAGCCACGTGTGCGGGGTCGCGCTCTTTGAACTCGGGCATGACCTCTCTGGCGAAGAGCTCCATCGACTCGCAGATGTCCTCATGGCGGTTGCGTCCGGCCTGGCTGATGAAGATCACCTGGTCGATGCCGGCCTCCTCGTACTGTCGCATCAGCGGCCGGATCTGATCGGGGGTGCCGATCGCCCCGCGAAGTGACAGCACGCCTTCATCCCCCTTGAGTTGGGCGCGGAGTTCGACGTCCTTCTGGGCTGCCGTCGCACGGTCGAATCCGAACGCACTGCGGTTCTTCTCGAACTCGGCCCACACGTCTGTGACGCCCGGTTGGTGTTGCCCGTAGACGTAGAAGTGGCCGAGTGAATAGCCGAAGAAGTGGGCGCCGTCGATGCCCCGGTCGATGGCGGTGGCCTCGTCCTCATGGCACATCAGCGGCAGGACGCTGGCCATGTTGGCGTTGACGGCGAAACCGGCGGGCACGCACTCGTCGGAGGCGATGGTCTCGTAGTAGTCGTCGACCCAGAACTTGGCCTCGTCGGGTTCGACGAAGGCAAACGTGAGTGCCCCCACACCCTTCGTGGCCGCCAGGTGGATCGTCTCGCGCTGGCTGCAGGCCACCCACAGCGGAGGATGCGGTTTCTGGAACGGCTTGGGCACCACGTTGCGGGCGGGCATCTGGAGGTGTTCGCCGTCCCAGCCGGCGAACGGCTCCTCGACCATCATCCTCGTGGCGGCATCGATGTGGTCGAGCCACTGCGCACGCTTGGTTGCCCGGTCGACGCCGAATCCGTCCAGTTCGGCGTTGGACGACGATTCGCCGGTACCGAACTCGACCCGCCCGTCGGAGAGAAGGTCGAGGGTGTTGATGCGCTCGACGACCCGGGCGGTGTGGTTGTAGCCGCCGGGTAGCAGAACGATGCCGTGGCCCAGGCGAATGTTGGTGGTGCGCTGGCTGGCGGCGGCCAGGAACACCTCGGGTGCCGAACTGTGGCTGTATTCCTCGAGGAAGTGGTGTTCGACCTCCCAGACGTGGTCGAAGCCCAGCCGGTCGGCCAACTCGACCTGGTCGAGGGCATCCTTGAGCAACCTGTGCTCGTCGCCGTCCTCCCATGGTCGGGGGATCTGGTGCTCGTAGAAGATTCCGAACTTCATGGACGGGACCCTAGGCGCCAAGCCCCGCCCGAGCCGGATCGAACGGTGGGAAGCACGTACGATCGTTGGGAACGGGAGAAGAGGGGAGGCAGCGATGCGACGCAACGTGGTGGGTGTGGTGGTCGCAGCCATAGCGGCCCTCGCCTTCGCCGTCTGGTTCTTCGTGTTGCGCGACACGGCCCCACCACCGCCGGACCTCGGCAACGCCGCCGCGGTGGCGGCAGCAGCACAGAGTTCGACGCTTCCCACGCCCACGAGTACCACCACGGCGCCTCCCACGACCACGGCGCCTCCCACGACCACGGCGCCTCCCACGACCACGGCGCCTCCCACGACCACGGCGCCTCCCACGACCACGGCGCCCCCCGCCACCACGGCGCCTCCCACGACCACGGCGCCTCCCACGACCACGGCGCCTCCCACCACCACGACCGAGGCACCTGATGTCGGCCTCTCCGGCACCTGGACGGTCGACACGTCGATCGGGTCCTTCTCCGACTTCACCAGCACCTACGTCGGCTTCCGTGTCGACGAGGAACTCGGCAGCGGGATCGGCAGCACCACCGCCGTGGGACGCACCCCGATCGTGTCCGGTACCTTCGAACTCGACGGCAGCACGCTGGTGGCTGCCGAGATCACCGCCGACCTCAGCAAGATCCGTACCGACCGGTCCAGACGTGACAGCAAGGCCAAGCAGGCGCTCGACACCGACAACCACCCCGAGGCGACCTTCACCCTGGCCGGCCCCATCGACCTCGGAGACCTGTCCGGCGAGGGAGCCGAGGTCGAAGTGTCCGCACCGGGCACCCTCACGATCAAGGGCGTCACCAACGACGTCGAGGTCGAACTGGCGGCCCTGCTCGTCAGCGAGATCGTGACCGTCGTCGGCACCTTCGACATCGTCTTCGCCGACTACGGCGTCGAGGTGCCATCGGCGCCGATCGTCCTTTCGGTCGAGGACCACGGGGTCGTCGAGATCCAACTGTTCCTGACGCGCTAGTTCGTGGGGGACCCGCCGGCAGCACCGTTCCGACGCCCCTCCGGGGCGCTTGCCCCGCTGCGCCACGTGGCATTCGCACGGTTCCTGCTGGCGAACACGACCAGCGCCGTGGGTCAGTTCCTGCAGGGGCTGGCGGTGCCCTTCCTCATCAACCAGATGACCGACTCGAACACCTGGGTCGGAGCGGCAGCGTTCGCCGCGCTGATCCCCGCCGTCGTGACGACGCCGATCTCAGGGACCCTCGCCGACCGGATCGACCGCAAGCGGATACTGCTGGTGGCCTATGTCCTGCAGGGATGCATAACCGGTGGCTTGCTGGCACTCCACCAGGCCGACCTGCTCACCCCCTGGCGGATCATCGGGCTGCTCCTGGCCTCCGGAGCCGTTTCCGGCTTCCAGTGGGCGCCCATCCAGAGCCTCAGCGCCGTGCTCGTACCCCGGGAACTGCTGCCACAGGCGATCCGACTGCTGTCGATCTCCTTCACGGTCGGGCGATCGGTCGGCCCGGCGGCAGCGGCGCTGATACTGGCATTTGCCGGCCCGGGCCTCGCCTTCGCCGGAACCGTCGGCTGTTACCTCGTCGGACTCCTGCTGCTCTCCTCCGTACGTTGCCACTGGGAGCCCGGCGAGGTGGCCGAACCCTTCTTCACCCAGTTCCGGGCGGGCATCGACTACGTCCGGTCCAACCCATCGATCCGACTGGCGTTGCGCCTTTCGTTCATGATGGCCTTCCTCGGTGCGGCCTTCGCATACTCCCTGACAGCCAGCGTGGCGGACGACCTGTTCGGCGCCGGCGGTGGTGGCCTGGGAGCCCTGGCCATGATGCTGGGCCTCGGTTCCGTACTGGGTGGCATCTACATCTCAGGGCCCGGAGGCCAGGTCCGACGTTCGCGCCTCGAGGCGGCCGTCGCCCTGCTCTTCGCCTTCGGCATGCTCATCGTGACCGCCACGCCATGGCTGTACGTCGGCTTCCTCGGCTATTTCGTGATGGGCATGACGCACATGCTCCACGGTGTCACCGTGAACACGGCGCTCCAACTGCAGCTGGACGAGGAGTACCGCGGTCGCGTCATGTCCGTGTGGCTGGTCGCCCTGCTCGGTGGGCTGCCCCTGGGCTCCTTTGCGGCCGGTGTGCTCGGCGACCTCCTCGGGATCCGCTGGGTAATGCTGGGCTACGCCGTGCTGCTGGCGGGCATGGTCAGCAGCATTGTGGGTGGTGCCGGCCTTGCCCTACTCGATGAGGCGGGACCCGAGGCCTGACATCGGCCGGATTGCCCTTGTGGCCTTCCCGCTTGCCGAATCGGCCTGCTATCGGGGAGAATGGCACATTCCGTGGAGGAGACAGTAGGTGACCGACCCAACCGAGGCATCCGAGCGACTGCTAGAGGCGATGACAGCGCTCGAAGACCTTGCACATATGAGCACGCCGGCACAGGCGGCCGAGGACCTGGATCCGATCGTCCTGCAGGCCTTCTGGCGCGAGTGGCCACACACGAGCGTCTGGGCGGGCACACTGTGGAGGGTCCTGAACCGGGACCTCGAGCGACCGGCGGCCCAGCAGAGCGACCCCGAACTCGATGAGGTGGGAGGAACCGGCTGATGGTCGAAGTACGTGAGGTGATGTCCCGGGACGTCGCCACGGTTGCATCCGATGCATCTGTCGCCGATGCGGCGAAGTGCATGGTGCAGGGCGGCTTCGGTTCCGTGATCGTCGTGCAGGGGAAGATGATCGTCGGCATCCTCACCGAGCGCGATGTGCTGCGGGCCGCCGCCCATGAGACGGACCTGTCCTGTGCATCGGTCGAGCCCTGGATGACCCCCGATCCCGAAACCGCCGAACCCGACCTCGAGACCGAGGACGCCGCCGAGATGATGCTGTCCCGTGGCTTCCGCCACCTGCCGGTCACCGAAGGTGGCGACCTCGTCGGCATCGTCAGCCTGCGCGATGTACTGAGTGCCCGCATCGGGCGCCGCTAGCCAGACCAGTCAGTCCGGCTATCAGCCAGATTCGGCTCCCATGGCGCTGAATCCCCAGGAACGGGCGCACCGCACGAGCGCCGCCTGGACCGCCGGGCCCGTCTATGCGGCGGTGCGGACGTTGGTCCGCTGTCTCCTCTGGCCGTACTTCCGGGTTCGGGCAACTGGTCGCGAGCACATCCCGGCCACCGGGCCTGTCATCCTCGCCCCGGTGCACCGCTCGAACCTGGATTCGTTCCTGCTCTCGCCCCTGACCCCACGCCGCCTCCGGGCTTTGGCAAAGGTCAGCCTGTTCAAGGCGCGACCGTTGGCCTGGTTCCTGGCGTCGTTGGGTGCGTTTCCGGTCCGACGCGAGGCGGCCGACCGGGAGTCGATGCGCGCAGCCCGCGACCTGCTTACCGAGGGCAACCTGCTGCTCGTGTTCCCCGAGGGAACCCGACATGACGGACCGCGAATCGCCGAACTCTTCGACGGTACCGCCTGGTTGGCCGCCAAGGCCGGTGCACGCGTCGTACCGGTCGGCGTCGCCGGCAGCGGCGAGGCGATGCCGACGGGTGCGAAGTTCCCCAGGCGACACTCCATCCGGATCCTGGTCCATCCGGCCCTTGAGCCTCCTGCCGCCGACGCTCGCAGGAGCGTGCTCAGGGAATGGACGGCCAACCTCGAGTCGTCCCTGCAGGCCGCCCTGGACGAGGCCAACGCCACCCTCTGACCTCCCACCCGCCGGGAGCGGATGCCGCCCTGCGATCGATCGCCTGCGATGGTAGGTGCGTGGAAAGTCAGGTACGCAAGGCTCGGGCAGCCGCGACGTTCGCCATCTCCCTCATGGCGTTCGGTCCGATCATCATCAAGATCTCGGACCTGGCCGAGTTTCGCTTCGTCTTCTGGCGACTGGCCGCAGCGCTGGTCGTCTACCTCGCGTACCTGGTGGTCAGCGGCAGTCGCCTTACGATCGATGCGCTCCGCGCGTCGTTCTGGGGCGGGCTCCTGTTCGGTGTCAACCTGGTGTTGTTCGTCACGTTCATGCGTCGCACGAGTGCTACCCATGCCGTCGTCATGGGCTCGCTGCAGCCCATCGTGCTGCTGGGAGTCGCAGGTCCGCTGTTCGGTGAGCGCCCCCGCCGGTCGCTCTATCTCTGGTCGCTACTCGCCATCGGCGGCGTCGTCCTGTCGTTGCAGGGCGGTGACCCCAGCGGCGTGGCGACCGTCGAAGGGGACGTGTTGGCGCTCTTCGGGATGTTGCTCTGGTGCAGTTACTACATCGTCAGCAAACGGGCTCGCATGACGCTGGACTCGACCGTGTACCAGTTGTGCCTCACCCTCGTGGCGACGATCGTGATCCTGCCCGCGGCCCTCATCTCTGGACACGGTGTGGCACCACCTTCGGGCGCCGAATGGTGGCCGATCCTGTTGATGGCAGCCATTCCCGGCACCGGGCACCTGCTGACCAACTACGCCCACGCACACGTGACGTTGACGGTCATGGGCCTCATCAACCTGCTCTTCACGGTCATCACCCCGCTCTATGCCTGGTGGCTCGTGGACGAGGCGCTGGGAGGCGTGCAGGCACTGGGCATCGTCGTCGTAGTGGCGACCCTTGCGGTGGTGGTGACGCGGCCGACGGCACAGCCGACGGAGGTTCTCGGCTAGCCGGCCAGCACCTTGAGCATCCAGTCGGCGACGGCGAAGCGGTCGGTGCCACCGTCGAGCGTCGACAGCGCATCGGCGACGACCTCCTGTCCGATCCTGACGAGGCGACTGGTGTAGAGGTCGCGGGCGAAGTCGGTGTCGAACTCGGGATGGCCCTGGATGCCGATGATGTGGTCGCCGATGCCGAACGACGCCACCGGGCAGTGGGCCGTCGACGAGGTCAGCCTCGCCCCGGCCGGCAGGTCGACGACATGGTCCTGGTGGCAGTAGGTGATCCCGAAGCCGCCATCGACCGGCGCCGTCACCGACGAGGGGGCGACCACCTCGGCGCGTCGGACGCCGATGTTCCAGCCGCCGGTGTACCGGACCTCGCCGCCGAGCGCCTGGGCGACGGCCTGGTGGCCGAAGCAGACGCCGATGACCGGCGCCCGTGCTGCGTCGAGGTCCCTGACAACGTCGAACAGGTCGGCGATCCACGGGTCGTCGTCCAGGGCCGACGAGCGGGCACCGGAGATCAGCCAGCCGTCCTGCTCGTCGGCGGCACCGGGCAGCCTGCCGTCGACCACGTCGTAGTCGGTGACCACGACCTCGTCGTCGCCGCGGCTGAGGAGTTCGGTGAACAGTTCCCGGTAGCCGCCGTAGCGTTCGAGTCGGTCGCCGCCGACCTCGTCACAGCGCAGGAGCCCGATGCGCACGGTCAGGCATCCTCGGCCCGGAGGAACACCGGTCCGGCCCAGCGGGCGACCAGGCCGTTGACCACGTCGATCTCGGAACGCACGGGGATCACGACCTGCCCGTCGTATTCGGGGACCGCCGACGGGAGGTCGTCGGCGGTGGCGTAACCGAAGCCCAGGACGATGGAGGAAGACGCCCGGGTGTCGATGTCGCCATCTGCGAAGCGGCGATCGATGAGCATCGTGCCGCCGACGACGTAGTCGTGGGGGGTGCTCGACGGGCCGAAGATCAGGAGGTCACCGCTCCAGGCGTCGGCGTAGGGCTGCCACTCTCCGCCCGCATAGACGGCGAGGGGTTCGGGCAGGTTGTCGCCGACGCGCTCCAGGGACGAGGGGAGGTCGACCTCCGTGCGAACGGCGACCACGTCCGGGGCGTGGACGGTGTCGACGTCGAGCGCTGCGAGCGTTGCCTCGGAGCCGACGAGGATGAGCGTGGCGTCGAACGAGCGGGCCATGGTCGCCGACGGGTGAAGGGCCCCCTGCGCCAGGTCACCGCCGTCGAGGGGCACGAGCAGGTGCGAGTACATCGGGCGAAAGCGTACGCGCCACGGTCGGTGGCCGAGGAGCCGTGCCATCAATTGGTGATAGGAGGTCGCAGTAGCGAGTTGGACGGGCGAGACTGCGCGGGTGCAGCGGGGA
>Ga0066847_10000735_pt1 | contig 13237 bp, 9 predicted proteins | sample ETNtaG_11_FD_65490 | JGI IMG/M metagenome (GOLD analysis project Ga0066847, IMG submission 65490) | Marine microbial and viral communities from oxygen minimum zone, Eastern Pacific Ocean - ETNP201310SV74 | ecosystem: Environmental > Aquatic > Marine > Oceanic | place: Pacific Ocean: Eastern... | reverse complement strand
GCCTCAAGGTTGTCGAGCACGAGTTGTCCCATTGCGATCCGTGTCTGATTGGTAGCACTTCCATTGTGCGGTTGAAGAACAACGTTGTCCATGGTCAAAAGCTCTTGCGGAACATGAGGTTCATTTTCAAAGACATCGAGACCGGCAGCTCCAAGTTTACCTGATTGGAGCAGTTCCACCATCGCTGATTCATCGATGACCGTTCCTCTTGCAATGTTGACCAGAATACCTTCAGGACCAAGGGCTTCCATCACATTCCGGCTGACGAGCTTGCGAGTCGCCTCTCCTCCCGGACAACTGACGACCAGGAAGTCGGAATCCCCGGCCAGTTCCTCCAGCTTCGAATAATAAGGATAGACCAGTCCCGGTTTTTCTCGTGGACCGTGATAGCTTACATGAAGACGAAAGGCTTCAGCACGCCGAGCGATGGCCTGACCGATTCGACCCATTCCCAGGATACCGATTTTTTTACCTGAAAGGCTTTTGCTAAACCGCATGATTCTCTCTTTCCAAATTCCTTCACGGACAAAGCGGTCTCCCTCAGGGATGCTTCGTGCGACGGAAACCAGCAAAGCAATCGCCAAATCTGCCACATCATCCGTAAGAACGTCAGGAGTATTGGTTACTTGAATACCCTTTTGGGTGGCATAGTCAACATCCACGCTGTCAAAACCCACTCCAAAATTTGATATAATTTTTAATTGAGGGAATAATTTAATGAGTTTTTCCGAAGCTCCCAGGTGATCTGTCACCATCGCTCTAACATTTAAACAATGATTCTCTATAAATTTGTTTTTATCTGAAACTTCCCAAAGCCTTTTTACAACATATTTTTCTTCTAATAAGCCTAGTAAAGTGGGATGTTGAAATTGCCTGTAAACCAATACGATTTCGTTCATTGGATTTCTTGATGATGGTTTGTCTTAGAAAATGATGAAAAACTTTTGATTCCTTCAAAGAAAGCGAACCACGAACATTTACAAAATAATTTTTGTTATAAATTTGATTTTCATGAAGTTCGATCATTTTCTATACGGTCAATGCCGATGAGTCAAGGACAGGGATTAAAAAAGACCAGTCATGTCTCCCAAAGTGCATTTCTTCATGAAGATCGTGAAGCACGCTACAAAGCAAGGACACAGCGTACCTTAGATGAACTGGTTCCGATTTCAAAAAAGCTCACCCTGCTCGTTCATGCCTCGGCCAACCGTGCTGCCTTGAGTGGGCTGAAATTAGGAATGCAAGTTAAGGAGACGAAACGAAGAATGGGGGAACGGACGCGCACAGGAAGCAGCGGGTATTTCACCAACATCGTGCTGGAAAATCCGCACCAGAGCATGACCTTCTATCTCAGTAAGGAAGAGAAAATTGAAATCCTGTTCTATCTGACGGAGGTCCGTAAACTTGATGCGGCATTCACTCCGGAACAATTCACCCCAGTCCATTTCATCAATGATCGCCTGACTGGATGGGGATGGGAGTCCCTCCTAAATGTGAAGGAGGGACAAAAGTTTGGGGAAGAATGCAGGAGTAGACTTTTGAAAGGCCTGCCTGGAATGAAAAAGCTTTTAGAGACTTAACGTCCTCTGGCCTCCTGAATTTCCTTGACCACCTGCTGGACCAGCATAGGCAGGATGCTTTCCAGACCTTTCTGCACTGATTTAGCTACCAGTTCTTCCAGTCTTGTTGAATCCATTTCAAGTGAAGAAAGTTCTTCGCTGAATTCTGGAGCAGACTGAGGAAATGGCTCTGCAGTTGTTTCAAGTTCGATCATGGTGGTATCTTCTTCATCCAGCATTTCGAATCCTGGTTCCACCATTTCAGAAACCGCCACCGGTTCCACCAGCATTTCTTCCTGTTGGGTTGCAGATTCAGGAGCTGTAGGCCCTGAATCTTCTTCTTCTTCAGAAAAACGGTCGAAATTCATGAACGCGTCTTCTGCTGATTCCCAGTCGCCGAACGTATCTTCCGCAGGAAGAGCATCCACCGCAGCAATCTGAACTGTTTCAGCCTCCAGTTCTGCTTCCTCGGCCTCTGCCATGATCCCCCGCTCCAGTTCCTCTTCGACTTCTTCGTCTTCAAGGTAACCATCGAGTTCATCCAGAACGAATTCACGCAGTTCATCTTCGGCCTCTTCCCATGTCTCAAGCGCTTCTTCTTCGGCAATCTCTTCCGCAAGAACCTCTTCGGCAGCTTCGAGGGCAGCCATTTCCTCATTCAGAGCATCCAGCTCATCGAGGGCTGAATCTCCAGAACCGGTTTGCTCATCACCATCCAGGGCAATCATTTCCTCTTCGGTTTCTGAAATCGTTTCCACCGTTTCTTCTGAAGTTTTAAGCATGAACTCATCCAGATCTTCAGTTTCACTACCATCTTCTGTCTGTTGCACTCCCTGTTCGGCTAGCATCACATGATCCAATTCGTTGGAAACGGGGTGATACTCATCTTCAATGGTCGCTTCGATGACGAAATCATCCATTTCCTGCATCCCAGTTGCCGCTCCATTTTCTGTGGTTTTCCTTGGAGCTGACTGCTGGACAGGTTCGCCAAGCGGTTTCAGGTTTTTAGGTAGTTCAGGATCAAAATCGTTGATCCCCATTTTGATTTCCGCCAGATTGTCCCGTGGAATCTGATTCAGGTCCGGAGGATTTTTCCAGAGTTCCTCGGGATCTTCAAAATCGTTGAGCTTGAGATTGATCGGCGTCTGTCCCTCACGCAGGGTTTGTGGAGGATCTTCTCCATCATCCAAAGCAACCGACTCAGACTGCAGGTCTATCTCAAAAGAGGGTGCATCGCCTGCGAAATCATCAAGGCCTCCTGCAACCGCTTCCGCTAGTTCAACTGCAAAATCCTCCTCCTCACGATCAGTGAGATGGTCTCCTGCCAAATCTTCTTCAAGCATGCTTCCGGTTCCTGTCTCATCAGGAAGGTCCGGTTGCGATTGTTCTTCCTGAACCGATGGTGTTTGCTGATCCATCTGCAATTCCTCTTCGGTTAAAGGTTCAAGGGAAATCGAGAGATCTCCCAGATCATCATCGAGCATCAGCGAATCCATTTCGCTGGCATCCGTGATTTCCATGTTTTGGGAACTGCCGGTTGGACGTGTGTTTGCTGCACTCATGGCAATTTCCTCAATATTCCTGTTGGTGAGCCCATTTTCTGGTTCTTCATTTTCTAAACTAGGTTCTATTACGTTCTGGTGATCGGAGTTTTGTATTTCATCCATCAACCCCGTCATTTCCGAATCAAAAAGTTCTAATTGTCTTAATCTACCAGAATCCTCGGTGCTTTCCAGTAAAGGTTGTTTCAGGGAGAGATGTTTTCTAAGTTGCTGTTTGAGTTTGAAGGCATCAAAGGGTTTCAGAATCCGATCGTCAATTCCTATCTCAGCCAAGGTTTCTGGATCTTCATCAGCATCTGAGCCTTTCGCAAGCAATACCAAGGGAGTCTTGTCAAATGCTTCCTCCGCTCTGATTCCACGACAAGTTTCATAACTCCGAATCTGTTCCGAGTTGCCAACAAAGATCAGGTCAGGCCTCAGCTCAATGGCCTTGCTCAAGAAGGATTCAGGGTTTGATTCCTGATGAATTTCTATGCTGTCCGGATTCAGACTTGAAGCAATCAGTCCCTGGATTTCCGGATTTTGTTCCAGGACAAGTATCGATTTGGACATGGAATTTCCTGTAACTCCGACACCTGGAAGATACCTTCCTTCCATGATGCCGCTTTAACTGAATAGGGTAACTCATCCTATGCAAAGCAAATTCCAAGTATCCAATTCCCTTTCTTTGTTTCTGTTCCCCTCAGGCTAAACGTGCTGGTTCATCAATTCAAGATTCAAAATGTGCTTATCATTTTGAATCTTGCCCGGAGAGGTTTTATTTTCTTTTTTGGAGTATAAATCAGATTCCAAAACATTTATTGATTCCTCAGCATCTGAATTAAACTAATCCTTTGAGGCATTCTCAAAATCCCTTCTGTCAGGTATTGACCATGAAGATTATGCTTTTTTCGTTTAAGATAGTCTTTTGAACAAAATCACTAAATTCAGAAATTTTAGATGATCTCCAGATATCTTGCGGGTGAATTCACAAGGTTCTTTATCCTTTTTTTAGGTGCCTTCCTGATCATAATCTTCATTGGTAATGTTTTCAGCAGTCTCACTATTATTTTCGAAGACTGGGAGGGTTTTCTGCGTTTTCTTCGCATTACAGCCCTGATGTTGCCCCAGCTTTTGGAATTCACGATCCCGATTACCGTCCTTCTGGCAACCATCACCACCTTTAGCACCTTCAACCGTACTTCAGAACTTCTTGCAATCCGATCTTCAGGAGTCGGCCCCTGGAATCTGGCCTGGCCGCTTCTGTTGATCACCCTGCTGATTGCTGCATCCACTTATGTGGGCCAGAATTACCTCTACGTTTGGATGCACCGACAGTGGGCGGAAACCGATTCAACCATCAAACTTCAACCCATCTGGAAGGTTGCTCCCGATAACCGGCTTTATTTTTTCGGAAAACTTCCTGAAAAAGGAAAACTGCAATCGGTCACCCTTTTTCAATGGCAAACTGAACCCTACAGAATGGTTGAGCGTACAGCGATTGAAAGGGGAGAGCAACAAAAAACCTCATGGAATTTCCAAGATCTGGAGCAATACCTTTTCTCGGATAACCACCTGAAGTATGAAAATTTGGAACAGCTGAATCTCAAAATGGAAGAGGTTCCTTCACTGAAATATGAAAAGGCGATTTCCCCAAGAAATCTTCCCTTTTTGGATCTTAGAGATGAGATCGAAAACCGACGAAATGAGGGACAGGATGTGACACGCCACCGTGTCGCATTTTTTCAGAAATCGGCCTTCCCCTTCCAACTTTTTATTATGGTCTTTCTAGGATTGGCCCTTTCCACCTCACATAGTCGCAAAGGAATGGGTGCAGAATCGCTGGCGTTGAGCTGCCTTTTGGCAATCCTATTCTGGATCCTGAACCAAATCCTACTGGCTCTCGGAGACGCGGGGGAACTACATCCCTTTTCTGCAAGCTGGGGGAGCATAGGCCTTTTCACACTCATCGCCTGGCTGCTGCATCTGCGCTATCGGGTTTAAAACCAATCTCATATCTATCACCCTTCTATTCAAACAAAGAATCAGCAAAAGCTTTGGGATCGAAAGGACGCAGGTCACGGATTTGTTCTCCAATCCCGATGTAACGGACCGGGATGTCGAACTCATTGACGATGCCGATGATCACACCGCCTTTGGAGGTGCCGTCGAGTTTAGTGATTACGAGTCCTGTCAGTTCGGTGGCCTCCAAGAATTCTCGGGTTTGGAAGATCGCGTTCTGCCCCGTACTGGCATCCAGGACCAGCAGGATCTGGTGGGGGGCTTCCGGAATTTTCTTTCGGATGACACGCACCATTTTCTTCAACTCCTCCATCAGGTTTTTCTTGGTGTGCAGCCTTCCGGCGGTATCACATATGACCACGTCATAAGCTTCTGCGACGGCTCTGCTAACCGTTTCGTACATCACCGAGGAAGGATCGCTGCCGGCTTCTTTGGAAACGATGTCACAACCTGCACGATCCGCCCATTGCTGGAGTTGCTCAATGGCTGCAGCCCGGAAGGTGTCTCCTGCTCCAAGCAGTACCTTTTTTCCTTCGTCCACATACTGAGCAGCAATTTTCCCGATGGTCGTGGTTTTTCCAACACCGTTGACCCCTACCATCAACAGCACCAGGGGTTTCGTGTCCTTCGTTCCAACCTCGGGATACTGCTTGTCCATGATGGAACTGATTTCTGATTTGATTGTCTGCTGGAGGACTTCCGGATCCTTGAGTTCCTTGCGTTCCACTTTTTCAGTGATGACTTCAATCACCCGTTGACAGGTTTCAGGTCCCAGGTCAGCACCAAGCAGGACTTCCTCAAGATCATCGAGCAGTTCTTCGTCAATCTCCTTCTTCCCCTGGAGTGTCTCTCCAAGACTTTGAAGAAACTGTTCGCGTGTTTTCCTAACTCCCTGCTTCAGTTGTTCCAGCAGCCCAGAAGGAGAGTCGTCGATTTCTTCCTCTTCCTCGGCTTTGATTTCCCGCTGAAGGATCTGCCTTTCTCGCAGTTGAGCTTCCTGTTCCTGGAGCTCTAATTTTGCACTGTCCTCTTTCTCACTGATTTTCTGAAGTTTGGCTTCGTTTCTCTGTTCCCGGAGTGTTTCCTCTTCTTTAGCAAGTTCCTCGAGTTTTTTAAGCCGGTCTTTTTCACTGAGTGGGGGAGCCTGGCTTTCGTCAGAGAACAGTTTCCTCAGGGTACTCACAAAAAACACGCCGATCACAATCAGCACCAACAGAACAACCGAAGCTGCCACCAGAAGCTGGGGGTCGCTTTCGAGGATTTTAAGGATCAGGGTTTCAAACTGATTTATGGAATTCATGGCATTCGATGGAATTCAAAATAGAAGCTGCAGTTCTCAAGCAGGATTCAAAATGCTACATTCAATTGACTCAATTTGGGAGTCTTTAACGTGAATGAAAGTTTTTCCATGCCAATCCCGCTGAACCCTGATCAACAGCACATCGTCGAACACCGTGATGGCCCGGCACTGGTGATAGCCGGTGCTGGAAGTGGAAAAACACGGGTTGTAACCCAGCGGGTTGCTCATCTGATCCATTCCGGGGTCCCGGCCTCCTCCATCCTATTGCTGACCTTCACCAACAAGGCCGCGCGAGAAATGGCTTTGAGGGCGGCCAGGCAACAGGGAGTCGAACCGGATCAGCAAAAAATTCTGAATGGAACCTTCCACAGCATGGCCAGCCGGTTTTTGCGCCGGAGTGCAAAAATGCTGCATTATGAAAATCAGTTCAGCATCTTGGATGCCTCCGATTCACGGGATCTCATCCGTGCCGCGATTGCAGAAAAGATTGGTAAGCCTGGACGGAATTTCCCGAAACCATCCGTACTTTCCAGCGTCTTCTCCCTGGCCTTCAACCGAAATTGTACCCGCGAAAGCGTGATGCAAAGCAACTATGTCAAACGTCATTTCAATCTCAACGAACTGATCTCGCTCGAATATCCCCACCTTGAGAATTACCTTGAGGAACTGCTCCTGATCCTCGGTCGCTACCGCGAAAAAAAGCGGGCTTCTCAATCGATGGATTTTGACGATTTGCTTGAAAATTGGCTTGAATTGCTTTTGAAATACGGCGAAGGGCTTTCCCTCAAGAAACAACTCCAATACATCCTCGTTGATGAATACCAGGACACCAATCATATCCAGGCCAGTATCCTTGAAGAACTCGCCAAACCCCATCAGAACCTGATGGTGGTCGGAGATGATGCCCAGTCGATCTACAGTTGGCGTGGAGCAGATTTTCGGAACATCCTCGAATTTCCGGAAAAAAATAATGCCAAAGTATATCACCTTGAACAAAACTACCGGAGCAGTCCCGAAATCCTGGATGCCGCAAACCAGAGCATCAATCACAACACCCGTCAGTTCGAAAAGAACCTCTTCAGTGAACTCCCCTCCGGAGAAAAACCGGTGGTGCATCAACTCTGGGATTCCTCGGATGAAGCCGAGGTGGTACTGAACCAGTTGCTGGCCCTACGGGATGAAGGCTTGTCGCTCGATGAAATGAGTGTGCTTTACCGCAACCATGTTCAGTCTGCGGTGCTTCAGGTCGTTCTGACCCAAGCAGGCATTCCGTTCATGGTTCATTCCGGAGTGAAGTTTTTCGAACAGGCCCACATCAAGGACCTCACTGCATTTCTCAAGGTGCTTTACAATCCCCTGGACGAAATTGCGTGGATGAGACTGCTTCGGATGCTGCCGGGCATTGGCAACACAACCGCCAATCGTATCTTCCAGGTATTTCGTGAACAGCAGGCAGTCCGGCTGACCCAGGAAAATGAATCCCTCCAGAAACTGATTCCTGCAAAAAGCCGTGAAGAGTGGCAGACAATGACGGGCTGTCTAAGGAATCTTTTGCGGGATGATCTCACGCCTTCCGAAATGATCGGGATCGTCTACCGGGATTTTTACCGTGAGGTGATGTACAGCGAGTTTGAGAATGCCTCACTCAGGGAAAATGACGTCCATTATTTACAGGAATTTTCTGCCAATTACCGCTCCCTTGAAGGATTTCTCAATGAACTTTCTCTGGTCGGTTCAAGCATTGTCACCGACCAGGAAGCCGACGATCAGGATCAGGAAACACTGACGTTGACCACGATCCATCAGGCAAAGGGACTCGAATGGAATGCGGTTTTCGTCATTGGTCTGACAGAGGGGCAGTTCCCCCACCAGCGATCCCTCGACACGATGGAACAACTGGAGGAGGAACGACGTCTGTTTTATGTGGCGATGACTCGGGCCAAGCGCTACCTGGTGATTTGTGCCCCGGTCATGTCTTCAGGCTATGGGGCAGGTATGAATGGACGATCACGTTTTATCACAGAACTTCCAGAAGACAGTGTCCAAACTGAAGTTCATGTACGTGATGATTACTCCTACTCCTCAGGAAAAAGCGCGCGTTTTTACTTCTGAATTGATTCAAGCACTTCAGTTCTAGTTTTTCAGCGCATGGTTCCGGATTTCGGAAAGGCTGGCATTGGGAGTCAGGGCTTCCGGATCCACAACCACTTCCAACAATGCAGGCCTCCCAGCTTTTCGGGCCTCAGCAAGAAGATCCGGAAAATCCGAAGTCTTCTCAACTTTTGCTCCAAAGGCCCCATAAGCACGGGCCAGAGCAGCAAAATCCGGGTTGTGCAAGGCCGTTCCATGAACACGGCGGGGGTAGCTTTTTTCCTGATGCATGCGGATCGTGCCGAGCATTCCATTGTTGATGACCAGCACAATCAGGTTCAATCCATACTGAACTGCAGTTGCCATTTCCTGCCCGTTCATCATAAAACATCCGTCTCCTGCCAGGCATACCACTTCCCTTTCCGGGAAGACTAGTTTGGCCGAAATGGCAGCCGGCATTCCATAGCCCATCGCTCCGCTGGTCGGCCCCAACTGTGATGGAAATTTATGGAATCGGTAAAAACGGTGACCCCAGGAAGAGTAGATTCCGGCACCATTGGTGATGATCGCATCGGCAGGAAGAGCCTCACTCAGGTGACGAACCACGTCTGCAAAATTCACGTTCCCTGGGGCTTCTGGAGGTTGCTGAAAAGCTTCATAAGATTGCCTGGCTTTTGCTGTCCTCTCCCTCCAACCTTCTGAAGGAACCGTTTCGAGTTGACTCAAGGCCTGGGCAAATTGCTGAACAGAAGCATTGATCGGCAGATCAGCACGATAGACCCGGCCCAGTTCATCTGCTCCGGGATGGATGTGGACCAGTTTCTGGTTGGGAACAGGAATTCCCATCAGACGATAGCCTCCTGTGGTCATCTCTCCCATCCTTGCTCCTACCACGATCAAAAGATCAGAATCCTGGACCAACTGATGTAGTTTGGGATTCGGCCCGATGCCCAGATCACCAATGTAACAGCGGTGGTCATTGTCCATCCGGTCCTGGCAACGGAAGGAAACAGCCACCGGCAGATCCTGTTGATCCGCAAACAATGTGTGAATTCGGCAGGCCTCATGGTTCCATCCACCTCCCCCGAGCACCATCAGCGGACTCTCGGCTTCGAGCAGCATTTCCCTGATCTGTTTTATTTGCTCAGGCGCCGGTGCTGGTTGAACAGGAATCGCAGGAGGAGCATCCTCCACCTCCGCTTCCTCCCTCAGCATGTCTTCCGGCAGTGAAAGCACCACTGGCCCAGGACGACCTGATAAAGCCGAATGAAACGCATGGTTGAGGTATTCCGGAATCCGGGACGGATCACGTATTTCTGCAGACCATTTGCTCATCTCACTGAAAAAAATACCATGATTCACTTCCTGAAATGCTTCACGGTCTTGCATCTGCCGGCCCACCTGTCCCACCAGCAATAGCATCGGTGTTGAATCTTGAAAAGCAGTATGGAGTCCGATGCTGGCATTTGCTGCTCCTGGCCCACGAGTCACAACACAGATTCCTGGTTGGCCGGTAAGTTTTCCATAGGCCTCCGCCATGTTTGCCGCTCCACCTTCCTGGCGACAGGTGATGAAACGGATCGTCTCCCGCTGATCATAGAGTCCATCCAGCAAAGCGAGGTAGCTTTCCCCTGGAACACCAAAAATCAGTTCTACTCCCTGTGCTTTCAGTCCGTCGGCAAGAATTTTTCCTCCCATTCGGTTGCTGATCGTCATTTTTTGTTTCCTTCCCTGAGTGAATTATTCTTTAATTTCAGATGGCTTTCTCCGGATTCATTACACCCGTTTTGTTGCATTCGATCCGTTCCTTCTGTAGTTCAAAACGATGATTCGCAGACAAACCGGATTGCAGTCCAAATGGCTTGACGGAACATCTGATATCTTAACATAATGAGCAACCTTCTTTGATGATCTCTAGAATTATTGATGATAACCGATGCTACCACTGATTGACACACACCAGCACCTATGGGACCTGTCACACCTTGAACTTCCCTGGACTGGAGGGATTCCTCAACTCAACAAAAACTTTCTGATGTCCGACTACATCGAAGCATCAGAGGGACAAAACGTGAGCAAAACAGTTTACATGGAAGTGGATGCCCATCAACATCACCGCCAGCGTGAAGTGGAATTTATCAATGAAATCTGCAGTGATGATTCGAATCCGATGCAAGCCGCCGTATTTTGTGCCGGCCCGGGGGGGCCAGACCTGGAAGCTTTCATCAGCAACAACCGGAACAACCCTTGGATCCGTGGACTACGCAGGGTTCTTCATAACCCTGATATTCCACGAGGAACCTGTCTCAAGCAGGAATTCATCCAGGGAGTCAGAAAACTTGGAGAATTGGGGTGGAGCTTTGATATCTGTCTTCGACCTGCTGAATTGGAAGATGGGATCGAACTGGCAAAAGCCTGTCCCGAAACCATAATGATCCTTGACCATTGTGGAAATGCCGACCCTCAAATTGTCCAGGGAGTTGATATTTCCGCGCCTGATAAAGACAACCTTTTCGCTCACACAGCAGGACAGTGGAAGGATGCCATCAGCCGGATGGCGGATCTACCCAATACTTTTTGCAAGATTTCAGGAATCATCGCCAGGGCCAAACCAGGATGGGGTGATGAAACCCTTGCGCCGACAATCGATCATTGCCTCGACCAATTCGGTGAGGATCGTGTTTTTTGGGGTGGTGACTGGCCGGTTTGCACCCTGGGAGCACCCCTTGGAGAATGGATCACTTCCTTGAGAAGGATCATCGCGTCCAGGCCGGAAAATCTTCAGCGCAAACTGCTTCATGACAACGCAGAACGCATCTACCGTTTAAATTGAAAGGAACTATGCCAGGAAGACTGGAAGGTAAAAATGCCCTCATCACTGCCGCAGGGCAGGGGATCGGGCGGGCGAGCGCCCTCGCATATGCCCGTGAAGGGGCAAAGGTATTGGCCACTGACATCAACTCGGAAAGCCTCAAGACCCTGACTGCAGAATCTCCAGGAATTGAAACGCAACTGCTGGATGTAACGGACCGTAATGCAATCGAATCACTGGCTGGGGAAAGAGGCGCGCTGGATATTCTCTTCAACTGCGCCGGATTCGTTCACCATGGGACCCTGCTGGAATGCGGTGAGGCAGACTGGGACATTTCGATGGACCTTAATGTCCGTTCCATGTACCGCATGATCCAGGCCTTCCTGCCGGCGATGCTCGCTGCAGGAGGAGGGAGCATCGTGAATATGGCTTCGGTGGCTTCCAACGTCAAAGGCGTCCCAAACCGTTTTGCCTACGGAACCAGTAAGGCGGCAGTGATCGGATTGACCAAATCGGTGGCTGCAGATTTTGTCCGGCAGGGCATCCGCTGTAATGCGATTTGTCCCGCCACGGTGGAATCTCCTTCCCTTCAGGAACGGATGGAAGCCCAGGACGGGACTCTGGAAGAAGTCCGAGCTGCTTTCATCGCCCGACAACCGATGGGGCGGATCGGTAAACCTGAAGAAATCGCGGCCCTGGCCGTTTACCTTGCTTCCGAAGAATCTGCCTACACCACTGGTGTGGCCTGGAGCATTGACGGCGGAATGACCATTTAATTTAACAAAAAAACCAATTATGAAATTACTCAGATATGGAAACCCTGGACAGGAAAAACCCGGGATGCTCGATGACAATGGAACCATCCGGGACCTCGCTGGAGTGGTCGACGATATTGGTGGTGCCTCCCTCCTTCCAGAAGGCCTGGAAAAACTGAAAAAACTTGACAGCAATTCATTGCCTGCTGTCGAAGGTTCACCGCGTATGGGTTCCTGTGTCACTGGAATTGGTAAATTCATTTGCATTGGTCTCAATTATTCTGATCATGCTGAAGAAACTGGTGCCAAGGTTCCTCCGGAACCGATCATCTTTTCCAAGGCCACTAGTGCCGTCTGCGGGCCGGATGACGACATCGTCATTCCCAGAAACTCAGTCAAAACCGATTGGGAAGTTGAACTCGGGGTGGTGATCGGTAAACCCGCCAAGTATGTCGAAGAAGCCTCAGCTCTGGATCATGTCGCGGGTTACTGTGTGATCAATGACGTGTCCGAACGAGAATTCCAGATCGAACGACATGGTCAATGGGTCAAAGGAAAAAGCTGCGATACCTTTGGTCCAATCGGCCCCTGGCTTGTGACCCCTGATGAAGCTGGAGATCCTCAAAATTTGGATATGTGGCTGGAGGTTGACGGCAAACGCTATCAGAACGGAACCACTAAAACGATGGTTTATGGAGTGGCTTTCCTGATTCATTATCTCAGTCAATTCTTCACCCTACAAACCGGAGATGTCATCTCCACGGGGACTCCTCCTGGTGTGGGTATGGGGCAAAAACCAGAACCAGTCTACCTGCGCCCTGGGCAAATTATCCGCCTTGGTGTCGAGGGTCTTGGAATCCAAACCCAGAAAACGGTGGCGGATTCATCTTAAAGCTTAACTTGACTAACGCCCCTGAGCGGAATTAGAAATATTTTGTGACAATCCTATCAATATCAGCACTAAAACCCCTAAAAATTAAGGAAATCTATGAATAAAAAAAACCTAACTGTTTTCTTGACCTGTGCTTTGTTCTCATTTATTTCTCTGGGTGTCGTAAATGCAGATTCTGTAAAAATTGGATTCAATGTTCCTTTGACAGGTTTTGCCGCAGCAGATGGGAAATCTGCTTTGAATGGGGCAAAACTTGCGGTAGAGC
>Ga0066847_10000730_pt1 | contig 13278 bp, 15 predicted proteins | sample ETNtaG_11_FD_65490 | JGI IMG/M metagenome (GOLD analysis project Ga0066847, IMG submission 65490) | Marine microbial and viral communities from oxygen minimum zone, Eastern Pacific Ocean - ETNP201310SV74 | ecosystem: Environmental > Aquatic > Marine > Oceanic | place: Pacific Ocean: Eastern... | reverse complement strand
GAATCATTGTGACAAGACACCAGTGCTAATGTACAGGAAAGGAGAACTGGTTGACGTCGACATTGCTATCGCCTGTGACCCTGCATGTCTTATTGATAAACTTGACCCACCCATACATCGCAACGGGCAATCAATTGCGGACACGCAAAGCTAGGAAGCATTAAACTTTATCCTGTGAGTTCAGACAGGTTTTTTGTTATACATATTCCGAACGACGATTGTTTTTCTATTGCTGATGGCATTACAGGGATAACCGAACTATCCGGAGATTCCGGATAGTTCATATCGAGACGTGGGAATAAAAAGCCCCGTAATAAACGAGGCGATGCGTTACGAGGTTTTTTTTAGCTGAACTGAGAAGAGATGGCTTTCGCGTCGAACATGTAAAGTTTCTGTGATGTAAAATCTTCGCTAACACCAAGGTGATGTATTTTTCTAAGAGCCGCGTCAGAGTTCGGCGCGCTAACCATGGCGATGACAAAGTGACCGCTTTCCACAGTGCGTATCGCTCTGGTCGCGTCAATTTCATCCGTCAGTGTTCCCATGCAAATGAAGTTAGGATCTTCCCTTAACATCTTCTGCAAGGTTTTGCTTAAACCGACACCGGCGATCTGAAGGGGCGACTCTGTTGCCTTTTCGCCCTCTTTGGTGAGCCTCATCTTTTCTTCAACAAGTCCTTTAGATATCGCCAGATATGCGCTAAAGTTAACTTTTTCGTCATCACAAAAGACAACAACCAGTCCATCCGTCAAAGTGGCGAGACAGTCTATGTCTTTTTTCTCCTTGAGCACAAAAGGTCGAAGGCTGGCCCAATACTTTTGCATTTGCTGAAATCCATTGGGGAACCCAGCGAACACGCACGCTACCTCCCTCAACTTTTCCGAACGCCTCTTCCTAGTGATGTTGATGTCGAGCGTTTTAAGAAGCAGTTTTTGCACCTCGTTTTCCAACGCAGTGAGCTCAGCTTCATTTTTTGGAGGGGTGGCGAAAATAGATTGGTATTCCATAAAAACTCCTGTAGCCAACTGTTTGCTCGTTCCACAATTAGCATTAGAGCATTATGTGATTAACGTTTGATAAAGTTTCCAGCCACCAAAAAGGTGTGAGCAATGCCAAGGATCTCTCCCCAAATTCACCACAATGCAAACCAAGAGGAGTCATTGCGTCGGATTTGTTATGCGCATAGTATCATCCTGCTTGTGCGTTTTGCAACCATATTTGATGCCAATCATCATTTTGTGTGATGCGATAGTGAACTACCCAGCGACATCACTTCGCTCTGATCACGGGGTTTTCTCGACGATTTTCGATAAAACCGGCCTACCAGCTTCTTAATCGCCATACTGATGTTTATAGATGTCCGCATAGAGTAGAATAACTAAACTTAATTTGATATATTATTCACGATTGTTGCAACATAGATGAGATGTGGCTATGCAGTGGTTTGTCGATGCAGTAAAAAGCTTTAACTTGCTACCAGATAAAAATCCCTCCCCTAAAGCGACGAGATTTAACGTTGCTTACCATCAGGATAAGGAGGCGTTAGACAGCGATGGTGAGTATCTTTGGGGGCGTGGTGCTTCTACCTCTATAGCTAAGCGGACTAATCGAATAATTCAGAATTCAGAACGTCTCTGGCAAAAAAGTAAATGCATGACAGAACGATGTGGAATTAAAACCGCTCTGCCAGATGAATATGATGAAAAGACCTAATAAATCATTCATTATGCTCACTGGTTAAGGGGAAACGCAGCTGTCTTTCAACCTTTACCTTTATACAATACGAGCAAGATGTAAACAACTCCTGACTAAAGTCAGAAGCTTTTAGTTATGGTCAGCTTACGCTGCCACATTAGGACGATTTACTGCGCCCCTAGACGAAACGGCAGTTTCGCCTAACCAAGCAAGATTTTGACTCGCATTCAAGTCACTGTGCGCCCGGTTTCCACAAGAACAGGTTAATCGGTGTTTATTGCGTGTCGCAATCGCACCGCATTTGTTGCACGTTTTACTCGAATACGCCGGATTGACATAGATAACCTCGATGCCTACAGCCTCTGCTTTGTATTCGATAAATGTCTGAAGCTGATACCATGCCCAACGATGCAGGCGAGCACGCACACGCTTGCCTGCTTTGATTCGCTTGCGGATATTGGTCAGCTTCTCTAATGCAATGACACCAACGTTGTGTTCGATAGCTTCTGCGATAATCGCATTGGCTACCTGATGATTCACCTGTGTTACGTGTCGCGCTTCTTTGCCGGAGAGTCGCTTCAGCAATTGCTTAGCTGATTGCGACCCGTTGCGTTGCAAACGACGACGTATTGCAAGGAATCGGTCTCGGTCATACCGAAGTTTGCCACCACCTATCACTTTACCCGTTGAAGTGGCAGCAATGTTGTTTTCGCCCAAATCGACGCCCATCACTTTATTGCTTGAGACGCGTTCAGGCGTTGAAATCTCAACGACAAGGTTGAAATACCATGTGCCGTTTTTGAAGTTCAGTTCAGCTTCTTTGGGTAAGCCTTTTTCAAAAAGTGACTTTTGATGTTTGCCCCAAATAAACTTAGCTTCCACGCGCTTGCCTAATGTGGACAACGACACCGTATTGTCGTCCTTTAGCGTATAGGTCTTTTTGTCGTAGTGGACGGACTTTGACCTAAATTGGATATGAGGGACATCCTGGTTTTTCTTCAGCTTGAGCGCCTTGTATTTGCCCGCCACGGCTTTGATGGCGTTGCAGGTAAACTGAGAGCCTAGCTTTGATTTTTCTCTGATGTCGTAGTAGCACAGGTGATGCAATCTTACATTGTTAAACACCCGATTCTCTTTGGCGTAGGGAACGATATCATTGCACGCATCAGCAAAGGCATGACGCACGGCATCCAGCGCACTATGCGTTTCAGCAGAGACCAGCAATTTGATTGATAGGGTTCTTAGCACTACAATAAATAGATATACGATTAATTAAAAAACCCATGTTCATATATACAGTGGATTTTGTCAAGTCGATTTCCTCTCCTGACTGAAGTCAGAAGTTTCCATCGACTGAAAACCTATGAAAATTTCGTGTTCAGCATTAACTTAGTATCCTTAGGAAGAAGACACAATGCAGAAAAGATCGTATGTTACCTTTCGCTTTATGGCATTATTAACGCTCGTCCTATTTCTTATGTTCACGCCTTGGTGGCCAGAATACACTGCGTGGGTTGAACAAAATGTTACGTACCCAACTTTTCGTTCATGGACACTCATTCTACCTTGTGCGGTAGGGATGAGCCTGTTTGTTTGGCTGGCACCAAAGACAGGAGAAGTGGCAAACGGGTAATGTTTGCTATGTACAACCTTAACGGTCAAAAGCAAACGAATAGCTTTTACACAAAAAAACCAAACCATAAGATATTTTAAGCCACCTGCACGGCGGGATAGATAGAGGGCGTCGCGGAATACCTCAAGTTGACATTCTAAGCCGCCTGCACGACGGGACACAGAGTAATCCTAAAATGTCGTACGAAGACATTTTTCTAAACCACCTACACGGCGGAACACGATTGGGACAAAGCGAATAGAAACTATATTTATTCTAAGCCGCCTACACGGCGGAGCACGATAAACTTCGTAATAATGTCTGTTTCGCTGATTTCTAAGCCGCCTACACGGCGGAACGCTATTGCACAACACAAAGCCAAACCATAAGGTATTTTAAGCCACCTGTACGGCGGGACACCTGAACAATATCAGTTCAAAGTAATTCTAGTAATTCTAAGCCGCCTACACGGCGGAACGCTATTGCACAACACAAAGCCAATCCATAAGGTATTTTAAGCCACCTTTACGGCGGGACACCTGAACAATATCAGTTCAAAGTAATTCTGGTCATTCTAAGCCACCTACACGGCGGAAAGAGGCTAAATAGCATCAATGTGACAATACCCGTCCTTAACTTTGGTTTTATCGAAGTAAGGGTTCTGTGTCGTACAGCGCATTGGCACGACATCATCGCATAGCGGCCAGGGCATGGTGCGTTTTTGCCATGCGGTTAACGCCGTGTCATCGTCCTCGATACTGATGGATTGGATAAGGCCGTGACCCATGCGACGCTTTGCGCCGATGTGACTAATGTGCCCCCACTCATTTAGCGCCTCATCCAGCAACTCCTTGTCTCCGATGCAATACGCCACTAAGCGACGACACTCTGTGGTAGGGTGATACGCCAAAATGTTCTTCTGACTACCTCGCTTGGTATCGATTTTCAGGGCGTGCGGTGCCAACGTTTTGCCGGGCTTAAGCTTGCCATAGACGATGTCCCCCCGAACCGCAGCCTGCGCCGTTTCCATTTCTGAGTAACGACGCGTAAAAAAACGTGATCCGTGTACCATCGGCGCATCCGGCATAAGTGCGCTGGCCTTGAAGACCCAATCTTCGTCCTGCTCGTGCTTTTCAAACGGCAGGTCAGCCAAAATCGTCATGATTGCCGCCTCATCCGGTTCGTCCTCCAGCGGCAGGTAATGCCGCTGGAAGCAAAACCCAACGAGGCTGTCAAGATGAATAGGGTACCCTGACTTCACAAATGGTGTGGCCAGGTTAAATGTGATTTTTAGTGGCGTCATGTCCACCTCACTTGCCCAGCTTGGTAAAGAAGCTCACAATGTCATCTTTGTCAATTCCGGCCAGCGCGTCCAGCGCTGCCTCCTGATATGCGCTGAATGCGTCACCGAATTGGAAGGACTCACCATCATAAAAATCATCGTGCTGCGTGATTGTGTCGCCATCACTAATAAAGCTCACCGCGTCAACCCGTAATCTGCCATACCCGTCACGCCCATACCCACCGATGCGATTGTCAGTCAACATGTCCTGAAGCGCTAAAAGTAGTAGGCCCACCTGCTCATCGGTCACGTCCTCATCAAAATCAAAACGCATCGCTACCGGGGTGCCTGTTTTTATCCGTTCAATGGACACGATGTGACTCAGCGACTCTTTTTTAATCTTGGCGTCAGCTTTGCGTTTTGTGTTGGAGTCCTGGATCCCTTCCACATATTCCTGTAGCGCTTCAAACCCACCGTCAATGACGGTATTGATGTGCTTCGCCGGCACACCGCGATTAACATCATCTACCCGTGTGAAAAATGCGCGTTCCAGATAGTGATAAGGCTTTTTGTCTACGGTCTCACCTTCTACGGTGGTCGTTTGCTGACTGAGGATGCCTTCAATCAGGCTGGCAGGCGCACTCACTACCCCGGCTTCGACATTGTGACGGCAAATAATATCTAAATCCTGCGCACTATATCGCGAAGGCAGCAAGCGGGCACCACCACCAAATAGCCCCATATAAACATGCTCACTGGCCCGCACCATTTCTTCTATGGAATTGCTGGCAGTATCAGGCTGAGCACTGGCCGCGCCGCAACGAAGACCATTGTAAATTTCCGCAGACAGCCGCTCTCCCCTGGCGCTCAGTACCGCCATGATACGATCGGCCGCCTTGCGCCGCAGCGCACCGCGAAAACCATTGCTAGGGTGGCAGGCCGTCGACAGGTTACCTACCCCTTTTTTGTTCGTTGTTTGCACTAGCTCGCCGCTGGGCGTTTTGACCGCGCCTCCGGGGAAGGCAGTATGCATGGCGTCGGTTGTCGTCGCGATAATGTGTAATGTCTTTCTCATCGTCATATCCTGTTCAATGTGCGCTAAAGTGAAAGTGGTTCTGGCTTGATTGCGACGGCGTCATCTTCCAGTGATGCCGTGTCCAGCAACCAGCTCTCAGCCCAGTTCAGGGCGTAAAACGGGGCGAGGGTGGTCTCCTCGATTTGGCCTTGCTCAATCATGTCCGTGAGCCAGCGTGCAGGCATAAACGTGCGAACGACTTGCCCTTTCATGTCGGTGTAGCCGAGGGCGCGCAGCGCGTTGCGATCAATCGCCTTAGGTTTGTTGCCTTTTTGTTCAGCGATAGCGGCTTCCCATTGGCAATACGTGTCACGGAGCTGATGCACCAGCGCTACCGCGGCGATGAGCTTTGCATGGCGTACCGTTAGAGAAAGGTCACCCAGCTGTACCACAAACACTTCTCGGCTCAAATTTACCGGTGCTTTCCACACGATGTGCTGACTCTTGCCATTTTGAATGGCAAACGAAAACGGTGGTGGTGGCGGGTTCAACAAAAAGTGAGCGCGGTGGATCTTCTTCGCTGCCGGATACATCCCATCACGGGTGAAAACGCCGGTGGATAATTTCTGCTGAAACACTGATCTATCCATGATCTCGGTGCAGTACACACAGGCATATTCACCGGCCGGATTGACACATAAATTGTGATCAACAAAGCTACTTTTAAACTCCAGCGGTTCCGCCTTTTCGCCTTCATGGACGGGCTTGCCGCAGATGCCGCAGCACCCATCGTGCTCAGCATGCTGACCTAGGGTCGGGGAGGGTGTAATCCCCAGCGCGAGACAGACTAATTCACTGCTGTACATTTGCCGCTCCTTTCCATGCAGGTACCAGACGCCCACACCCCTTTGCCGTTAAGCTGCCCACTTGCCAGAAGCCAGTGAGGTATGCGTCCATGACGACCGTTGCGGAGAACAAACGCCCGTACTCACCGCCTTCAGGGACGATCTTCTTACCTAATTGGCGGATGTCGAATACTTGTATGCTAAGATCGTCAATCTCAGGGAGATCCAGAATAATACCATCCTGATAAGCGCGTTCCAGCTCATCGGCAATCAGCATCTTGATTTGCTCTTCGGGGGCGCGCGCCTTTGCGCCGGGTTTTCGCGTTTTCTTTAGCGCATCAATCAGGCGATATTCTTTCGGCACACCTTTAAACGTTGCGCCTTTTTCAACGACGAACGTTTTGATGTTCACATCGAGTGAGGAAAATTTTTTCTGGGCCGCCTGTAATGCATAAGGCATCACTTGTGCCACATCCATGAGTCCCTCATCGCGTTCAGAGATGAATGTCGCGTGCTTACGTGAGCAAATAAAACGGCAAGCCGGTTTCTGGTTTAGCGGGCGGTTATTCTCATCCTTGTTGAACAAGAAGGCGGGAAGCTTCCCTTTGTGGGCCTCCCCTACCATTTGCCGGAAATCACTGGCATACCATCTGACCCCTTCTGGGATAGCTATCTGAAGTACGTGTTGTTTCATTCTTCACTCTCGACGCTTGTTTTTCAATTAGGCTACCACGTATTTTTTGAGATTTATAGGGTTTTATAAAAAAACCCCCAAAGAGTTTGATTAAATTAAAGCGCTTCTATAAGATGAGTCTATTGATATAAAAAGAGAACTGTTATGCCTTCTGTTGCTTTACCCTGGAGCCTAGTGACATTTATTTGCCCACACGCGACTGACGCTGATCCCCTGTCTAAAGAAGATGAAAGCAGGCTTCGCACAGCAGCGAAAGCCATGTTGGAGCAAAGTATTGAGGCTGGTCTGGATCCGCTGGCGGCCGATCAGGACGACATCATCGTGGGTCACCAGATGAACCTGACCGTCGACAGTGCCAAAAGCCGCACCGTCAGAAAGATTGCGAAAACGCACAAGCGTCGTGAAGGTGGGATCCTGACGGGATACCTGATCGCCGCCCAGAAAAAAGACATGCACCTACCGTTTGCCGTTGAACCAGTAGAGCGGTCTCGACTCACGCCGTATCTGGAATCGGTCGGCCACCAACCTCGCACAGAGCAAACCCTTTTCTTTAACAACCTCATGGATAGCGTCGAAGGGCACAAAGTCGGGTTGATTGAAGGCGGGACCGGAATTGGCAAAACGTTGGCCATGCTGGCTAGCGCCAATGAAGTGGCGCTTAGTCAAGTGACAAAGTGCAACATTTGCGTGCCGACTCTCTCTCTTATTTACCAATTTGCCGCAGAGTATGCGCGCTTAGCCAAAAACGCTGAGATGGCGCCACTGAAGGTGGTGATGGGGATGCGTGAGTTTGTTGATATTGAGGCGCTACGTAAGCTTCTTGACGAGCCAGATTACTCTCAGCATAAGGAAGCCGTTAACCAATGGCTGGAGGCAGGTGCTCCTGCCTCTGGGCGTGCGGAAAATATTCGCACGACGCACTTGGTGGAGTCGTTGTCAACCCTGGTACCCGAACTGCCCGTGAGTGAATTTAGGCTGTCACCGCTATCTGAGGATGACGAACCGGGGCTCGCGGTATATAAGGCGCAATTTGAGGATATCACCGACGCGCCTGCTATTTTGCTGACCACGCACGCGATGGTCGCTGTTGATTTGTTGTTCAAGCAGCGCCAACGATGGAAGAGCGGCGAGGCCTCTTCGCTCAGTGAGCGATTCCAACATGCTCTTGACAGCACTGACGCGTCGTATCACCCAGAGCTTTTCGATGAGTATCATTATCAGGTAGGGATGATAATTCGAGAGGAGAGACTGGGCCATCTCCCCTTTTACACCCACTTGTGGGTTGACGAAGCTCATTTGTTTGAGCAGAGTATCTCTAACGCGCTCAGTGATCAGGTCTCCCTCTGGGCATTGTTAAACAAGACCCGGGATGTCATGGGTGAGAGCTTTGTTAAACGCCACACCCTAAAAGAAAAGTTTGAAAAAATAAAGGCGCTGGCTGTTGAAGACACTATCGAGATTGGGGATGCCACGGAAGCGCAACTCTCACTGCGCACGCTACTAATGGGCTTTCTGGATGCGTTAGCCTCTTCCCGAAGTAAAGATAAGCACAAGCGGGCGCTTCGTGATGAAGCGCGAAACTTGGTGGACAAGCTAAATAAGCTTCACTACGGAATGATGGCCTTTTTGTCATTTTCACCGGTTCGTAAATATCCGCAGCTGCATGTCGGAAGCCGCTCTTTTGACAAGATGCTAAAGCAATTGTGGTACGCCATGGATGGTGCAGCGTGTGTGTCTGCCTCGTTGTATTACAAAAAAATGGACGAGGATTCGGCGTCGTATTACAAGAACCGCCTTGCTATCCCTGAAGAGAAGGCTAAAGAGTACACGCCTGTCATGCCATCATGGCATAAAACTCCGGTGAAACGCTTTTATCTCCCGAAGTCTGCGTTCCTGTTGCCGGTATCGCGCAGTGACAGGTTGTCTGACGAAGCCAAAGCCGCGCGCGTGGCGCAGTGGCTTCAGGCCAATGCTGAGTGGGTCACGCATATTCAGGCTTCCGCTGCCGGCGGGACGCTGGTGTTGTTAACCTCTCATGCCGACGCCACCGCTTTTTACGACATGTTAAAAGACAGTATGGGGATTGATGCGTCGCGTTTGGTCGCCGGATTGGGTATCCACTCGCTGAACGAACAAAAAGCAACATTTGTCGCCCGGTCGCTGCGTGGCGAGAAACCAATATGGTTGGCCGTAGGGTCAGCATGGACGGGTTTGGATATAAACGGCAGTCAGTACGGGATAGACGATCCGAGTCAGGACAACCTACTGACCGATCTGGTGATCCCAAAGTTGCCCTTCGGTTTGAACCGTACCATTTCTCATCGGCATTTTGTGAATCGCCAAGCCAATGGCAGCACCATCGAGGCTCTGGAGGCCGCAATGCTATTCAAACAGGGTATAGGGCGTTTGGTGAGACGTGAAGGACTCCCTTGCAATCGTCGCATCTGGTTATTGGACAACCGGTTGCATGAAAAGCGATTTAAGGGCTTCCTTTATCCGGTAACGCGGTTTATGGATACCTACACCACTAGCGTCATAGAAAGTGTCGAAGACCTATGACGGTGTAGTTTCCCTCAGTTGCTGCTGCTTTTGTGATGTTAGGGGCAGCAGTAAAAGGTTGTTTGGCGATGACGCAACCGCTATGCGTAAAATAAGAAGTGCGCCAAAAATTTACCTTCAATAAATGTGTGATATTTTTATGTCGATAGAGAATTAAATTTTAAGGACAATGTATGAACACTGAAAAGCCGCAGCGTGAAGACGAGATAAATCCCCCTGATGTAGCTAGCCCTGAAGAAGAATTAAGCAAGAAGGATGTTGTCATTATATTGGCGCTTTCATTGTTGGCATTGACGCTACCTTCGATTATTTTACATTTATGCTTATTCACTTTACCTGACATGCTTAATGACTGGTTTAATGTTGAATCAGTATTTATGAAGCTCCTCTCCTTTGTGGTTTCTGTTTTCGTTGCGTTACAACTAATCAAATTGACGATCATGGTACTTTTTAGAATGGGTGGCCCAATAATGCTCCTCGCAAAGCTTAGCCTTTTCATTGGTTTCTTTAGCATCATAGTAAGAGCTATTTTCTGGTAAGATTACCGGAAACTGCCACGTTTTCACGTGGCAATTGTTAACTGTGTCTGTCGTGGGGCAGTTTACTAACTCGAATGATACTTTTTATAGAAGGAATTTCACATGAATTCAATCAAACCCGTTGTGGGCTTTGTGCTTGGCACCTTATTTATTGTTTCTTTGGCGATATTGTTGACGCAATACAGCGCAGTCATGAAAGCTGCATGCTTTAGTTGTTGATAACTTCATAATGCTTTTATGTGGGTCTTATAACCCAAGTTTCCCACATCGCCCCGTCTGGCTTGCCTCGGGGCGTTGTTATTTTCAAACATCAATCACTTAGAAATCGTGCAGGATGTCAAATCAGCGTGTACACTGAAATGACACATTGGCTACATAGGGGTCAAGCATGCCCATTGAACGCTTCTTTGATGAAGACGACATCAAAACCCTCATTGACATGAACGCCGCGCCGCCTTACGGCCCGCGTAATGCCGCCCTTATCCTCGCTGCGAGTTACTGGGGACTCACGCCCTTCGAACTGACACTGCTGCGCCTGGAGGATGTTATGGATGCCTCGGGCGAGTTCTACCGCATTTGGACGTTGCCGGCACATGTGGCGTATACCGGAGAAGCGAGCCGACTCGACTCTTATGATCTTCTAACTTCATACATGTCTTGATGGTTTGTGCTGCCAGCAACGGTAGCAGTCTCCTCCAGGCACACCGATATCAGACCTATGTTTACTACTCAAGATGGTGCAAAGAAAAGCAATATCAGACACGTTTTGATATTTGATATTCGTGATATAATCAGTGGTGATGTAAAGTTTAAGGAGTTGCAAGTGCATATTGAAAAGGACATCAAAGAGGGGGCGGTGGCACGACTCGTATCGCTTTGTTCGCATATAAGGAATGATATTGATCCGTTTAGCAATCGTTTTTCTCAGGAACTTAAAAAAGCTCAAGATGAGCTTGCCGGTAAGAAGGGTAATTTCGATTTAGGCAGAGACCTCGTCAAACACCAACGTCACGGGATCATGATATCTATCTTTCTTGCTATCGTCATCTATCAAGAGATGGCTTCTGGCAGTTCGGACATTATCGCATTCCTACTTAGTCTCTTGTTTTTTTTGATATACAATCTTTCAACGTTTAAGTTAGGCCCTTGGTTAGTAAAGCGTTACCAAAAATACGCTGAGTTGCTCCACGCTAACTATCAGGCAAAAGGAAGGCCGTATGAGGATACGCGGAGATTTACCTTATATTTATCTGACCCTATAGAGGACGTCAATGTTGATTGTGCTGAAAAAATACACAAGGCCATGCGCAAGCTCGAACGCGAATCGTTAAACGAGGAGGCCTGGCTAACATTATCAAAAATGTTTTACCTCGGGATCGGTGTTCCGCCAAATCGGAAGTTAGGTCTTGGGATAGCTTATAACTTATTCTTGGCGAAACAGTCACGTGGAGCTGCCGTTATAATTATGCGTCATTATGAAAACTGCCTAAGTGACGACAACCATATTCATGATAATTTTGCCATTGTCGAGCAGGAGGGTCCCAGTGATGAAATGTCAAAGGTATGGCGTCATTATGGGATAAAAGTGAATTCGGATTTGGCTTACAAAGAGGGAATTGCAGGGAGGCATGCGGTGTCAAAATGGAGAGTGCGAGCATCCAAGTGTGAATCGCTGGTTAACAAAAAATACATGGAACACCTTAATAACTCTGCCGCTGAAACAGCTCGGCGACTGATATATTGTAATAATTGAGAATATAGCTTAATAAGCCTATTGATTTTTTAGGTTCGCGATATGGGAATAGAATTCCACTCATTCTAAATCAGGATACTCATTATACAAATATGATTCAGCATCGCTTTCCGTGAAGCTCCTCTCTATGTTGCCAAAAACAGCTTGGCATTGTTCAAAGAAGCCCTCTTTATCACTCACACTGTGTATGTCGATAATTGAGTCACCAAGGTTATGAGCAAAGTTAAATGGCGTGTTTCCCACTGCATACACAGAGCACTCACTGTCCACATAAAAAACGGTGCCCGGATAGCCATCTGGATCATGGGTGCGCAATAAAAAAAGCGCGCCCGTATCCCATTTATAAAAGATAAACCCTTCTTTTATAAGTCGGTTGTGTTCAAGTGACGCAGGATCGGTCGTGCCATTAAAGAGGTAATCTTCTTTTTCACGGGGCGTATTAGACACAAATCTACCACCTTCGAAAACAAAGCACTCCGCAAAAAAAGACTGGTATTCTTTATTCTCTACTACGTTTACATAATTCAAAATCATCCCCTGTTTTCGTATAAACACATTGTCGCATTGCGCACATAAATCCGCCTAAGGGAAGAGATTAAGCTACTGTTGTATCCTATGCTCATGACGTGATAGGCGAAGTCCTTTAGTGTGGCCACTCTCAAGTCTTTCGCATCGAGGGTGCTCTGCAAGGCACTATTCTTGTAAAACCATGTTCTACCGTTTTTGTGTGTGCCGCTATCAATCTCAATTGCTGTTGTGTTGTTTCGTAACGTGTTCGTGCTTGAGGCGGCAAGCCGTCTTACACCCATTTTTTGTGCAACATACTTTTTTATTGCGGCAAGTGATGGGATGTGGTCGTGTTCCATTCCATCATCCACAACTTCTCCCTTCTTTAGTGATTTAAAAGAGCCTACGTCAAAGAGTCTGACAGGAATATTTTGATCAGTGTCATAGCCTGAAAAGTCTTCGCTTGCAAGCCGAGACACGTCAAATCCTTCGCACAGTGAATTGGGATCTATGTTGCCAATATGTGATTCAACATATGCATACGCTTGCTGATATTGCGCGGTGGCTTCCTTGAGTTGATGGATTTCATCTTCACTCATGAAATCACCAGCCTCGATGAAAGAACGCATTTTTTCGCCAATCTCTGCGTTTTCTATTGCCACACCTGACATAAAGCCAATAACGGCTGATGTTTTATCAGGGTTTTTAATTAAGTATTTTTTGACCTTTTTTACTGCAAGCCTGGTTGCTAAGGGCCCGCCATGTTGCACGGCTTTT
>Ga0066847_10000698_pt1 | contig 13533 bp, 11 predicted proteins | sample ETNtaG_11_FD_65490 | JGI IMG/M metagenome (GOLD analysis project Ga0066847, IMG submission 65490) | Marine microbial and viral communities from oxygen minimum zone, Eastern Pacific Ocean - ETNP201310SV74 | ecosystem: Environmental > Aquatic > Marine > Oceanic | place: Pacific Ocean: Eastern... | reverse complement strand
AGCATTCTTTCATGCAAAAAGAACTGCGGTTGGATCCGGCGATAATTGAGCGCAATTCACCGCAGTATAAAGTGCATTCAGTTTCTACGCCACTTTTAATTACCTATGGCGGTGATGAAACGCCAGAATTTAGCCGCCAATCCGAAGACTTTTCAAAAGCCTGGGCGGCAAAAGGTAATAAAGTTAGGCGGGTATCTCTGCCAGGTAAAAATCATTTCAATGCGATATCTGGGTTTGGTGACAGTCAAAGCCCCCTCTGTCAGGCCATTTTTAAATTAATGAATTTCATGCCGCGGCGCGCCTCCGCCTTCCAATCTCGGAGGCACAAATAATGGCAGATACTATTCTTTCTGTAGAAGGCCTAAGTAAATCCTTTGGTGCCATTCGAGTTGCGGAAAATATTTCTTTCTCTGTTAATGAAGGAGAGATACTCGGCATCATCGGCCCGAACGGCGCGGGCAAGACGACGATCTTTGCGTTGCTTGCCGGAAATTTACCTATGGATGCTGGGCAAATCGTTTTCCGAGGCAAAGACATATCCATTTTACTCGCCTTTGAGCGCGCTCGCCTCGGTATGTCGCGTATTTATCAGGTGCCAAAGCCTTTTTCGCATATGACTGTTTATGACAATCTTAAAGTAGCGGCGATGTTTGGAGGTGGCTTGGAAGAAGTTGAGTGCGAGGGTTGGATTGGGCAAGTGCTGGATCTAACCGGAATGACGGCTGCTCGAAATACCTTGGCAGGCCGTTTGCCTCTTTTGCTTAGAAAACGGCATGAACTAGCACGCTCTTTAGCGACGCGTCCTTCCTTATTGTTAATTGACGAAGTCGCTGCTGGTCTAACCGATATGGAGGTTGATGAATTTATCGCCTTGATTAAAGAAATTCAGCTCTCCGGTATTACGGTAGTTTGGATTGAGCACGTGATGAAAACAATGATGACCGCCACCGACCGCTTGATGGCTTTGGCGGGTGGCAAAGTCATTGCGATGGGTACGCCGCAAGAAGTTATGGCAACAGATGAGGTTCGACGTGTCTATCTCGGAGCATAAACGTGGCTTCTTCGCCGAAGAAGGCCGGGGTGGTAAACGCCCGCTGCTAACAGTTTCTGAACTCTCAGCCTATTATGGCGAGTTGCGTGCATTGTTCGATGTAGAGTTTCAAGTTATGCCAGGTGAGGTTTTGGCTATAATCGGTGCCAATGGTGCGGGGAAGTCAACTTTGCTGAAATCAATGGTCGGCATGATGAACCGCGGCAAAACTGCCCACACAACCGGCTCGATCGACATGCGGGGCCGCCGATTGGATCAGCTTACGACAGAAAAAATTGTTGATGCGGGTGTAACAATGGTGCCGGAAGGGCGCCGTTTGTTTCCACGGCTAACCGTTGAAGAGAATCTGTTAACCGGCGCCTATTTGCCGCGCTGCCGTGAGGCCAGTGAAGATAAGTTGGTTGAAATGTTAGATATGTTCCCCCGCTTTGCCGAGCGCCGAACTCAAATTGTCAGCCAAATGTCGGGCGGTGAGCAGCAAATGGTCGCCGTTGCCAGGGCTTTGATGTCTGACCCTCAAGTTGTGTTGTTTGACGAATTATCCCTTGGTCTGGCCCCCGCGATTGTCGATGATATTTATGAAAAGGTTCAGCAGATCAATCAAGCCGGCGTCACTTGCATTGTTATCGAGCAAGATATGAAGCGAGCTCTCAGAGTTTCAAACCATGTGCTGGTAATGTTGGAAGGCGCGATTGTGTTAGAGGGCGATCCTAAAGACTTGAACGAGGACCAAGTATCTTCTGCCTATTTCGGATCAGAAATTGGGAGGGCCAGTGCATGACTGCGGAAGCCTTTAACGAAGAACTTTATTGGTCAGTCATCGATATTTTGAATGGTTTGCTTACTGGTACCATTATTGGTGGCTATTACGCGATGATCAGTATTGGCCTCGCGATGACCTTTGGTGTCATGCGGTTGGTCAATCTGGCGCATGGAGATTTCATTATCGTGGGCGCTTATTTGGCGGTCGTGCTACTTAATTTTTTACCAATATCGCCGTTCTTTACGCTCACCATCGTGATCCCAATTATGTTTTGTCTCGGCTATGTTTTACAACGTGTATTACTTAATCATGTTTCGGTTCAGGCAATGGAGCGCAAAGGACTAAGTGCGAATTATGGGCTTATGGCGCCGATCTTGGTCACCTTTGGGCTTGGTATTTTTATCTCCCATGTATTGCTCGGTATTTTTGAATCAGATGCGCGCCAGCTTAAAAACTCGCTCGCCTTTTCTGCTATTCGATTGAGCGAAGATCTCAATATTTCTCTGCTGCGTTTTATCTTTTTTGGCCTCGGTATTGTCATCTTGATTCTGCTTCATCTCTATCTCACGCGCACTCATGCGGGGCGCGCGATTAGAGCGGCCTCCGATGATGCGGAAGTATCACCGTTGATGGGCATTAACACGGCCCATGTTTATGGGTTGGCTCTCGGTATTTCGATGGCGATTGCAGGCGCTGCCGGCGTGATGATCGGTATGATCAGAACTTTTCAACCTTTCGACGGGCCGCAATTTTTGCTGATTGCATTTGGTACGGTCATTATCGGTGGGCTCGGCTCCATCGTTGGCAGCCTTGTCGGCGGTATTTTACTCGGAATAACGCAAGTGTTGGCAGGCACCTATTTTGGTCCGTCGGCGCAATTGGTTGGTGGCTACATGTTGATACTGTTTGTTCTCGCGTTTAAACCTCAGGGGCTGTTTTCCAAATGAATGAAGATGTGTTCTCTGGCTGGAGCGGACGGATTTTACTGGCAATCTTACTCATTGTTCTGCTCGCCTTTCCGTGGCTGGCCGGTGAGCAGGGGCGGTTTTACACTGTGCTATTAATGACGGTGTTTATCTTTGCAACACTGGGACATGCCTGGAATTTATTGGCGGGGTATTCAGGGCTGCTGTCATTTGGCTTGCAGGTTTATGTCGGCCTTGGAGGCTTTACAATAGGCATGTTGAGTTTCTATGGCCATGTCAACGTTTGGCTGGCGATGCCAATTGCTGCGATTGTTTCGGTCGCCTTTGCCTGGCTTTTGGCAATTCCGGTGACAGAGCGCTTTACCGGAAAGCGGGCGGCGGGGCCAATGGTGATCGCAGTCATTCTTTGGATTTTGTATGAAATTCTCATCTCGTATGAGCCGAGCTTTGACATTTTCCGCGGCCATTACACCCGCCGGGTTTCGATTTTACTTTTGATATTCTTAGGTGCGCTACCTCTGTTGAAACTGCAAGGCGCTTATTTTGCGGTCGCAACCTGGTTGATTGCGGCGGCTGTTTCATCGGTGTTTAACGAATGGAAAGTGACAGGCGCTGGCGGCGGGCTGAGCATTGTCTCTAATACATCCATCATGGCGCGTTATTATACGGGCTTGGTCTTGATTGTTCTATCTACCTTTGCCGTTTGGTATTTATTACGCAGTCGATACGGCCAAGCTTTGACCGCGGTTAGAGATGATGAAGAAGCAGCTAACTCAATCGGCATTGATATCCGTCGGGTGAAGACGCTGGTCTTCCTAGTTTCAGCGCCGATGGCAGGGTTGGCGGCAGGGCTTTTCTACATTGATAACGTCACCATCACGCCGTCCGATGCGTTCAGTATACGCTGGTCCGCGGTCGTGGTATTCGTCGTCGTTGCTGGCGGAATGGGAAGTTTGGCCGGGCCGATTGTCGGTGCGGTCATTTTTGTTATTGTTGACCGCGTCGTATCAGGATATATCGGCTCTGGTGAGCTGGCACTTGGTGTTTTCTCGGTGCTCATCATTATTCTACTCCCGCGCGGTGTGATGGGCGTTGTTAATGATCTTCGTCAATCTGACAAAAAGCGAAAGCACCGCGTGCGCACTGGCCCATCTGGCTTTGGCCCACCCAATATCGGCAAGTCGAAAATAAGTGCTGTTAAATCGCCGGAAGATTGGAAGGCTGAACAAGTCGCAAGCCCTTCTTTGCCGCCAGGATTGGTGTCAGTATTTTTGGTGCCGGGCAGCCCACTGCCATACCTACGCCCAGATAATCCTCCTTGGGTACCAATTATGGAAGCTTTTAAGACAGTCCAACAGGCACTCGAAGCTTCTCGTCCGGATGTTATTCTCGTTTATTCTACTCAATGGGCGGCGGTGCTTGATCAGCTTTGGCAATCTCGCCCGCGCCTTCATGGCATTCACGTTGATGCCAATTGGTATGAATATGGTGATCTGCCCTTTGATATTTCGATCGACAGGCCTTTGGCGGAGCGACTTGGGAAAGCCAGTCAGGCAGCGGGCGTTTCGTCCAAAACAGTTGACTATGATCAGTTCCCAATCGATAGCGGCACGATCGTTGCTAATAATATGCTCAATCCAGATGGCCGAATTCCCTTGGTAATTGCTGCCAATAATATGTATCACGATTTTGATACAACGCGGCGTCTCGGTGCTCTCGCCGTTAAAGAAGCTATCGCTGATGGTCGGCGCGTGGCCTTAGTTGGCGTTGGCGGGATGTCTGGCTCTATCTTTCGCGAAGAAATAAATATTGCCGATGATCGCATCATTGATGCGACGGATGATCGCTGGAATCAAAAAATTCTCGAACTTATGGCTCACGGTGATCATATGCAGCTGGAAAAAGTGATGGCCGAATATGCCTCAGAAGCCAAAGCAGACATGGGCTTCAAACATTTCGCCTGGCTCCTCGGTGGTATGGGTAACAACTGGCTCGGCGCTCGTGTCCATGCCTATGGCCCAGTTTACGGCAGTGGTGCAGCGGTTGTCGAGTTTGAACTCCCGACTGGGGAGTAAGCGGGTTAAATTCGATCCCTGATTATAAAATTTACTTCCCTGTTATCGCAGTAAAATTCTCAGTTAAATTATTAGGGAATTTGGAGGTAAATTGAGGCTAGGCTTGCTCCTTTGATCTTTTAGACGTGTGAATTTAATTCAGAATTTACAATATTCCCTATATTTTCCCTGTTAAACAGGGAAGTCTGGTGGAGACAGTTTCGCTGCTGACTGCGTCCACCGCCATATAATCAACTTAACTTATTGTTTTATATTATTTTTTTATCTTAATTATAATTATACCCCCAAACTACCCCCCATTTTATTTGATTTTGCATGGTAAACACACCTCTATTGGCTAGACGCACGGGTGCACGTCTTTCTGAGCCATCAAGGTGTGTGGGGATTAAGATTTCATGGGTGCCTTATAGTGCCGATTAGCTTAGAGTGTAATAGAGTGATTAAACGCCGTGCGCTCACGTTCCAGCTCACTGGATTTTTTTTGATGGTTATGTTTGGTGGATTTTTCGCCCTGGCGTGGTTTTTAAACGACGTGATAGCGCTGATCGCCAGATAAATCTTAGAAGAAATTTAGTTCCGGGCGCGCGGATGAGAGTCCCGGTAGACCTTAATGAGGCGTGCCTGATCGACCTCGGTATAGCGCTGGGTTGTCGACAGTGATTCGTGACCGAGTAACTCCTGAATGGTTCTAAGGTCACCGCCGCCAGCTAATAAATGGGTCGCGAAACTATGGCGGAGCGCATGAGGTGTTGCCGATGCGGGCAATCCTAAATAAGCCCGCAATTTCCGGACTTGGCGCTGGATAACGCCGGAGTTTACCCGCTTGCCCTGAACGCCAACAAAAAGTGGGCCATTCTTTTTTAAACGTTGGGGGTAGAGATCCAGGTAATATTGGATCGCGTCCAGCACAATTGGCAGCACCGGCACGACGCGTTGCTTTTTGCCTTTACCGGTAATTACCATGGCGTCTCCGTCAGGCACATCCTCAACATTCAGATTAAGCGCTTCGCTGATGCGCAATCCGCAGCCATAAAGCAGCGTCAAAATCGCAATATCGCGCGCCGCTATCCAAGGCGTGTCGTGCAGATCGCCGATGCTCAGGAGGGCTTCTCGCGCCTCCACTTCGGATAAGGGTTTGGGGATGCTGCGCGGCAGTTTTGGTGTTTTAACTGCTTTGATGGCAGCATTATGGGCGAGTTCGTGACGATCCAGAAATTTAAAAAAATTGCGTAAAGTTGATACTGCACGGGCGGTTGAGGAGCGTGAAAGGCCGTCATTATGACGTTTGGCGAGATAGCCTCTAAAATCCGTTGTTGTCAGATTTTCGAGATCACCCAAGCCCGGCGTGAAACCGAGATGATTGCCTAAATTTCCAAAAAAAGAAGCGAGGTCCCGCCCGTAAGCATCCATGGTATGCTGAGAGTAATTTTTCTCAACCATCATCCAGCGCTGCCAACTCTCAATCGCCTTGAGGACAGCGGGTTCGGCAGTATAGTCGATTAAGCTTTTTGCCGTTACTTTTCGGACAGCCATCGGTTAAGCGTTAGCTCCAACACGCGGGTAACGAATATCAGCAAATCTGTGCCCTGACCGCCGTGGAAAGCACCGCGATTACGCGATCCCAGGGCTAGCATACCATTGGGGATACCATAACCCGGTTGCAACCGGCCCAACGCTGCTGATTTTACGATGCCGGCGGTCTCACCAAACACCGAGCCGTCATCTTTGATGTGTTCAATCAGCTTGGCGAATTCGTCGGGGCCGCCGAGAACGTTATCGACGGTGCCGGGGGCCAGCCAGCGGATATCGGTCTCACCCAATTCGAGGGAACCCTCTTCACCGGTCTCCAGGCAAAGCGAGGCGACATCAATATCCAGCAATAGGGGCAGATCAAAACAGACGACGTGAACCAATCGCTCCAAATTGTCAGCGCCCAAAATTGCGATAACCGCTGCATGAGTGCGGGTTTGAATCATCATATTGGAGCGGGTTGTTGAGATCAGCAGATTGGCAGCGTCTTTAAGATTGCTCGATTCATCACGCATACGGTCGAGCATTGAAGTTTGCATATCAACCACATTGCCAGCTTCACCATCCTCCCAGCGCGACGGCGGGCTTATGACCTCCAACAGTTCCGGGTTTTCTTTCAGAAAATCAGGATTCTCACGTAAATATTCTGTAACGTAGGAGGCATCTACCTTACGTGCTTCTGATTTGCTGCTCATAATTTACCCCCTTTATTCCCTCATAAAATCGATTGACCAGTCCCCGCCCAATCTTTCAGGAACGAGTCTAACCCCTTTTCGGTTAACGGATGGTTATAAAGTTGGCGAAGCGCAGACGGTGGAATAGTGACGACATGGGCACCCATGCGGGCGGCGTCAACGACATGTTTGGGCGAGCGCACGGAGGCAACCAGCACTTCGGTCTCAAAGTCGGTATAGTTTTCGTAAATCTCACAAATATCGGCGATGAGATCCATGCCGTCCTGGCTGATATCATCAAGCCGGCCGACAAACGGGGAAATAAAGGTCGCCCCGGCTTTGGCCGCCAAAATCGCCTGCCCCGGTGAAAAGCAGAGCGTCACATTGACCATTGTGCCTTCGCTGGACAATATTTTGCAAGTTTTCAAACCATCAACCGTGAGCGGGACTTTGATGGTGATATTTTTAGCGATCTTGGCGAGCTTATGAGCTTCCTTGATCATGGTGGGTGAGTCGATTGCGGCAACTTCGGCACTGACGGGTCCATCGATAAATGAACAAATTTCCTCAATCACATCGGTAAACTGGCGGCCCGATTTTGCGATTAGGGACGGATTTGTGGTAACGCCATCAATCATCCCGGTTTCGGCAAGTTCTCGAATTTCACCAACATCGGCAGTATCAATAAAAAATTTCATGATCTCTGATTCTACTCCTTAGATAGTCGATGATTGTTCTTTGATTGATAACAGCTAAAGTGTACCGCATGACAGGTAACAGCACCACATCACTTGATTTTGGCGACGACCCTCGATGTGTCAGCGTTTTGCTGCCGCTGCCCTTGGGTAAAGCCTATACCTATGCCGTGCCACCCGGCCTAGCCCTTATGGAGGGCGACTTTGTTGCGGTACCGCTTGGGGTGCGCGAGGTATCGGGCGTCGTCTGGGACGGTGATATCGATGATGTGCCGCCGGAAAAACTTAAAGCCGTTTTAGCCAAACTCGATGCGCCGCCAATGACCGAATCTATCCGGCGATTCGCCGAATGGGTGGCTAATTACAATATGGCGTCATTGGGTTCAGTGCTTAAAATGTTTATGTCCGTGCCCGATGCCTTGAAGCCACCGAAGCCGGTGACCGCTTATAGCGTTAATAATGATCTGCCGGAAATTAAAATGACTAAAGCGCGGGAACAGGTTCTCGGCGTCTTGAAAGATAACCCACCCCTGCCGGCAACTCTATTGGCTAAGGAAGCCGGCGTTGGTACATCGGTCATAAAAGGGCTGGCGAAATTGGACGCGCTCATTGCTGTCGAACTGCCACCACCCGCAGCGTTTAAAATACCAAATTGGCAGGTGTCCGGCCCGAAACTGTCATTGGAGCAGGCGAGCGCTGCCGCGAGCTTGCGGGCGCATGTAGAAGCTGGCGAATTTTATGTCAGCGTATTAGAGGGGGTGCCGGGATCGGGAAAAACCGAGGTGTATCTCGAAGCCGTTTGTGCAGCGCTTGCCCAGGGCAAGCAAGCCCTGGTATTACTGCCGGAAATTGCGCTGGGGGCACAGTGGCTGGCGAGATTTAAAGCACGCTTTGGCTGCGAGCCGACTGAATGGCATTCGGACTTAACCCAAACGACACGCCGGAAAACCTGGCGGGCGGTGGCGACCGGTGAAGCTAAGGTAATTGTCGGCGCTCGCTCAGCTTTGTTCCTGCCTTACACCGACCTCGGTGTGATCATCGTTGATGAAGAACACGATCAATCTTTCAAGCAAGAAGATGGCGTCATTTATAACGCCCGTGATATGGCTGTTGTGCGGGCTCAGCTTGGTGACATTCCGATCTCTCTGGTGTCGGCGACGCCGTCGCTCGAATCACTAAGAAATGTCGAGTGCGGGCGCTATGAACATTTTGACCTGCTCGACCGTTATGCCGGCGCGGAACTGCCGGAAATTTTGATAATTGATATGCGCCAGGATAAACCCGCCACAGGCAAATGGCTGTCACCGAATCTCATTCAAGGCCTGAAAGATACCTTTGCCGCTGGTGAACAGGCACTGTTGTTTTTGAACCGCCGCGGCTATGCGCCGCTGACGCTTTGCCAGGGCTGTGGTCACCGGTTTCAATGTCCACAATGTACCGCTTGGTTGGTTGAGCATCGCTTTTTGGGCCGTCTGCAATGTCACCATTGTGGCTATCAGATGAAACCACCAGATAAGTGCCCGAGCTGTGATCAAGTCGGTAAGCTTTATGCCTGTGGCCCGGGGGTCGAACGATTAGCCGAAGAGGTACAGGAATTGTTCCCGGATATTCGCGCCGAAATCGCGGTCAGTGATAATCTTCATACGCCAACACAGGCCCAGGAACTTGTCAGCCAGATTGAAAACCGGGAGATTGATTTGATCATCGGTACCCAGATCGTCGCTAAGGGTTATCATTTTCCCTATCTCACATTGGTCGGTGTGGTTGATGCGGATGTCGGTCTGACCGGCGGCGATATCCGCGCCTTGGAGCGGACCTATCAGCTGCTCTATCAGGTGGCGGGCCGGGCCGGGCGGGCTGAGCATCCGGGCAAAGTGCTGGTGCAGACCCATGACCCCGAGAACCCGGTGATGCAGGCTTTGAAGGCGGGTGACCATAAAGGCTTTATTGCTACCATGTCACAGGACCGGGAACGTAACAGCATGCCGCCTTTCGGCCGTTTGGCGGGTGTCATTCTTTCAAGCAGCGATGAACGTGCAGTTGATCAGGCGGCCGCCAATCTTGCTCGCACGGCACCCCGCGACAATGGGGTGATGACCCTCGGTCCGGCACCGGCTCCACTGGCTCTATTACGGGGCCGCCATCGCCGCCGCTTTTTGGTCAAAGCCGGCCGTGCTGTCAACATCCAGACGCGAATACGTGCTTGGCTCAAGGCGACCGAACTGCCGCGCAAGGTGCGACTCCAATTGGATATTGATCCTTATAGTTTTATGTAGACGTTAAAAACTGTAACCTGTTGAAATAACGTAATAAAAACAGAGTATCCGGTTGGTGCTTTTGGCGTCTTGCGGACTCCGAATGAGTATGGTAGACAACCATCGCTTTCCGCGGAGCTGCGGCGTAAATTCGTTTCTTTCGGAAAGTATAATTTTGTTTTCAAGTTATCCTATTTCTGCAAATGCTGTCTCATTTTCGGGAATGAAGTCGAGGAAAAAACTCAGGTGTCATCCGAAACTACAGACGCCCAAACGGATGTTACTGGGCTTTCCGGGCGGTACGCCACGGCCTTGTTTGAATTGGCCGAAGGCGCTGATGCGCTTGATCAAGTTGCCGATGACCTTCGCCAAATCAGTACGATGATGGATGAAAGTGATGATCTCATCCGGATGGTGCGTTCGCCGGTGATACCGCGCGCCGATCAATCTGCTGCCATGCAGGCGCTGCTGGAAAAAACCGAAGCATCTCAACTCACCCGTAATTTTATCGGTGTTGTTGCCTCAAACCGCCGCCTTTTTGCCTTGGCCGACATTATCGATGATTACCTGATGGTGCTGGCTGGGCGCCGTGGTGAAATGACGGCGGAAGTTACCTCGGCCAAAGCCCTTACCGAAAGCCAGAAAGCAGATATTGAAGCTGCGCTGCAAAGCTCGGTCGGCGGCAAAGTATCAATTAATTCGACGGTTGATCCCGATCTGCTTGGCGGCCTGGTCGTCAAAATTGGTTCGCGTATGGTCGATTCGTCACTTCATACTAAACTGCAACATTTAAAACTCGCCATGAGAGGTGTTGGATAATGGAAATCCGCGCAGCGGAAATCTCCGCAATTCTAAAAGATCAGATACAAAATTTTGGTACCGAAGCAGAAGTCGCCGAGGTCGGACAGGTTCTTTCGGTCGGTGATGGTATCGCCCGCATTTACGGTTTGGATAAAGTTCAGGCCGGCGAAATGGTCGAATTCCCTGGCGGCATTCGCGGCATGACCCTGAACCTTGAGGAAGACAATGTCGGAGTCGTTATATTTGGCGATGACCGTAACATTAAAGAAGGCGATACAGTCAAACGTACCGGCGATATCGTTGACGTGCCGGTTGGCAAAGTCTTGCTTGGCCGTGTGGTTGACGCCTTGGGTGATCCGATTGACGGCAAAGGCCCAATCGATGCTTCCGAGCGTAGCCTGATCGAAGTGAAAGCACCCGGCATCATCCCGCGTAAATCAGTGCATGAGCCGATGCAGACCGGTCTCAAAGCCATCGATAGTCTAATTCCGATTGGCCGTGGCCAGCGTGAATTGATCATTGGTGACCGCCAAACCGGTAAAACCGCCATTATAGTCGATACCATTTTGAACCAAAAGAAAGTCAATGATGCGGCGGCGGATGATTCTGAGAAGTTGTACTGCATTTATGTTGCGGTTGGTCAGAAACGTTCCTCGGTGGCGCAATTGGTTAAAGTGCTCGAAGAAAACGGCGCGATGGAATATTCCATTGTTGTTGCCGCAACCGCTTCCGAGCCGGCCCCGATGCAGTTCCTGGCCCCTTACACCGGCTGCACCATGGGTGAATATTTCCGCGACAACGGTATGCACGCAGTTATTTTCTATGATGATTTAACCAAACAAGCGGTCTCCTATAGACAGATGTCCCTATTGCTGCGCCGTCCCCCAGGACGTGAAGCATATCCAGGTGACGTTTTCTACCTGCATTCACGCCTTTTGGAGCGCGCTGCAAAAATGAACGACGATAATGGTGCTGGTTCCTTGACCGCGCTTCCGGTCATTGAAACTCAGGCAAACGACGTCTCGGCTTATATTCCAACCAACGTGATTTCGATCACCGATGGTCAAATCTTCCTTGAAACGGATCTTTTTTATAAAGGTATCCGGCCCGCTGTGAACGTTGGCTTGTCGGTTTCCCGTGTGGGTTCGGCGGCGCAAGTGAAAGCGATGAAGCAAGTTGCCGGCTCGATCAAGCTTGAGCTTGCACAGTACCGGGAAATGGAAGCCTTTGCACAATTTGCCTCCGATTTGGATGCCTCGACCCAGCAATTGCTGGCCCGTGGCGCGCGTTTGACGGAAGTTTTAAAACAAGGACAGTTCTCACCTTATGCGATGGAAGAGCAAGTTGTTTCCCTGTTCTGTGGCGTTAACGGCTATCTCGATGGTATCGAAGTCAGAGATGTTGTGCGCTTTGAACAAGCCATGCTCGACAGTATTCGCGAAAAGGGCGCTGACATTTTGGCAGCGATCCGTGCTGATGAAGCGATTTCTGAAGAAACCGAAGAGAAGCTTAATTCTTTCCTAGATGATTTTACCAAGTCATTTGCTTAAAGCGGCGTTTAACTTAGGGAGTTTGGCGACGAAATATGGCCAATCTTAAAGAACTCAAAACCCGTATCTCTAGCGTCAAATCGACGCAAAAGATCACCTCTGCCATGAAAATGGTGGCGGCGTCACGGTTAAAACGTGCGCAGGAAGCAGCCGAAGCTGCCCGGCCTTATGCCGAACGGATGGAGCGCATGATGACGTCGCTCCTTGATAATCCGGGATCGCTAGAAGGTGCTGGTAAATTGCTCAGCGGTACAGGTTCCGATGATACCCACTTGATTGTTGTAGTAACCTCGGACCGGGGACTTTGCGGTGGCTTTAATGCTAATATTTCCCGCGAAACCCGCAATCGCCTACTCGCACTTACAGGCGAAAATAAAAACGCTAAAATTCTTTGTATCGGCCGGAAAGGGCGCGAACAACTCAAAACTGAATTTAAAAACGCGATTGTGGATACTTATGAAGGTATCGGCAAAGCCGGCGTTCAGTTTGAAGAAGCTCAGGGTGTGGCGGTCAAGATTATTGAGATGTTTGAAGCCGGCGAATTTGATGTCTGCTCCATCATCTACAACAAATTCATTTCAGCGATTACTCAGGAAGTGACGCTGCGGCAGATCATTCCGGTTCAGCTCGCTGACGAAGATGATGAAGCTGAAACAGCAGTGGAAACGGGTCCTTCCGCGATCTACGAGTTTGAACCTTCAGAAGAAGAAATACTGGCAAAGTTGTTGCCATCCAATTTGAATGTGCAGGTGTTTCGCGCTCTCCTGGAAAGCAGCGCTTCCGAACACGGCGCCAGGATGTCGGCAATGGATAATGCCACGCGTAACGCCGGTGAGATGATTGACGACTTGTCGATTACCTATAACCGGACACGTCAGGCAAAAATTACCAGTGAATTAATCGAAATTATTTCGGGCGCCGAAGCGCTCTAGCTCAATAGGAGTTGATAACAATGGCCGAAAACAATATTGGCACAGTTTCCCAGGTAATGGGTGCAGTGGTCGATGTGAAATTTCCCGGTGATTTACCGGAAATTCTTAACGCTCTCGAGGTTGATAACAATGGCAACCGCTTGGTTCTCGAAGTGGCGCAACATCTGGGCGAATCCCAGGTTCGCACCATCGCCATGGATACCACGGACGGTCTGATCCGGGGCACCGAAGCGGTGGATACTGGCAGCCCGATCAACATGCCGGTTGGCCCGGAAACGCTT
>Ga0066847_10000615_pt1 | contig 14224 bp, 9 predicted proteins | sample ETNtaG_11_FD_65490 | JGI IMG/M metagenome (GOLD analysis project Ga0066847, IMG submission 65490) | Marine microbial and viral communities from oxygen minimum zone, Eastern Pacific Ocean - ETNP201310SV74 | ecosystem: Environmental > Aquatic > Marine > Oceanic | place: Pacific Ocean: Eastern... | reverse complement strand
AAACAGGCATCCCGCGGCTGACACAAACTTCCAGTACCCGACAGGCGTCTTCGGCAAATCGAAGCGGCGGTACAACATGACAGCACGAGCAGCTTACAAACGGCCTTTCCCGCCACTTTTTCTCACCGCCGGCCACTATCTCCAACATATCGATGGCCTCGTGCGCATGGTCGGGAGCGACAAAACTGGTGCCCACATGCTTTGTGGTTCCGGCAATCGATGCGTAACAGGTGTTGAAATCCATTTCCCGTGGATCTTCAACATCTCGTGGCACCATTGAGCGTTGAAAGAAATGAATATGCTCCATGGCATCCACGATGCGTGCAGCATCGTAAAGGTCCTGCAGCATCGATTCTCGGTATTCACGTTTCTGAGTATCAACAATATGGACAGCAGCACCCGCAGTACCGAAATATGTTCTGTTGCCAGTGAGGTGCATGTCGTAACGAGAGTCCTGTCCTGGAAGGACGATATCCCGTGCTGCCAAGGCGACGATATCCTCGACCAGTGCTCGAGGAAACAGCAGACGGCCGTCTTGGGTCATCGAGCCGCCGGCTTCGGTCACGAGTTCCTGACAGGACGGTATAGCATTTGCAATACCGATCTGCTCCAATGCTTCCAGTGCTGCCTGGTGAATACGCGTCACTTCAGATTCTGTGAGCGGCTGATATCGCCCGGATACCTGACCGGGCTGAACAGCGCGTTCGTCCTCCGGTATCGGTGCGGCGCGCAGCGCTTGCCTTGCGGCCCGTCCCCCCATTCGCCCCGATGCGGAGGAATGCCGCCTACTGTCCGTCATCGCGATTACCTTTAAGCATTAGTAATTGCCGATCAGTTGTTACCAAACACTGGAACGTGGTACGGGATTGTAGTCCGCCCCACAAGCGAGGGGAACCCACGCGCTTGTACAATTTAGGTTGGGTTCTCATCCGTGCAACCCTGCACGTTAACGCCTGAATTTTCTCATTGAGACTGTTATTGTTTCCACAATAGTTCCGAACGTTGCCGGGCTCCTTGGCATCCGCCATCCTCATCACCCAACTGATTCAACAAGCTAAGAACCACAGCCGACGTACCACCGGTGGCCCAGGCCGCACCCATCTTTAAACTTTTCAGAATATCATTGTCTTCAAGCTTTAATATTTCCATGAGATTTTTTCCGCCAGGATCGGGCACTACAACAGGTCTCCGTAGTGAGCCTTCGATTACAAAATAGGGCGGATACAACAAGGATAAACCAGATTCTTCTAAAAGGCTGGCGGGTGATATGCCTTCCCGGCGTGGCTTGGAGTGAACGTGTAGCCTCGGACTCTCCGTGGAAAGCTCGACTTTACCAAAGGCCAATAATTCAAACTCCTCAGCTTTCAAGGCGATGGTGTGATTGGGTGGTGCTGGACTATGCCCCACGCCATCTGTGATTAGCATACCGATAACACCACACTTGATATCATAATATTTTTTTCGCTCTGCCCATGGGCTAACACCACGCAGAATCTGTTCTGTGATACTGAACGGTGTCGTCGTCAAAAGTTCTTCGCGACCGCGGGGAAACTTTATACCTTCAAGCTCGGTAAATAGATAACCATTGCCACTTTGTGCAATCTCGTGAAGGGATATCCCCGATCCTGATATATAGCCGCGCGTACTTAAAGATCCTGATATGTCCCATTTACCCTTCAGTGCAACAGGCAACAAGTCAAGATCCAGGTGTTTCCAGTCATAGGCGTAATTCGCTGGATGTGGGTCCACCTGGGTATCCAGGTCGAGTCGCACTTCCAGGTCACCGCCAGCTGAAATTCCCTGCAGTCGGATGTTGACCTGGCCGTCCAGCGAGGCCAGCAGTGCTGTAGCATCAGTAATTTCGTAGTTACGACGTATCAGGTGTCCTGCAGAATATTCCAGATCAACATCATAGCTATCCGCCCATGCTAACGGCATGTCTTCATTTCCAAACAGATACTTCTTTTCTTTCTTCGGGAAAAGATCGTTTAAATTGAAATATTCCGATGCCAGTCTCCCGTCAATTTTCTGTCGATGATTATCAGTCCCATTCAACGGATAGGATATTTCTCCACTGATATCGTTGCGGCCCGCCGTCACCCTAAGTTCTGTCACCTGTAGCTTCTCACCATCCGTACTGACAATCGCCTGCGCCTGTAAAGGCACGTCTCCCTGTAATGGAATTGCAAGCACAGCTGCAACCCTGGACAGACGATCCACCTTGTGCTTCAACTCAAGCTTCGTGCCTATCTTCCACTGTTCCCCCAAAACCCCCTTTGCCGCAAACTGACCGAGTTTCTCCGACTCGAGGTTAACTGATCCTGTAATTGATTCGTGTGTATCCGTTGCACGACTGACCTCGCCTGTCACCTGCAACCGGCCCATAGGCGGTAAGTCAACACCTGTGATCAGACGCAATTCGTGAGAATCTTCCGCAGTCAGCACAAAACTGGCACTGAATCCGGACTTGTTATCAAATGCTTCAAACTCACCAGCGAACTCAGTAGCCAGAGAATTAGTCAGTAACTCGCCGTGTACCATCAGCGGTACCGCTTGCTTATCGGACGGGCGTACCTGTAACTGAATCTGGGCGGATTCGTGATAATCCCCTGGCCCGCCATAGTATTCAATCAGCTGGCCCAGTTCAGCTACATCGAGATTGAGATCCCACGTCGGGCGTGGAACATGCATTAAATCGATCAAGCTAGCGGTAAACCGGCCACTAAGCCCAGCACCGGAAATCTGACCCACCAACCCGGACAGTCGAGCCTCATTGCCGTGTAAATCAAGCCAGCCTGTGACGCTGGCCTCCAGATGGGGGGGTATCAGCCATTGTCTGCCCCAGGCTTGGGCAAGCACAGCAATATCTTTAGTGTGGCCTTCGAAATTCAGTGCCAACTGCGGCTGCTCGTCCAGCCTGTCAACCTGCCCACGGCCACTGACTTCCAGTTGAGGGGAGTTGATCCTGACATTCACGAGCTCTATGCCACAGCTGCTATTGGCGCAGGTGAGAACGCCATTTGTGCTGGCGGTAGCATCGACGGGGAGCTGTGTACCCAAACTGCCTGCAAGGCTCTGGACACTTCCAGTTCTAGCGGTGAACTCGAATTGTCCTTCCAAACTTTTCTGCAACAGGTCGAACTGACCTGTGCCGTCGAGCGTCAGATCTGCAGCTTCAAAAGAAGCGGAAAGATCACTCAACCGGTAACCTTTGTCGCTACCGTGCAAAGCACCCGTCACCTGAGCGCTACCGTTTAAGTGCATCTCAAGTTTGAATTGCCTCAACAGTTCTGTCAGCTTGTCTGAGGTCGCTTCGATATTGAGTGCAAGATTGGGGCCGTCAGCTGAGCCCAATTGACTCGCACTGCCTGTTAACTGGATACCCAGATGTGGGCTCTCTCCGATCAACATAATCTGGTCCAAACGGAAATTGCCCGGCTGCCCAGACAATATACCCTGGCCCGAGACACGGACATCTGTCGGTACATCAAGGCTCATGAGCGACGTGAAATTCTGAAGGCTCTGATGCTTCACCTGTAGACGCAACTCACCCATTGAACGGTTTAGTCTGACGTTGGCTGGCACCAGATCGAGATCACCCTGCGCTGTGAAATTAAACGGCTGTGCTGTTGTGGACAACCGAACCGATTCCAGTCGGAGGTCCCGTCCCGGGTTTCCGACGAGGTGACCGGTTGCATTCACTGTGCCACTGAAAATCGCGTCGTCCCGCCACGGCAGGCTGGGCAATAGATCAGTCAGATTTCTTTCGAGGCGTCCTGTCGATACGTCGAGATGCAAATCAGCGTTAGGTGCTTTCTGTAGATTGCTGACCACGCCAGAGACACTACCACTTACACCGTTACCCATGAACGTCAGATTGACCGGTGCCAGCTGATCAGAAACCAGACCGTTAAGAGACCCCAGTACGCCACTCACTTCAATGGCGTCTCCGGCATAGCTCAGTTGCCCGTTGATCCGACCCTTTTGATTCTGACCCTTACGTGGCAAAACATAGGCCAGCGTATCGGCCCGAATTTCCCACCGGTCTGCCTCAGCGCCAGACCCAAAAGTGACGGTACCGTCTACCACCGAAACTCGACTGACCGGAAGTGGTAGAACCGGCACTGTCAGTCCCCGATCAGACTCCCAATTAGGACTGCCGTTGGGGTCGACTTCCAACTGCAGGGTCGGCCGCTCCAGAGAAATCTCGCGAATGCGCAATTGCCCTTGTGCAAGAGCCCCCATATCCAGTTCAAATCGGATGTTCTCTACTGCCAGGAAATGTTCCTGATAATTGCCAGCCGGATTACCCACAGCCAGCCCCTTGACCTCTAGCCGAACTGAGGGGAAAAGACGGGCTGACAAGCCCTGGTCAATCGACACTGGTCGATCGATTGCCTTGCCTATCTGCTGTGCCACGGCATCGCGATAGCGATTCCAGTCAACCCACTGAATAATGGACGCCAGAAACAGAATGAGGCCACAGAAACAGACAACCATCCAGCCAATTACTTTAGTGAGCCGCAAGAAGTCTGTTCCCTGTGTATGATTCGCCTTTCGGAGAACGCATTGCGCGACCCTAACACAAAGCGCACTATTGTGGGTTTGGAAAGAACATCTGACAGATATATCCGGTTACCACATGACAATGACAACTTTACACCCTAGCCATACATCACGGAAACTTGAAAAACGACTTCGTCGCGAAGTCGGACGAGCCATACAGGACTACAACATGATCGAAGAAGGCGATCGCGTTATGGTCTGCATTTCCGGTGGTAAGGATTCTTTCTCCCTGCTGGATATTCTGTGTCGATTGAAAATCAGAGCGCCGATTGACTTCCAGTTAACCGCCGTCAATGTTGACCAGAATCAGCCTGGATTTCCAACTGAACGACTCAAAGTTTACCTGCAGGGGCTCGGGGTTGATTACCGAATTATCGATCAGGATACCTACAGTGTCGTCAAGAATATCATCCCTGATGGCAAAACAATGTGTGGCCTTTGTTCACGACTTCGCCGGGGAATACTGTATAGCTTTGCAAAAAGCCAGGGGATGACAAAAATCGCATTAGGCCATCATCGAGACGATATCGTTGAAACACTTTTCCTTAATATGTTTTTTGGTGGTCGACTCAAAGCAATGCCACCAAAACTGTTGAGTGATGACGGAAACAATGTGGTCATACGCCCACTATCCTATTGCAGCGAAAAAGACATCGCGCAATACGCCCAGCTGAAAAAGTTTCCGATTATTCCGTGCAATCTTTGTGGCTCACAGCCGAACCTCCAACGCCAAACTGTTAAACGAATGCTCGCTGAGTGGGAACAGAAATACCCCGGCCGATCAGCGGCCATATTCCGAAGCGTCACGAGCATCTCACCCAGCCAACTCGCCGACCCAAGTCTTTTCGACTTTGCCAGACTCGGGGCTCATCACGAGCCCGCAACATGGCTACCCGAAGGCAGCACAATTGACATAGAGAACGCCAGGCTATGAATGAATCAGATTTCAATAACGGGCTGCTCGAGTTTCTAGCTGGCTCACCCACTCCTTTTCATGCAGTGAAACAACTGAAGCAACTGTTGACAGCAGAGGGGTTTGAACAACTTGCAGAACACAGCAGCTGGTCGCTTAAACCCGGAGGACGTTACTTTGTCGTTCGCAATGACTCTTCAATCGTGGCAATCAGAACAGGCTCTGTTCATCCAGCTGATGAGGGGCTGAGGCTGATCGGCACCCACACCGACAGCCCTTGTCTCAAGATCAAACCCGCACCGGAGATCAGGCGTCAGGGCTTTTTGCAGCTGGGTGTAGAAATTTACGGTGGAGTCTTGCTCTCGCCCTGGTTTGACCGAGACCTGTCTCTGGCCGGCAAAGTCACTTGCCGTATGGAAAACAAAGAGATCAACAGTGTGCTCATCGACTTTCGGCGCCCTGTGGCGACAGTGCCCAGTCTCGCAATTCATTTAAATCGAGATGTGCATAAAAACAGGACCATCAACCCACAAAAAGAAGTGGTTTTACTGGTGAGTTCAGGTGACGGCGACCGCAGAAGTTTCCGACAACTGCTTCTTGACCAGATCCAGCATGAGCACGCCAACATACCCGTTGCCGAGGTCCTGGACTATGAAATCAGCTGTTACGACGTGCAACCACCTGCAGTGATCGGACTAAATGATGACTTCATCGCCGCCTCAAGGCTGGACAACCTTTTGAGTTGTTATGCCGCTTGCCGAAGCATAATCGACGCCTCTGGAGATACCCCTGCCGTGATGGTCTGTAATGATCACGAGGAGGTTGGCAGCCTGTCGGCCAGCGGTGCCCAAGGGCCATTTCTACGTTCTACACTCGAACGTCTGTGTGGGACTGGAGAGACGATGGATAGGGCCATGGACTCGTCCGTGTTGCTTTCCGTTGATAATGCGCATGCGGTGCATCCTAATTACGAAGACAAGCATGACCCACAGCACCGGCCTTGCCTCAACGGTGGTCCGGTCATCAAATACAACGCTAACCAGAGATACGCAACAAACAGTGAAACTGCGGCGCTGTTTCGCAATTTATGCCAAACCCTTGATATACCCGTTCAACAGATTGCCATGCGAAATGATATGGCGTGTGGCAGTACCATCGGACCAATAACGGCAGCCGAACTGGGCGTCGCAACTGTAGATATCGGGTCCCCGCAGCTTGCCATGCACTCCGTGCGTGAGCTCACCGGGCGCAACGATCCAGCACTACTCTACCGCGCGCTCAAGGGCTTCCTTGATCAAACGTCCCTGTGGCACTGATGTACATCAGCTCAACAATTTACTGGGACTGACTCACCATGTAGTCGACAGCCGCTTTGACATCGTCGTCGCTCAGATGAACGAAACCACCCTTGGCGGGCATCATGCCGGTCTGTCCTTGAAATCCCTGAATAGCGTTCTCATACATCACCTCGATGCCTTGTGCGATACGGGCGACCCAAGCATCTTTGTCGCCCAGTTTAGGCGCGCCGGCGACACCGGGCATATGACAAGCCAGACAGCCACTGTTGTAGACTGCCTCTCCATCGGCGCTAACACTTGTCCATACAGCTGAGCCCATCATCACTGAGGCCAGCACCAGTACTTTGGTAAATCTCATCTAAGCTCTCCAGGGGTTTATCTCTCGCAGGGAAGTGTATCGCGAATGCTGCAAGGATCGTAACCCAAGATAGCGTCGGTACTTTGATTTCGATCAGGTTTTTCTAATCCAAAACCGTCAGACCCTGGCCGCGACACCGACATCCGGTTGCCCTGGTGCCCGCCATCAGTGGTATTAATCAACGGAACAACGACTAAGGCCGACAGATATTCAACCGTCGCTACTCCTTTATTAGTGATCGATTAAAGTTTTATACTTTAATTATTTATTAGTTTATTAAATAATTATATTACTATAATTCCTTAGTATTTCTGAACTGAACATCCGGCCAGCGCTCCATCGCCAGGCTTAAATTAGCCAGATTCGGTGCGATATAGGTCAGATCTCCACCCGCATCAAGTGCCAGATTCTGTCGAGCTTTTCTTTGAAATGCTTCAAAATCAGACTTTTTATCGCAGACAACCCAGCGAGCAGTCGCTATCTGCACCGATTCAAAGCTGCAGTCCACACCATATTCATGCCGCAGGCGGTGTACAACCACGTCGAACTGCAGAATTCCGATCGCGCCCAGTATCACATCGTTCGACATCAGTGGCCTGAACACCTGAGTCGCACCTTCTTCGCTCAACTGGTCTAGCCCTTTGTGCAGCGCCTTTGCCCGCAATGGGTCGTCGAGGCGTACCCGTCGAAAAAGTTCCGGGGCAAAATTGGGTACGCCTGCAAACTTTAGATCCTCGCCCTCGGTAAACGTGTCTCCGATCTGGATAGTACCGTGATTGTGCAAACCGATAATGTCACCTGCGTATGCCGACTCCGCCGACTCACGCTTTGAAGCCAGAAAAGTGATGGCCCTGTGAATCGGTGTGGTCCGATCTGTCCGAACTTGATGAAGCTTGATACCCGGCCGATAAACACCGGAATTAATACGCAGAAATGCCACCCGATCATGATGTGATGGGTCCATGTTGGCCTGAATCTTGAAGACAAACCCGGTGAATTTTTGCTCGCCGCTATCGACTTCTCGGGAGCCGGCATCCCGAGGCCCCGGACAGGGCGCGTAGTCTACAAAACTGTCAATCAACTCGTCAGTACCTTCACTGGCAAGTGCTGAACCAAAAAAAACAGGCGTTAACTGCGCCTGCAGATAGGCCTGTAGATCGAAAGTGTAGCTGGCTCCAGTCAGCAGCTCGATCTCCTCCCGCAGGCGATCAGCATCCGCACCAATCGCGTCGTCCAGATCATGATTTGAAAGGCCGCAGATTGTTCTTTCACCCGATACTGAATTTCCTGATTTTCTTTCAAACAGGTGAATGTTGTCATCGTAAAGTCGGTAGACTCCACAAAAATGGCGACCAGTTCCCACAGGCCATGTCATGGGTGCACACCGAATTCCTAACACCGACTCCACCTCGTCCAGCAGTTCTACCGGATCCCGACCTTCCCGATCGAGCTTATTGATAAATGTCATAATCGGTGTATCGCGCAGCCTGCACACCTCCATCAGCTTGATGGTTCTATCTTCTACGCCCTTTGCTGCGTCGATCACCATCAGTGCGGAATCCACCGCCGTCAAAGTCCGATAGGTATCCTCCGAGAAATCAGCATGCCCCGGCGTATCTAGCAGATTGATAACATATTCACGATACTCAAACTGCATGATTGAAGACGTTACGGATATCCCTCTTTCCTTCTCCATCTTCATCCAGTCTGAAGTCGCATAACGTCCTGTCTTACGGGCCCGCACCGTGCCCGCCGCCTGAATGGCGCCACCGTAGTGAAGAAATTTCTCCGTCAAGGTCGTCTTCCCCGCATCGGGATGCGAGATGATGGCGAAAGTCCGCCGACGATTAACTTGGTTCACGTGTTCATTCATAACTCAAGCCAGCAAGGGCGTGAAAAAAGCGCGAATTATAGCCAATAACGAGCCATCGGAGTCTCCCATAGTGATTCTAGCCAGCGCTTTTTACGCAAGTCATTCAGGACCTTACAGCCGCCCAATGAGTACTATCAGACTTTTTGGGCATACAGATCATGGTTGTCGCTTCCGGTAATGCGGACATCAACAAACTGTCCCGGTTCAATATCAACACCATCGTGAATGATGACAACACCGTCGATCTCGGGTGATTCTCCAGTGCTGCGGGCGAGCACGCCTGACTCGGAGTGAGCATCGACTAGAACCGCACATGTCTGGCCAATTCTACGACGCAATCTTTCGGCAGAGACTTCTTCCTGTACAGCCATGAAACGGGCCAAACGTTCCTCCCTAACCTCCTCAGGAACCGCATTATCTAGATCATTGGCAGCAGCGCCCTGTATCGGTGAATAGGCAAAACAGCCCACCCTGTCGAGTTGTGCCTCGGTCAGAAAATCAAGCAACAAATTGAATTCATCCTCCGTCTCGCCAGGGAACCCAACTATGAAAGTACTGCGGATAGTGAGTTCCGGACAAATTCTTCGCCACATACGAATACGTGCCAGATTGTTTTCCGCATTTGCCGGACGTTTCATACGCTTGAGAATACGCGGTACACAGTGTTGGAACGGCACATCCAGATATGGCACGACAAGTCCTTCACTCATAAGCGGTATCAATTCGTCGATATGGGGATAAGGATACACATAGTGAAGTCGTACCCAGATACCCAGTTCACCGAGCGCCCGGGTCAGATCAGTAATATGCGAACGCAACGGACGCCCGCGGGTCAGTTCCGTACGGTACTTCACGTCCGCACCATACGCAGCAGTATCTTGAGAGACCACCAACAACTCCTTGACACCTGCACCGACCAGTGCGCTGGCTTCATCAACAATGTCGTGGATGGGCCGACTGACCAGACGGCCACGCATTCCTGGAATTACACAGAATGTACAAGAGTTATTACACCCTTCAGCGATCTTAAGATACGCGTAATGGCGCGGCGTTAATTTTACTCCGCCGGGCGGCAACAAATCGTGAAACGGGGCATGGCCAGGGGGCAACTCCGCTCGAACTGCCTCCATAACGGACTCGGCAGAATCGGGCCCAGTTACAGCAACCAATTCAGGGAAGCGTCTCAGAATCTCCTGGTTTCGAGTCCCCAAACATCCAGTAACAATGACTCTCCCATTCTCATCCAATGCTTCGGTTATTGCCTCCAGGGATTCTTCAACGGCAGCCTGGATAAAGCCACACGTATTAACCACCACTATGCTCGCATCTGAATAGCTGTCCGAAATAACATAACCTTCAGCACGCAGTTGGGTCAGTATCCGCTCAGAATCAACCAAGGCCTTGGGGCAACCAAGGCTGACAAATCCAACCCGGGGGCTCTTCATTTATTCAACACTCGTTCGAGGTGAGGCTCAGCCGAGCAGTTCGCGTCGTATTTTCATCTTCTGAAGAATAGTCGTACCTATTTCTTCTATCGACATTTGAGTTGTATCCGCAAATGAAATTGCGTGGCGCCGAAAAGTAGCCTGGCCTTGGGCCAACTCATATTCGCACTGTTGTCGGGATGAATAACGGCTGTCCGGTCTGCGCTCCGTACGAATTTGGCAAAGTCGCTCAGAATTTATGGTAAGACCAAACAAGCGCCCGCGAAACGGCTGCAAAATAGCGGGCAATGCACCGTCATTAAAATCTTCTTCGGTCAGTGGATAATTGGCGCAAAACAGGCCGAAATGAATGGCTAGGTACAAACAGACCGGGGTTTTACCAGTTCTCGACACACCCAAGATGATGAGATCTGCCTTACTATAGTCATCGATACTGACACCATCGTCACAGTCCATCGCATAGTGGACTGCACTGATACGGGAAGTGTAGCGGTCGCGGTCGACTACACCATGGCTATGGCCGATTTCGTGGCTCGATGCCGACTGCAGCTCCATCTCTAACGGCTTCAGAAACGTTCCAAATAAATCAACGAAAAACCCGCGGGCACGCCGAACACCGTCAAAAAGCTGTGGACTGACAAAAGTGGCGAAGATCAAGGGCCTCGCCTTGTCATTATCAGCTGCTTCGTTGATCTCACGAACAGCGTCTACCACCTTTTCGGGGGTGTCAACAAATGGCAGAGCCCTTGTGTGAAATATTACGTTCGGGAACTGAGTCAACAGGCTGTGACTCAGGATCTCTGCAGTGATCCCGGTTCGATCGGACACAACAAATACGGTTCTTTTTGACAATTTGGTCTAGCCTCGCAGTGGGTTCGTCAAGCAAAATAGGCCCTGGCCGGCAAGTGTTTGGTTCTGCTCGAGACAGCCGGGGCATAAGATCGCAGCGGTCCGGCCACTAATATTGTCTAACATATGGTGGGCAAGTGAAAGAATATATTGTCTGGTTCAATCAGATAAACCTGAATGACGTAAGCCGCGTTGGCGGCAAAAACGCATCATTGGGCGAGATGATTTCCCGTTTTTCTTCTGCCGGAATTCATGTTCCTGGAGGATTTGCGACCACTGCCCATGCCTACCGGGATCATCTGGTGACCTCCGGATTGAAAGATCGGATTGAAGCTGCCCTGGCTCAACTGGACGTCAGTGATGTGAAACAACTGGCCGAGGTGGGAGCTACAATCAGAGAATGGCTTGTCAACGCGCCACTGACAGGTGATCTGGAAGATGCGATTGAAGCCGCGTACCTGAAACTGGGGAATTCAGCTGAAACACCTGTCGCAGTGCGATCGTCTGCCACTGCCGAGGATCTCCCCGACGCATCTTTTGCTGGCCAGCAGGAAACTTTTCTCAATGTGCGAGGCATAGCCCACGTACTGACAGCCGTCCGCGAAGTATTTGCATCGCTTTTTAATGATCGGGCGATTGCTTATCGGGTCCACCAGGGCTACGACCACAGTGACGTGGCTTTATCAGTTGGCATACAGCAAATGGTTCGCAGCGATCTTGGATCAAGTGGTGTGATGTTTACACTTGATACTGAATCTGGTTACGACGATGTCGTGTTCATCACAGCCTCATGGGGGCTTGGCGAGACCATCGTGCAAGGCGCTGTGAACCCGGATGAGTTCTATGTGCACAAACCTACACTGCGTGCCCAGAAACCAGCTATCCTTCGCCGTAAAATCGGCAGCAAAGCCAGCAAGATGATCTATGCGGACGACTCCGCAACCGAGACCACTCGGGTAATCGAAACAACCGCAGCCGAACGACAGCACTTTTCGCTGTCCGATGCGCAGATCGAAGAACTGGCACAGCAGGCGATCCGAATAGAACAGCACTATGGCCGCCCTATGGACATCGAGTGGGGCCTCGATGGCGAAACGGAAGAACTCTGGATCCTCCAGGCGCGACCGGAAACGGTAAAAAGCCGTGTCACACAACAGTCGCTTGAGCGATATCATCTTCAAGAAACTGCGCTAGTGCTGACAGAAGGTCGCAGCGTTGGTCAGAAAATCGGCAGCGGTACTGTCCGCGTAGTGAACTCCATCAGTGAACTAGATTCAGTTAAAACGGGTGATATTCTGGTGACTGATATGACCGACCCAGACTGGGAGCCGGTCATGAAACGAGCAGCAGCAATTGTCACCAATCGGGGTGGTCGCACCTGCCACGCTGCGATCATTGCCCGGGAGCTCGGTATTCCGGCCGTTGTTGGCTGTGGAGATGCCACACGACAACTCTCTAAAATCAGCACCGCCACCGTCAGTTGTGCTCAAGGAGATACCGGCTATGTTTATCAGGGAGAACTGGATTTCGAGATCGAAACTGTCCAGCTCGGCGATATGCCGAAACTACCGTTCAAAATTGCCATGAACGTTGGCAACCCCGACCGAGCTTTTGATTTTCAGAAACTACCGCATGCAGGTGTGGGCCTGGCGCGTTTAGAGTTTATTATCAACAACACTATTGGTATTCATCCCAAGGCTCTGCTCCACAGTAACCAGATCCCTCAGAACGTCAGGGATCAAATTAATACCGCGTCGGCAGGTTATGCCGACCCCACAGACTTTTTTGTACGCAAGCTTGCCGAGGGCATCTCTACAATTACAGCCGCCTTTTCTCCACATCCCGTGATTGTTCGGTTGTCCGACTTCAAATCCAATGAATACGCAAATCTCATCGGTGGTAGTGCCTTTGAACCCCATGAGGAGAATCCAATGCTCGGTCTGAGAGGCGCATCTCGATACCTAGACGCGGGGTTTCGTGAATGCTTTGAGCTAGAATGCCGCGCCCTCAAATATGTTCGTGAGGACATGGGGCTAACAAACCTCTGGATCATGGTGCCATTCGTTCGCACGGTGGTGGAGGCAGAACAAGTGATCGCCTTGCTGGCAGAAAATGGTCTTAACCGAGGTCAGAATGATCTTAAGATCATCATGATGTGCGAGCTGCCATCAAATGCACTCCTGGCAGAATCGTTTCTACAGCATTTTGACGGTTTTTCGATCGGTTCGAATGACATGACCCAACTCACTTTGGGGCTGGACCGCGACTCGGCTGACATTGCTCATCTGTTCGATGAACGCGATGCAGCTGTCAAAACGCTACTGAAACTAGCGATTTCAGCCTGTCAAAAACAGGGTAAGTACGTTGGGATCTGTGGCCAGGGCCCCTCTGACCACCCTGATCTGGCGCGCTGGCTGATGGAACAAGGCATCGACACCGTGTCTTTAAATCCTGACAGCGTCATTGAAACCTGGTTATTTCTCAGCGGTGAACAATCCTGACACAGTTTTGTCAGCTACAGCCAACGTCGATCCAGCCATGGGTGTCACCGAGCAGCAGAACCTTCATTTCACCACTACGACATCAGGATCATCTGTATCGGCGTGTTGTCTAACGTCGTCCCTGGGCGAAAGACTCATTATTCGTACACCCGGTTGGGTTACAACCGTCACGTCATCGCAGAAAACTGTTTTGAAAGATGGACCCCGCTCAATCAACAATGTGATACACGGGGGCTTTTTCCATAGTCCACTCTCCGGACTCTTGGTCGTAATGGGATAAGGTAAAGCAGTGCCAATCGGTATCATCCAGTTTTGGATGATCGGCGCGATAGTAATACCCGGGCCAACGGGTCTCAGTGCGGAACATTGTGTGGTGGGTCACTGATTCAGATGCCAGAACCCGGTGCTGTAGCTCCCAGGC
>Ga0066847_10000603_pt1 | contig 14388 bp, 13 predicted proteins | sample ETNtaG_11_FD_65490 | JGI IMG/M metagenome (GOLD analysis project Ga0066847, IMG submission 65490) | Marine microbial and viral communities from oxygen minimum zone, Eastern Pacific Ocean - ETNP201310SV74 | ecosystem: Environmental > Aquatic > Marine > Oceanic | place: Pacific Ocean: Eastern... | reverse complement strand
TTTATTTGAAAATTTTAAATCAAGATAATATCTTAAAAAGAAATATATACTAAATACAGCATAAATTGGTCTAAAATAAGCTGCACAAGCTAAGAAAAGTACGTTCAAGAAAATATTAGATAAATCTCTCCCTTTATTAGATTCATATTTTAAAAAAAAGTAAAAACTAATTATCAAAAATAAAAGAGATATATTTTCACTGCCTACCCAAATAGAGCTTGATCGAAAATACGGAGAAAAAAATATTACACAAGGTATTAAACTTCTAAGATCTTCTTTCTGAAATTTATATTTTATTTTTAAACATAAATAAAAAAAAATAGGTATTAATAAAGAAGTATGTAAATTTATTAATCTTAAAACTGTTTCGTTAAATGAAATTTTTTCTAAAAATAAAACAAAAATATAATAAATTGGTGAATGACTCGTTGTAAATTTATCAAAATTTAATAAAGTTTTTACAAAGTCTTTTTCAAAAAAGGAAACATATTCTTTGCCTCCATAATAGTCATTTATATATCCCAATGAAAAATCTTCGTTAAAATAGAAGCCAATAAGTAGAGAAAAATATAGAAGTATGTAAACGATATAAATATTTCTAGAATTAATATTCATTTTCTAAAAAAATCTATTTTTTTTAAAACAAATGGTCCAACCAATCTTCCATAAAATCTAGAAAAATAATTTAATAATTGAGTCTGAAATTTACTATTAAAAAATAATAAAATATAAACAAAGGCTTTTATAAAATAATATATACACTTCAAATAGTTGATAACAAAGCCTGTCGGTTTCCCATAAATATTCATATCTATATAATGTCCCAAAACTCCCAACCTAAAACTTCTGGTAATTAACCAACCTAAATTTTGCCTATGCCTATGAATTGTTTCAAATACCTTTATGTTTTTGCTCCAGTAAATTTTATGACCATAACCATTAAGTGTTGAAAAGAATAGTTGATCTTCCCCAATTCCAAATTTGTTTAGAGTTTTATCAAATAATAGATTATGCTTTTTTATTACGTCATATTCTAAAAAAACATTATTGCTTGCGGCCCAATTAACTCTATTAATTCTATTCTTATATTTTTTTTCAAAAAAATAGGAATAATTGATTAATTCAGATTTGATTGAAGAACCTTTTCTCAAAGGTATTTGGGGACCAGTTAGAATTTCGGCATTGGTATATTTTTTTGTTTTAAAAACATTTTTAAGCCAAAAACGGTCAACTATACAATCATCATCAAAAAAAGATATGAATTTAGGATCTATTTTTTTTGCTTCTTTTAAACATCTGTTTCTTGCATAAACAATTCCTCTCCTTTTTTCGTGCAACTGTATTATTTTATATTTAAGTGATTTTTTTATTTCTTTGACCGGTTTAAATGAACTATACTTTATTGAATTATCAACAACAATAATTTCAATTTTAATATTCGATATTTTACATAAACGATTAACGCTTCTTAGACATTTGATCAAACTATTGTTTCTATTATAAGTACAGATACAAATAACGAGTTTCATAATAAATCAATTTTTCTATTAATTTAAATCGATAATATTTTTTAACGATTTAAAATGAGCAAATTGAGTAAATGTTCTTATTTCTTTTTTTGCAAATAATTTTTTTTTATTTAATTCATATTCATTTAATTTTTTAAATTTATCAAACTTGTTTAATAGATCTGATAGATTATTGTTTCGAAATAAAAAACCATTTTGTCCATAAGATAAAATTTCATTAGGTCCATTGGGACAATTGCTTGATATAATAAATGTATTACTCAAGGCTGCCTCAAGTATTACAAATCCAGGATCTTCCCATAAAGATGATAAAATAAAGCAGTCAGAATTTAATAAATATTTATATACATTTTTTTTATAACCTAGAAATGATACCCTGTCTTGTATTTCCAATTTCTTTGTTTCTCTTATTAGTAATTCCTTCTGTTCGCCTTCGCCCAATAAAATTAGATAATAATTGGGATATTTGATCAATATTTTCTTAAATGCTCTTACTAAAAAAAGAAAATTTTTTTGTTTTGTCAGTCTGCCAATTCCAATTATCAGGTTTTTTTTTTCGATTTCTAAATCCTTAATTTTTTCATTTTTTTTCTTTGAAAAATCGTGCAATTGTATAACAGGATCTCTTAAAACAAAAAGTTTATTTTTATCAAAGATATTAATCTTTTTTAAATATTCATAAGTTGCTAAAGTTGGACATGTAATTTTATAGATTTTTTTTGAAAAAAATTTCCAAAATATATAACGAATGAAATTTAATTTTGGTAGTCCTGAAATTCTAAGAATAATTTTAGTTTTATTTTTTATTATTAATTTTAACAGAATCGGAACCGAAGTTAAAAGATGTGCAATTATATAATCAGGTTTTTCTTTGTTTATTAAATTAAATAGTTTAAAAAAAGTAAGAATAAAAATTAAAAAATAAGAAAGTCTACTTTTAAAAAAACCACCTTTTGGTAAAGAATGGAAAAAATTTTTTTTATTTAAATTTATAATTTCTATTTTTGGATTAATTATTTTTTTGTAATCTTGCCATTCACCAATTGCATCAACTATGGCCAAATTTACATTATTTTTTTTTTTTGAATATTTCAATATTGATTCTGCTGATCTGATTACCGAAGAAACGGTTGCAACTTTTGATATAAATGGTGACCAATAAAAAATTTTCATTGTTACTCAAATAATTTCATATCGGATTTTAAATTTACTTGGTATTATTTTTTTGCTATAAAAAAATAACCAAGTGGAAATATCTCTTTAAGATCTGTTTTAACAAAAAGCTGTATAAGGCTATCCAATATATATGCCAATAATAAACATATCTGACTTAGTAAGGGTAAATATTTAAAATAAGGATAGAGAAGCGAATAACTAGCAATAAATGGACCAAACCCAAGGGCTTTAACTTTCACTTGTTTAAATTTGTATTTTTTAAGATTTAATTCTAAAAATTGTTTACTAAATCTAAAATAATCGTTTGGTGCGGCATGTATTTGATAAATAAATGGAACTGATCCAATGAAAAATCCTCTTTTTTTTATAATTCTATAAATTTCTGAAAAAGCTAATTTATATTCTTGCAAATGCTCTAAAATATTAAAAAATAATACGTTATTATACTTCTTGGAAGGTATGTTTAACTTTCTTGTTAGATCGGAATAAAAAATTTTCAATTTTTTATTACTAATTTTGTTAGAATAGTGAAATTTTGATTTACCTTTTACAAAGTTAGAAAACGTTTTATCTTTATTTTTTATTGCCCCAAATTCTATTGAAGTTCCATAAAGGGTAACATTGAAACATTCATAAATTTGGAGAACTCTTAATAAAGTATTTTTTTTTAAAATTAGTTTTAAAAATTTTAAATAATTATTATTCATTAAACTTGATAATATTTATTTTTATAAATTGTAATATCTGAAAAAAACGTATAAAACCATTAAAATAATATTAAATATAAACACTACAGTACATACTGGCAGCTTCGATTAATTTTGGCTAAAAAAAACAAAAAAAATATCAGCATATTAATTATTGGTTTTTTAATACTTTCGTTTATTTATAATCATAATTTTTTTAGAAAATTATACAACATTTATGTAATAAATCACGAATCTAGATTAGCAAAGAAGTATGGTTATTGTTTTCGTGAATCTGTTGGTTTTTTAAAAATGGTAAAAAAAAAATATAAATTTAACTTTAACCCTTTAATCATAAATTATGAAGACGCGCTACCAGATTCTGGATGGTCTATTTACGACAATAATTATAAAACTGATAATAACCACAAAATCCTACTGAATTATCCTAAAAATCTATCATTATATTTTAAACCTTTAAACAAAGTATTTTATTCGGAAGGCACTATTAAACATTCCAGCGGAATATCAAATATTATTTTTGAATTAATAGATAAACATATCAGAATTAATTCTAAAATTAAAATTTATAGAAAAACTCTCAATAAAAAAGATGTAATATATGAAGAAAATTTTCATAGATTAATTAAAAATAATCAAATAATACCAATTAAATTTAAAACAAAAGAAATAAATTCTATTTATAAGCCGATATATATTGAAATATCAAATTTAAGCGGGGATCAAATTGAGAAAATCAACAGTATCACCTTAAATCTTGATCATGAATTTAATTTAATGAATTTTACAATTATAGAAAAATTTAATAACTGTTATTACGTTAAATGACTGAAATAATAAAGATTTTAATTCAAATTTTATTTATTTTATTTATCTTTTCTTTTCCAATTGCTCTTCTTGAAAATAATACTAGATCAAAAATCTCTGCATTTTCTCTTATAGATAAGCTCTCCATTAATCTAATTTTTTTTATAAATATATTATTTTTTGCGTCTATACTAAACATAAATAGTGAATATATATTATACCCATATGTTATATTAATAATATTTTTTTATTTTTTTAATTTTAGAAAATTCAATTTTAAAAATATTAAATTGGACTATTACTTTTTAGTTCTTTTATTCTTCATTATTTTAATATCAATAGATATCGCTCACGAGTTATATTTTGCGTGGGATACTCAATCTTTTTGGTTTTTTAAAACCTTAAATTATTATCAAAACCAAAAATTTGAAAATTTAAAAAATTTGCCTGTTTTTGATTGGCCCCATTTAGGTACATATATTTGGTCTTTTTTCTGGAAGTTTCCTTTTAGTGGTTATGAATATTTTGGTCGAATTGCTTATGCATTTATTTATGTATTGTCAATATTTTCTATAACTGAAATTTTAAAAGTATCTACTTATCAAAAAATAATTTTTGCAATTGCAATCATTTCCTTAACATATAACTATGAACTGTTTTCGGGCTTACAAGAAATTATGGTTTTTTCACTTATTTTAATTGCATCAAAATTTGCTTTTTATTTTTTTGAAAAACAACATAAATTTAGACTTTTGGAACTAACCCTTATATTGCTGGCAATTACAAACATACTTTGTTGGGTTAAAAATGAAGGGTTATTTTTTATATATTTTTTGATTTTTTGTATTTTTATTACAAAAAATTTGAACTTAAAAATAAAAACATTACTAATAGTTGGTTCATTAACAATTTTTTTTATAAGAATACTTGTTGTAAATTATTACGAAATAAATTTTAATGCAGAGTATTTTGAACTTAGAGAAACGTTAAATTTTGAAATTTTTAATTTATTTGAAAAAATAAAAATTATTTCTTTCTACTTACTATTATATTTAACACAAGTTCCAATTTACTTGTTAACACTACCAATACTGATTTACACAAGTTTCAAATATAAAATGAAAGATATAACAAAATTTAGTTTATTTTTTCTAATTTTGAATTTATTTTTCATATATATTGCTTTTTTATTTAAAAGTACTGAAACAGAATTGCAAATTCGTTTTAGTATGAAAAGAGTTTTATTTGAGACTTCAGGCTTTTATTTCTTAGCAATCGTTATTTTTATAAATAATTATTTACATTCTTTTAATCAAAAAATATTTTCTAGTTTTAAAAAAAGAAAATATTAATTTAGAAGGGTTTCATTTATAAATGTACTCAATTATTCTTCCATGTTATAACGAAAGAGATAACCTGAGGTTATTGATTAGTGAAATTCAAAAAATCTTAAAAAATATTAATTTTGAGATTATTATCATTGACGACAATAGTGAAGACGGCACCGAAAAAATGATAACTGAAAGTTTTTCAAAAATGCAGAATTTAATGTTTGTTAAAAGAGAAAACAAGATTAAAAGTTTGGGTAAATCTGTTTTGGAAGGCATGTTAAAAACAAAAAATAATTATATAATAGTTATGGATAGTGATTTTAATCATGACCCAAATGATCTTCTAAAAATTATAGAAATTCAAACAAAACATCATTATGATTTAATTTGTTGCTCTAGATTTTTAGATAAAAAATCTAATGATTTTGTTCTAAGATATAAACTAAGCGAATATTATAATCTATTAATAAAGCCTTTCTTAAATTCTAAGATAAAAGATAATTTAAGTGGTTTTTTTTTAATAAATAAAGAGTTATTAAGTAATCTAAAATCAAATAAAATATTTTATGGCTATGGAGACTATTACTTTAGACTTTTATTTTATTTACAAAAAAAAACTAACAAAATATATGAAATGGGAATAGTGTATAACGAAAGAAAATACGGTAAATCTAAAACAAGATTTTTAAAAACTTTTTTTCAATATACATATCAGGTTATAAAATTAAAATTCGATCATGAAAAAAATTAATTTTGCTAGTCCAGTTATTGATAAAGTTGAAAAAACAAATATTTTAAAAGCACTAAGTTCAGGATGGTTAGCAAAAGGTGCTTATGTTGAAAAACTCGAAAAAAGAATTTGTCAAGTTTTGAAATCAAAATATTCTATTTCTGTAAATAATGGAACAAATGCCATGTTACTGATATTGATGCATTTAGGTATAAAAAGAAATGATGAAATAATTGTACCTTCTCTTTGTTACGTTAGTCCAATACACATGATTAAATTAATCGGTGCTGTGCCGATAGTTGCCGATGTAGACCTAGAAACTTTTCAAATTAACTATAATAAAATTGAAAAAAGAATTAGTAAAAAAACAAAAGCAATACTTATGATACATAATTATGGAGGCTTATGTAATTGCGAAAAAATCCACAAAATCGCACTAAAATATAACCTTACTATAATAGAAGATTTTTCTGAATCTTTATTATCTAGATTTGATAACAAATTTTTAGGAGGTCAACAGAAAAACTCAAAATTAAAAATAATTTCATTTTCGTCTTTGCATGCAACAAAGTCACTGACCACAGGAGAAGGTGGTATAATTACAACCAATTCCAAAAAAACCTGTCTTAACATTAAAAACTTAAGAGATCATGGTGTGAATAAATTTAAAACTTACCATTATAATCAAATTGGTGGCAATTTTAGACTAAGCAATATTCTAGCTGCAATTGGTTATTCGCAACTTTCTAGAGTAAATCAAATTATCAAAAAAAAGAGGGAAATAAATAATCTATATATTAAAAATTTAAAAAATATTGAAGGAATAAAACTGCAGAAAGATTTGACTAAATCGGACCCTATTAAGTGGGGCTTTCCAATAAAACTAAGAAGTTCAATATCTGCAAAAAGAACAATGAGAGGTTTAAATAAAATTAATATAAAAGCAATACCCTCTTTTGTAAGCTTTAATAAATTTAAGTATTTAAAAATTTACCATAATAAAAATAATAATAAATCTGATTTTAAAAACTCTGAATTATTACAAAATTCATTGATTATACTTCCTTTAAACTTAAAACTTACAAAAAATGATATAATTTTTATTTGTAAAAATATTAAAAAAATTCTGGGAAACCGTATAAGTCGCAAAAAACCAAATTAAATACTTTATTATTGCATTATTAAATATTCTTAAATACCATTAATTAAAGAATCTTATTTTATGTGCATAATATTTCATTCATTTTATTATCAGCAAGCCTAATTATGAATTGCATCAATCAAAAGTTTACTTTATCTAAACAACAGTAAATCAGAGGAAAAAATGGACTTAAAACATATTATTTTACATACTTTTCTATATATTCCAATGCCAATCATATGGCTTTTTGTACTATATTTTATTTTAAAATCTAGTTATTGGAAAAAATTTATCATTTATTTAGGCTTTATTTTTTTATTGATCACTTCCTTGCCGATAGTATCAACTTATATTGGTAAACTCTTTTATAGTAATAATTACAAAATTTCTAATCATAATAAAGAGCCAGCGTATGTTTTGATTCCTACAACGAATTTATGTCAATTTATGTATCAGATATTTTTTATAATAATTTGTAGGTATGTGAAAAAAATTCTTGATATTATAAATTAATGAATATTATTAAATTTGTAATCTTTCGTTTATTTTTTCTGCAAGTCTAATCGCAAAGTTTACAATTGTAAAAGTAGGATTTCTATATCCACTAGTTACAAAATTGGAACTTCCGCTAACATAAAGATTGTTAATATTGTGTACATTTAAATCTATATTTACAACCGAATCTGACTTATTGACCCCCATTCTTGTGCCTCCAATATGATGATTGGCAGCCATGGAATCAAATTCTTCCAAGTTATAAATGCTATCCTTGATTGCAATTCTTCCCAAATCTTCATTTCTGCATAAATTTGCAAATTCTTCTAATACCAACTTCGCCGCTTTGAGAGAATGTCTAGATTTTTTATAATATAATTTGACCCTTGGAATTCCAAATTTATCTTTTTCCTCATCCAAAATAATTTTGTTATTTGGATTTGGATCTTCTTCTAAATTCATAAAAACGTTTCCACATTTAAGACTTTTTTTAAAAAGCTTAGCAGCTATTTTTCTTCCATATTCAGGAGCTACACAAAGTATATCTTTTACAATTTCTTTATATAATTTCATGTCTTCTTTTGCGCTCATGTATATTCCAGCACTTAAAATTTTTTTTTTTTTTATTAATTCTTTTTTTGCAGCAAAATGGAGAGGACCCTCATATTCTAAAAAATTATTTCCAAGTTTTTTTTTTAGTTTTTTTTTGTCAATTACTCCGGCACCACCTATTATCCATGGGTGATTCATCCAATATTTTCCTATTGGCAAATTATTATCTATAAAATCTTGATTTTTTTCCCTTGTCCAAAGTAATAGGCGAGAGTTTTCAATGCCACCACAAGCTAAGATGAAATATTTTGCTCTTATTTTCTTAATAACGTTATCGTAAACACACACGGCATACTCGGTGTTACCCTTGCCACCAACAAAATATGATAATTGAGTATTTAAAACTAACAATATGCTCTTTGAATTTTTTATATGATTATTATATTTTTCTGCAAATTTAACTTTTGAGTATTGAAATTCTATTTGAGCGATAAATTCATTTAATGATGATTTTCTAAATTGATTATTTATATCTAATATTTCGCAAGTTTTTTTTATATAAGGTTTTAGTTCATCAGATTTTATAGGCCATAGATCAAAAGTATAATTTTCCAAAAGTGATGACCAGCCACCCCAGTGTCCCGAAGTACCTCCAAATTGCCTTAGTCTGTTTGTAGATAAATTCGGAATTGGATCTCCGATAACTTTACCCTTATAAAATTCTTGCGAGGCCTCACTATAATTTTCGCCTCCCGCTTCTATCACTAAACATTTAATATTTTTTTTTTCTAGTTCCAGTGCTGTAGCAATTCCTGCTGGACCGCTTCCAAAAATAGCTACGGGAAAATTATCAAAATTAATACTATTTAATTTTTTTAAAATCATTAATCATTATTATTTAAATACCAGACAAAATTTTTATATTTTTTTAATTTAGTTTTTTTAGAACGAAAGGAAAGTAAATCAAATTTCATCAAAAATAAAACTGGGAATGACAAAAAAAATATTTTTATAAAATTTCTTCTAAATATTTTCATTTGGTAATATGCACGTTATAAAATAAATTTATGTCCACTAGCTTAATTTTAAATGGAAGAAAACTTTCATCTATTTGATTTTTAAAATTATATCTTATTAGTGAAATTAAATTAAAAATAGAATTTATGTGTTCAGTTGCATTCATATATTCATAATCTTCCTTGGAAATTTCATATGTTTTTTTTAAGATGAAATATTTAATGAATAATCTGCTTAATCTCCACAATAACCCCGGGTCCATTGGTAGAGATATTGAGAGTACACCACCTTCTTTTAATTTGCTTGTCATTTCAAATAGAAATTTTTCAGGATTATTAATATGTTCTAGGCAGTGTGAAATAATTATGCGATCAAAGAAATTATCTTCGAACGGTAAGTTATTTCCATCATAAGAATAAACTTTAATGTTTTTTATTTCTTTATAAAATTCTAGAGCATTGTCTGAAGTTTCTGCTATAAAATACTCATCATAATCATGCTTTAAATAACCTATATGAGGTGCACTACCAGCTCCAATTTCCAATACTTTAGAATATTTTTTTTTTCTATTAAACTTTTCAAGTTTTCTATGACAATATCTCATAGCAAATCCAAGTAAACCAGTATACAAATGAGTGTTATATCTTGCATCCAGTTTTTTAAATTCATCTTTTTTGTACATAAAGATTTAATTATATTAATTTAAATAATTGTAAAGTTGTTTTATACAAAAGTAAAAATGAGAATTTTATTTCTATATATTTTTTTAGGTTTTGTAGCCACGCTATATATTTTGGGATTTGATCATTTATCTTTTACAAATCATTATTGGCTAACGTCTAGTACAGATATGACTTCAGATTTAATTTCTTGGAAATATTATAAAAATGACATTTGGCGGTTTCCAATAGGTAGCAATCCAAATTATGGAATAGATATAGCAAGCGGGATTGTATTTTCCGGATCAGTTCCCTTTCTTTCTGTCATATTTAAATTACTTGGAAATTTACTTCCAAATAATTTTCATTTTTTTAGTTTATGGATTTTTATTTGCTTTTTTTTACAATCTTACATTGCATTTCTTATTATTTATCACCACACTAATAATTTATCTTTTTCAATAATTGGATCACTATTTTTTCTGTCGTCTCCAATTTTTATTCATAGGATCCCAATGCATTTATCACTATCGGCACATTGGCTAATTTTATTAGGCTTTTATATAGAAACAAAAAATGAATCGACCATGAAGCTATTCTGCTGGATAGGATTAATTTTATTGTCTGCTTTAACTCATTTTTATTTTACTATGATCTTGCTTGGAATATTTATTTTATTCGTTTTGAATGAGCATCTGATTAACTTAAACATTAAAAAATTAGTCATACAAATTTTTTTACCTTTTATTTTTTTATTTATGACAATGTATATTTTTGGATTTTTTGAAGTACCGTATACTGATTCTTTAGGCTATGGTTATGGTCTTTATAAACTAAATTTAGCAAGTATAATTAATCCAATTTCTGTATCACCGAACAATATAGTAAATTGGTCTTTGTTTCTACCAGAAATTCCTTCTCATCTAGAAGAAAAAATTGAAGGTTTTAATTATTTGGGAATAGGTGGTATTTTTCTATTAATAATTGGAATTTTTTTTATTTTTCTTAATTTTGCTGAGTTTAAAAAAAAAAAATATAGACCTTATTTTTTTATTATAATTTTATTTCCTTTAGTTGCTTTAACTAATAGAATTTCTTTTGCTAACGATTTATTATTTGAGTTTGAATTACCCAAATACATTTACGGAATAATGAGTATTATCAGGGCTTCGGGTAGATTTTTTTGGCCCGCTTATTATCTACTTTTCTTAGGATCGATATTAATATTATACAATAAATTTACAAAGAAAAATTCATTATATATTTTAATATTACTATTTTTTTTACAAGTAATTGATATTTCTCCTGGTTTACAAAATTACTTTAATTCAAATGCTTTTAAAATAGAAAAAAAAGAAATAGATTATTTATTTTGGAATAAACTAAGCCAAGAAAATCAGATATTAAGAACCACATATCTAAATAATGAAACACATTTATTAACATCTTTAAAAGAAATTCTACTTTTACAAAATTTTACAAGTACAGATATAGCAAAACATGCAAGATATAATAGAAAAAAGGCATCTACTAGTAGGACAAATTTATATAAGTCTTTCGACGAAAGTACGTTTAAAAAAAATACAATTTTTGTAATTGATAATAATAATCATTTGAGAAATTTAAAATATTTATTTGAAAACAAGAACTTTGGTTTTTTCTTTAGGGACAATGTCTGGATTTTTGTTCCTAACAAAAAAAATAAAATGACTGATTTTGATAAAAAAGCATTAAGTAAATATGATCCCATAACTTTACAAAAGAAAGATAATATTATTTTAAAATTTAATGATGATCAATCTGTGCATGGTTTTGGATGGTCACATAGCTTTTTATCACCTTATGCTGGCATATGGACAGAGGGAAATATATCTACTTTGCTTTTCAAATTTGATAAAAAAATAAACGAAGATTATTTAATCAAAATTAAGCTATCATCATTGATTACTAAAAAAAATAAACCAATAAATTTTAGTGTTAGTCTTAACGATTTATTTACTGAAAAATTTTCATTGAAAGATATTAACGAATTAGATGAAAATTCAATTAAATTAAAAATAAATAAAAAGCTGATAAGTGATGGCATTCATTATATAAAATTTCAAATTGATAATCCCGTTTCTCCCCTAAAATTATTTCGGTCTCCTGATGCTAGAAAATTAGGACTTTTAGTTGAAAGTATAGAAATATTGACTTACTAAAGTTTTATTGATCGAAAATCTTGATTATTAAATTAAGAAAATTAACCTATTTATTATTTTGAATATCTTATTCTTAGAATACACAAATCTAAAAAAAACTTGATTGAATCTTTTATTAAATGTACTTTGCTTCCTGTTCTGTGTATCCACAATACAGGTAATTCGACAACTTTAACATTATTCTTATTGAGCAACAACATTGTTTCCACATCAAAGGCGTAATCATAACATTTAATTTTATTAAATATTTTTTTAATATAACTCGAGTGAAAAACCTTAAAACCACATTGTGTATCTGAAATTCTTAGATTAAAAAAAATAAAAAGAACTAAATTTAAGATATTACCAATTCTCCTTCTCATAAATTGAGATTTAATTTTTGAATTTTTATGTGTTCGAGACGCGATATATGCGCAGTTAATATTTTCAATTAGTTTTTTTTTTTTCCAAATTAAATATTGCTCTGGTAATACTGACATATCGAGATCACATGTTAAAATCCATTTTGATTTAGCAATAAGTATTCCCCTTTTAATTGCATAGCCCTTACCCATATTTTTCTTATATGAAATCAAACTTATTTTTGTGCTAAAAAATTTTTTTTTATTTCTATTTATAAAATTAAGTATTTTTTTTTTGGATATATCAGTACTTCCATCATTAACAAAAATAATCTCTAAGAATAGTTTGCTTTTTTTTTTTAATAATTTGTTTATCACACCGAAACAACGATCTAACCTTAATTCTTCGTTATACAATGGTATAATCAAAGAGGTACTGTGTAATTCAAATGTTTTTTTTAATTTTTTCATTTACACTTCGGCAAATTTTTTAGGATGAAATAATATTAATTTTTAATTATTTCATTTTATTTTTATTAAGAAAAATACTAAATCCAAATTTTTTTTTTGCCTCCAAACTTCCGACGCCTCCTGTACATGGCGTTTTTGTTGCCCAACATGCATCAATTTTTCTAGGAATATAAACATTTATATTTTCATTTAAATTAATTAATTCAGCATCTCCTTTGGGGACATAAAAAAGGGGAAAACTATCAGAATTATATATACTTATTTCTTTGTTTATTCTTGTTATATTCCTTGTATTGAAAATTAACAAAGAGGCTACCACTAATGTAGTAACCATTTTTCTTTTTGTTTTTCTGTTAATAGGTGAATTAGACAAAAATAAAGATGTTGGCAAAAATACTAAAGATGCCAGCAAACTATAGCCTCCATACCGAAGTGTTGGGTGTTTGTAAAACCACTCACTAAACAAAATTAATATGATAAATAAAATTTTATATATATTTTTATCAAAATTTTCGGGAAATTTTTTTTTATTTCGATAAAAAATTATTATAAATAAAACTGATAAAAATAAAATCAATAGTAAGTTCTCAAGACCTTTATTAAAGAAATAGATATCAGCCCATCCCTTAAGCCAATTAAACCCTTTTATATATTCTTCTGGATTTTCGACCCTATAATGAGGGCTCGCCCCACCTTTTGACCACTGTTCAAACCATATTTTCATTTTTTGAACTTCTTTTTGACTAAGTGACCAGGGAATTTTTTTTGAAAAACATGTTTCTTTTAGAGGATAAATTATGCAGCCTGTATAAGATAAATTAACTAATGAAAATAAAACAAATGTTAGAGCTGCAACAATAGTTGTTCTACTGATGAGGAATAGTCTAGTTAAGTAACTCCTTTTATAAAAAATAATAATAATTAAAAATAAAAATAGCGAGTAAACTACAAAGTATGCTTTTACTGTTAATACATAACATATAAATAAAATTAATAATTGAGCATTACTTTTAAATTCAGATTTATGCAAATTTTTTTTAACCGTAATCAAAACCAGAGGAATTAAAACTAAAACAATTAATTGTGCGGCAATATCAGTACCATATTCACTGATTCTATAAAATTTAACATTAATATATGCAAAAACTAATAAATAAAAAATATATATGTGATCAAAATTTTTAAATTTTTTTTTATCCAATATAAAACACAAACATATAAAATTAACAAA
>Ga0066847_10000561_pt1 | contig 14853 bp, 14 predicted proteins | sample ETNtaG_11_FD_65490 | JGI IMG/M metagenome (GOLD analysis project Ga0066847, IMG submission 65490) | Marine microbial and viral communities from oxygen minimum zone, Eastern Pacific Ocean - ETNP201310SV74 | ecosystem: Environmental > Aquatic > Marine > Oceanic | place: Pacific Ocean: Eastern... | reverse complement strand
AAACCAACAGAAGAATGCTTATCTTTTTTAAATTTTTTTATATGATTCGATAAATTTTTAATTTTATCAGTTAGTTGTGCTATTTGAACTTCTGAAGATCCGGTGTCCTTATCGTGAATAGCCAGTTCTTTACTCTTTTTAATCATCTTTTTCCTTATTTATTTGTTTGTTTTATTAAGTTTTCAATTTTTTCAGCATAATCAAAAGATTCGTCCTTAACAAATAGAAGTTTTGGTAGATACTTCATTATTATTTTCTTTGATAAAACTTTTCTAATTACAAATGAAAATTCTTTAAGTTTGTCGATTATTTCCTTTGCGTTTTTTCCGCCAAGAGGCAAAACAAATACTTTTGCGATTTTAAGATCTTGACTCATTCTCACTTCAGTAACCGTAATCTCTTTGGTATCAATATTAGCTATCTTTGCTTCATCTCTTAAAAATATCATTCCTAATGCTTGCTTAATCATTTCACCAACTCTTAGTTGCCTTTGAGAAATTGGTTTACCTAGTTTGCTCATACTTATATTGACCTTTCGGTTACTGTGGAGTTAAAAGCTTCAATAATATCTTTTTTTTGAAAATCGGTAAAATTTTTAATTGTAATTCCACACTCTAAACCTGCAGATACCTGTTTGGCTTGATTTTTTTCTCTAAAAATTGATCCTATTTTTCCATTAAATATAATCGCACCATCACGTATAATCCTTGCATTTGAATCTTGCAATATCTCACCTTCAATTACTTTAGATCCAGCAATTTTTCCAACTTTAGATACTTTAAATATTTCAAGAATTTCCGCTGAACCTATAATTTTCTCTGCAACATCTGGTGCCAACATTCCTGACATTTGATTTTTAATAAATTCTAAAAGCTCATAGATTATATTAAATGAATTTATTTTAATTTTATCTTTTTCAGCAGCTTGTTTTGCCTCTTTGCTTGGCTTTACATTAAATGCAATCAACAATGCGCTAGATGCTTTAGACAATGACACGTCTGTTTCTGTAATCATTCCTATATCAGATAAAATTATTTTTGGTTTCACTTCATCGTGCTCAATTTGTGTAATAGCATTTTTTATAGCCTCTGAAGATCCATGCACATCTGACTTAATAATAATATTAAGTTCTTCAGTTGTTTTATCTTTGAAAGCTGAGTCTTGTGTAACAAAAGTCAGTGAATTTTTTCCCTGTTGATTTTCTTGGATTCTGGCTGAACATAAGGATTTGGCTTCTTTCTCACTCTCTAACACAATAAAATCATCTCCTGCTTTCGTAGCTCCATTAATGCCTAATACTTCAACTGGAGTAGATGGTGAAGCTTCTTCAATATTATCACCTTTGTCATTAATTAATGCTCTAACTTTGCCCCATTTCAAGCCACTTACAAAATAATCTCCTTTTTTTAAAGTACCAGAAGTCACAATAATATTTACAATTGGTCCTCTTCCAATATCTATTTTTGATTCTAATACTACTCCATTTGCTTTTAAGTCATAATCAGATTTTAATTCTAATAACTCTGCCTGCAATAAAACTGATTCAATTAATTTATCGATATTTTTTTTAGTCTTTGTTGATATTTCAACAATCAAAGTATCACCGGATAATTCTTCAGCAATTAACTCATGTTCTAGTAATTGATTTCTCACCTTTTGAGGGTCTGCCTCAGGAAGATCACACTTGTTAATTGCTACAACAATTGGAACTTTTGCGGCTTTAGCGTGTTTGATTGACTCTATAGTTTGTGGCTTTACTCCATCATCTGCTGCTACTACCAAAATAACTATATCCGTTAATTTTGAACCTCTTGCTCTCATTTCTGTAAAAGCTGCATGTCCGGGAGTATCAATAAACGTAATTTTATTTGAATTATAGTTTATTTGATATGAACCAAGATGTTGTGTGATTCCACCGAATTCACCTGAGACAACATTAGCTTTTCTTAAAACATCTAGAACTGAAGTTTTTCCATGATCAACATGACCCATAACAGTTATGATTGGAGGTCTATTCTTTAAATTTTTAGATTTAACTTCTTTAATTTTTTTTATTATTTCTTCTGCTTTTTTTTCTTTAATTGGGTTGTGTCCAAATTCTTGAACTAAATATTCTGCAATATCAGAATTAATACTGTGATTAATTGTTGCTGTAACACCCATTGATAGAAGATGTTTAATTATATTGCTAGATTGTTCTGCCATTCTATTGGCAAGTTCTCTTATAGTAATTACTTCTGGTATATTTATATCTCTTTTTATAGGTTTAAGTTCTTCTAAATTTTGATTTTTTTGGTTTTCTTTATTTTCTTTTTGTTTTGCTCTTTTTAATGACGCTAAACTTCTACCTTTAAATTCTATATCTTCATCGCTAAGCGCTCTAGATAAAGTTAGTTTTAATTCTCTTCTTATGTTGGATCCGATTTTACTTTTTTGGGTATTTTCTCCTCTTAATCTTTTTGTTGCTCTTTGTTCTGCTAATTTTCTTTTTTCATAATCATTTATTCCTGAGGGTCTTGAAAAATTAGATGTTCTAGGAGTAAAGTTAGATTTAGATTTATTTTGATTATTTTTATTATTAGTATTTGAAAATGAACTTTTAGTTCCAGTCCTAGTATTTTTTTTTGCAATTACTACGGAATTGCTTGCTTTAGATTTTGCTAATTCAATATTGTTAATTGTTTTTTTTGAACCTTCAGAAATTTTTAATTTTAATTTTTTCTTTTCCATAAAACATTTTTAATATTTATAAACTTTTTCTCTGGCTGACATTATTAATTCATCCGATTCATCTTTTGATAGAGCAAATTCTTCAAGATATCCTTTAATTTTAACTCTTTCGCCTTTAATAATGTCATAAGCTCCCGTTAATTCGTCTGAAGATAAATCGGCAAAATCTGAAAGTTTTAAAATATTTTGTTCTCCAAGAGTAAGTAGCATTCCTGGTGTTAATCCTTTGTGATTGATTAGTTCGCTCTCCAATCCAAGTTCTTTTATTTTATTATTTATTTCAATTTGATCTTTTTGATAAAATTCTATTGCTCTATCAATAAGCTCTTTAGCAGTTTCTTCTTCAATCCCCTCTATTTTTATAAGAGATTCTACTGAACTTTCTTTAATATCATTAATTGATGAAAAACCTTCTGCAACTAAAAGCTGCCCAAGAGTTTCGTCTAATTCTAAATTTTTAACAAAATTTTCAGTTTTTTCTTTAAATTCAATCTGGCGTCTATCTGAATCTTCTTCATCGGTCATTATGTTTATTTCAAAATTTAATAGCTTAGTTGCTAATCTTACATTTTGCCCACGTCTACCGATTGCTTTGCTTAAATTTTCATCTGTCAAAATTACATCTAATTTTCTTCCTTCAGTGTCCACATTTACTCTTTGAACTTCTGCTGGTGACAATGCACTCGAAACTAAAATTGCTGGGTCCTCTGACCAATTTACAATATCTATTTTCTCCCCTTGTAACTCATTAACCACTGCCTGAACTCGACTTCCTCTCATTCCAACGCAAGCACCAACTGGATCTAGAGAAGTATCTTTTGCCTTTACACATATTTTTGCTCTACTCCCTGGGTCTCTGGCAGAAGATTTAATTTCAATTAATCCGTCATAAATTTCTGGCACTTCTTGAAAAAATAATTTTTCCATAAATTTAGGATGAGCTCTAGATAAAAATATCTGTTGTCCTCTTGGCTCTCTTCTAACATCCAGGCAGTATGCTTTAACTCTATCTCCTGCTTTTATATTTTCTCTCGGTATAAGTTCGTTTTTTTGAATAATTGCTTCAGTTCTTCCAAGGTCAACAATTAAATTTCCAAATTCAAGTCTTTTTACAATCCCACTTAAAATTGTATCCTTTTTATCAATAAAATCATTAAATTGTCTTTCTCTTTCTGCTTCTCTAACATTTGTATTTATCACTTGTTTTGCTGTTTGCGCTGCTATTCTTCCAAAATCAAATGAAGGTAGAGGTTGTAAAATTTCGTCTCCTATTTTTTTTTCTTGATTTTCTTTGTTTAACTCAATTGCTTGATCTAAACTTATTTCTAAATTAGCATTTTCTGGATTTTCAGCGATTATTAATTTTCTAAAAATCCCAATATCTCCATTTTCTCTATTAATTAATACTTCAATTTCGTTTTCTGACCCAAATTTTAATTTTGCAGCTTTCGCAATTCCGCTCTCCATAGAGCTGATTATCAGCTCCTTATCTATAGATTTTTCAAGAGCTACAGCTTCTGCTATCCTAAGCAATTCTAATTTATCTGATCTTCTATTTAACATCTTTGTTATCTCCAAAAAAAAATGGGCCGAGGCCCATTTTGAAATTTCAACAATGTAAAGTGAATATAAGTGTTTTTTTTATATTTTCAACTTTAATTACTTGTTAAAAATGACAGCTTTATCAGTTTTTTCCCAAGAAAATGCACCACTTGATTCTGGATCTCTTCCAAAATGTCCATATGCTGCTGTTTTTTCATATATAGCCTTATTTAAACCCAACATTTCCCTAATTCCTCTTGGACTTAAATCAAAATTCTCATTAATTAATTTTTCTACATGTTTATTTTTTTCTTCATCATTATCAAAAAGATCAACATAAATTGATAAAGGTTTTGAAACTCCAATTGCGTAAGCAAGTTGAATTAAACATTTGTCTGCAATTTTTGAAGCTACTACATTTTTTGCTAAGTATCTTGATGCATATGCTGCTGATCTATCAACCTTTGTAGGATCTTTCCCAGAAAAAGCTCCTCCACCATGTGGTGCTGCTCCTCCATATGTATCTACAATAATTTTTCTTCCTGTTAATCCACTATCTCCGTCAGGACCACCAATTACAAAATTGCCTGCTGGATTTACATAAATTTCACTTTCATTTAATTTATTTAAAAGATTTTTTGGAATTGATCTTTCTATATAAGGCTTAACTAATTCTCTTACTTGTGATTGATTAACATCAGCTGAATGTTGAGTTGAAATTACAACTGATTTTACATTTTCTGGTTTTCCATCTTTATATTCAATTGTTATTTGACTTTTTGAGTCAGGTTCAATATTTTTTAATTTTCCAGATTTTCTATCTTCTGCCATTAATCTTAAAATTTTATGTGAGTAATGAATTGGTGCAGGCATTAAAACTTCTGTTTCATTGCATGCATAGCCAAACATTATTCCTTGGTCTCCAGCTCCTTCATCCTTATTTCCAGATGAGTCTACGCCCATTGCTATATCTGTTGATTGAGAATGAAGATGACACTCTATCTTTGTAGCGTCTTTCCAAGTAAAGCCTTCTTGGTCATATCCAATATCCTTAATACATTCTCTAACTTTTTGAATTAAATCGTCTTTCTTAATTTCTGGTCCTCTTACCTCTCCAGCTAAAACAACTTTGTTTGTAGTTGTTAAAGTTTCACAAGCTACTCTCGATTGAGGATCTGCACCTAAATATGAGTCAACGACCATATCTGATATTCTGTCACAAACTTTATCTGGATGTCCTTCTGAAACTGATTCGCTAGTAAATAAGAAATTTTTCTTCATTTATTCTCCCAATTTTTTTTTAAAAAAAAAATCAAAATAGTATAAAATAATAAAAAACAAAAGAAGATCTTATTGCCTAAAGAACTAAAAAGAGTTTTTTTTGTTTCTTTAAAACTTTTTACTTCAATAACTCCACTCTCAGTTGATTTAATCTGATTTATTATTTGTCCTTTTGAATTAATAAATGCTGAAATACCATTATTCGCTGAACGAATTAAATTTTTTCCTTCTTCTATAGATCTGAATATTGAATGTGAAAAGTGCTGATAGGGTCCCACAGAATTTCCAAACCAACCATCTTCTGATATATTTAATATTAAATCAAAATTATTAGTATTTTTATTTATTTTTCCTGAATAAATTATTTCATAGCAAATTAATGGAACAAAATTTATATTATTTAAATTTATTATCTCTCTTTTATTATCTTTTGAAAAGGATCCATATCCCTGGGTAATTTTTTTCAAACCAAATTTGTTGAAAAAATTTTCAAAAGGCAAAAACTCGCCAAAGGGTACTAGTTTATTTTTATTATATTTAGCTAAAATATTTAAATTTCTATCTACAACTACCATTGAATTAAATACTTTCATCTCTTCGGTGCTATTTATTCCCATAATAATTTTATGTTGTTCAGAATAATTGTCTTCAAATATATAGCTATAATTTTTTAAATCTTCTAAGTAAACATTTGGAAGGACTCCTTCTGGAAAAATAAAAATAGTTTTTTCTAAATCATTTGGATTGCTTAGATTAACCAATTCTAAAATTATTTTTTCAGGACTTTCATTTTCAAAATATCTAGCAATATCAATATTTGGTGAAATAATTTTAATTAAAAAATTTAAATTAGTTTTGCTTATTTTTTCATTATTTTTAATAATTAAAGATCCATATAAAAAATTTACTATTAATATTACTGATGCAAAAGCTAAAAAAGATAATTTTGTAATTTTATTATAGTTAAATAAAACAATAGTAGGTATTAAAAAAAAAGTTATACTTAATAAATTAAATGAATAAGTTCCAATAAATGGGAGAATTTGCAAAAAATATATATAATCTGTCCAGGCAAATGCAACTAAATTCCATGGAAATCCACCTAAAATAAAACTTCTAACAAACTCAATTAAAGAAAAAAAAAATGAGAAAATCAATATTGAAGAAATTTTTTTATTTAAAGATAAAAAAGAACAAGCTAATGTTACTATTCCATAGAAACCTCCTAAAAACAAAGGAATTAAAATTAAAGCAATTGGTATTAAAGGTCTAAAATTTTCTTCAAAGGTTAATGCGTTTGTTATCCAATGCAAATTGGAAATAAAATAACCAAACCCAAACATCCAGCCAATTTTAAAAGATATCCATTTCCCTTTTTTGTAGTTTGATATTAGAAAAATTAGAAGGAGTGGAAAAGTTATAAAATTTATAAAAAAAAAACTATATGGTGGAAGACTAAAAGAAGTAATCAAACCTAGAATAAAAGGTATTATATAAATTAATATTTTGTTTTGTGATAATAACGTCAATTTATTTTATGGAAATAATTTAAAACTAAATTTTCTTTTTTAGCCATTTTTTTAAAATCTTTTAATTTTTTGTGATCATATCCAATTAAATGAAAATATCCATGTATCCAAATTTTATCAAATTCTAGAAAAAAATTTGATAGTTTTGATCTTTTATTAGTTATTTCATAGCTTATTGCTATATCTCCAATATAAACACTATCATTTGATTGAAATGACAACACGTCTGTTGGCTTATTTTTTTTTCTAAACCTAAAATTTAAGTTTTTCATTTTTCTATTATTTGTTAAGAGTATTGAAAATTCCTGTTTTTTTTTTTTAAAATAAGGAATTTTAGATAGTTTGCTAAGTTTTTTTTTTAAATAATTATTTGGATCTTTAATTTTATTTTTCCATTTAGAATAATCTAAAATAACATTTGCCTTAATCATTATTCAGTTTTTTGATCTGAATAAGCTTTAACAATTTTTGAAACTAATGGATGTCTCACTACATCAGTGTGGTCAAAATCTATAACTGAGATCTCTTTTAAATGTCCTAATAATTTTTTTGATTTATTTAAGCCTGACAAACTTTTATTTGGTAAATCTATTTGAGAAGGGTCTCCATTTATTACAATTTTTGAATTTTCACCTATTCTTGTTAAAAACATTTTAATTTGCGTATCGGTTGCATTCTGAGCTTCATCTAAAATAGCAAAAGAATTTTTTAATGTTCTTCCTCTCATAAAAGCTAATGGGGCTATTTCTATATCACCAACTTCTATTTTTTTTTGAATCTTTTCGTAATCTAGCAAATCATAAAGCGAGTCATACAATGGTCTAAGATATGGGTCTACTTTTTCTCTCATATCGCCAGGCAAGAAACCCAATCTTTCTCCAGCTTCAATTGCAGGTCTAGATAATATTATTTTTTCAATTTTTTTTTCTAAAAGCATTGTTAAAGCAACTGCTACTGCCAAAAAAGTTTTACCAGTACCAGCTGGTCCTGCAGAAATTATGATTTCGCTCTCTTTTAACGCCCTTACATATTTTTTTTGCTTTTCAGATCTTGGAATTACAGATTTTTTTGGTGTTTTAATTATATACTCAATATTTTTTCCGGAATTGTTTTTTTCATCTATCATAAATTTATTTACTGAAGAAATTATATCTTTTTTTTCTATTCTACCATTTATAATAAATTGTTCTGATAAAAATTTTATCGCGTTTTTTACTAATTCATTTTTTTTTGCACTACTTTTTACCAATATTGAATTTCCTCTAGTATGTATATTGGTATTTGTGATTTCTTCTAATTGTTTAATATTATTATTAAATTCACCTACAACACCCAAAAGGACATCATTTTTTTGAAATATAATGCTTAATATATCATTATTAGAATATACAAATTTTAATTCGGACTTATAATTTCTTTCAGTTATATTTTTCAATTATGCTACTCTCATATTATTTTTTTCACTTTTGCCAAATAAACTATTTTGATTAACATTTTCTATTTTAATATTAACATTTTTTCCAATAAAATTTGGATCTCCTTCAAAAATTACTGCATTCATATATTTATTTCTACCAAACAATTTTTTTTGTCCACTTAATTTGTTTTCAACTAGAACATCAATTGATTTATTAATAAAAGATTTATTAATATTTAATTGAAATTTAAATAAATACTCTTGAATTTTTATCAATCTTTCTTTTGCAATTTCTTTATTAATTTGATTTAAATTTGCAGCCTTTGTTCCAGGTCTTGGACTAAAAATAAATGAAAAAGAATTAATAAATTTAATCTTTTTTACTAAATTTAAAGTTTCGTTAAAATCTTCGTCTGTTTCGCCTGGATATGAAATTATAAAATCACTTGAAAATTCAATTTTTGGATTAATTTTTACTAATTTTTCATAAATTTCTAAATATTGTTCAACTGTATGTTTTCTATTCATTAGTCTAAGAATTTTATTTGATCCACTTTGGATAGGCAAATGAACGAATGGCATTAATTTTTTACTAGTTGAATAGCATTCAATTAAATCATCCGTCATATCTCTTGGATGAGATGTTGAATATCTTATTCTTTTTAATTCACCATAACTTTCTAGTTTATTGATTAAATCACAAATTCGATACTTTTTTGTTTTTTCTTTATAAGAGTACGCATTAACATTTTGACCTAATAAAATTATTTCTTTTGCACCATTTTCAATTAAACTTTCTGCTTCTGATATAACTTTATTAAATGGTCTAGAATACTCTGGGCCTCTTGTATAAGGTACTACACAAAAACTACAAAATTTATCACATCCTTCTTGAATAGTTAAATAAGATGAAACTTTACTATTTTTGTTTTCAATATTGTCAAAATAATTAAACTTTGAAATTGTATCAAATTCTGTTTCTTCTATTTTATTATCTTTAATAAAATTTTTTAACTTATCATTAATCTTATGATACGATTGAGGACCTATAACTATATCTATATAAGGCTCTCGATTTAACATTTCTTGATTTTCTGCTTGTGCTACACATCCCGCTACAACGACTATTGGTTTGTTTTTTTCTTTATATAATTTTTTAACTCTACCTATTTCATGATAGACTTTTTCTTTTGCCTTATCTCTAATATGACATGTATTTAGCACAAAACAATCTAGGTTATCTTGATCTTGACTTTTTATAAATCCTATCCTCTTAACAGAGTCATAAATTCTATTAGAGTCATACTCGTTCATTTGACAACCAAATGTTTTGATAAATATTTTTTTTTGCATTAATTAAGATTTTTTTTTAATGCCATATAATTCTAGTTTATGATCCACAAGATCATAACCATATTTTTCAGCAATATTTTTTTGTAATTTTTCTATTTCATCATCAACAAATTCAACAATCTCTCCTGTATTTATATCAATAAGATGATCATGATGTCCCTCGTTTATTTCTTCGTATCTTGCTTTCCCTCCTTTAAAATCATGCTTTGTAATTATACCTGCTTCTTCAAAAAGTTTTACAGTTCTATAAACTGTAGCAATGCTAATCTTAGTATCTATTTTTGAAACCCTGATATGGAGTTCATTGACATCTGGATGATCCTGAGACATCGACATTACTTTTGCAATTATCTTTCTTTGGTCGGTTAGCTTAACACCTTTTGTAATACACTTTTGTTCAATTGTTTCTGACATAATTTAATAATAACTCTAATATTGTGGTTTTATCAAATTTTTAATTAACCCACCTTTGTTGAATAATTCAATAATTTTTCCATAATTTTGGCCAATTACTAGATCTGAACTGAATCCATATAAATTAATTTTATTTGCAAAGCTTAATGCTTTTGCAGTAGCTAGTGAAGCTCTTATTCCAGAAAATTTTCCTGGTCCTTGATTAACAAATATATTGTTTAAATTTTTGATATTTAAATGATAATTTTCTAAAAATTTTATAATTAAAATTGTTAGTTTATCAAAATTTTTACTATTGTTACTAAACTCACTAGTATATGATTTATTATCAGCTATGATCGTAAAAAAAATTTTGTCGTTTGCTGCATCAATTATTAAATTATTCATATTAATTATCTGTATTTTAATTTCTAATGTATTTGCAAATAATAACAAATATTATTCAAATGATAAGGGCATACTTTCAATTATGTATCATAGATTCAATGAAGGTAAATATCCGTCTACAAATATTGATATGGAAATTTTTAAAAAACAAATAGAACTAATTGAAGAAAAAAAAATAAATTTTATAAGCCCAAGTAATTTTAAATTAAATTTTGATACACCAAAATCTAAAAAAGATGTTTTGCTTACTATAGATGATGCATTTACTTCTTTTTACCAAAATGCTTGGCCATATTTAAAAGAAAAAAAAATTCCTTTTATATTATTTGTTTCAACTGAGGCAGTTGGAAAATATGGTTATATGGATTGGAAGCAAATAAAAGAGATTGAAAAGGAAGAATTTGCCTTTATTGGTAATCATTCTCACTCTCACGAATATCTTATCGAGTACAATTTTAATAAATTTAAGAAAGATATTGATACATCAATAAAAATATTTATTAAAAATATTGGATATAATCCAGTATTTTTTTCTTACCCATTCGGTGAGTACAGCTTAGAACAAGAAAAATATATTTCTAGCAAGTTTAATTTTGCATTTGGACAGCATTCTGGAATTATTGATATAAATAAAAACAAATATGAGTTACCAAGATTTCCAATTAACGAAAAATATGGTGATTTGAAAAGATTTAGCTTTTTATTAAATTTATCTCCACTTGAATATAAAAATATAATACCAAAAGACAAATACATACTGCAAAATAATAACCCACCAAAAACTGTTATAGAATTTTTTAAAGAACAAAAAAATTTAGACAAGATTAATTGTTTTTCTGATGAGGGAAAAGGGTGGGAAAAATCAAAAATTAAATTAATAGATAATAAACTTTACATTAGTTTTCGAGACCAATTTACTTTTAGAAGAGGAAGAATAAATTGCTCTTTAAATGATGATATTGGCTGGAGATGGTTTGGAATACAATTTTCTATAAAACAAAATTAAATTAAACCTTTTTCTTTTATACTGCTTGGTAATATTTTTGCATCATCAAAATCGGTTAGTTTATTTTGTTCTATAATTTTTTTTAAAATTTTTATATATTCATTTCCAGTTTCAGCATATTTATCTAAATAATTTACAAGTTCTAAACTATTTAGTGTTCCAAAAACATCTCTTTGAATTGCTCTAACTTTTCTAAATTCTCGATAACTCTTATGAGTATTTAAGTTTCTTTGGTAAGCTCTAACTGAAGCTTTGAGAATTTTAAACTTCATTACTTTATGTGTATCATCATCATCTGATTTCGCTGGTTTAATTCCTTTTCCATCATAAGTCCATTGACCAAACAATGCATTGCCTTCTTGTGCAAATCTTGAGGTTCCCCATCCTGTTTCTTTTGCTGCTTGTGCGACTGCTAATGAAACAGGTATTTCATCCATTCTTATTTTTAAAGTTGCTAGGTCTCTGTTTATTACCCCATATTGTTTAAATTTACTTTTTAACCAATTTTTTTCTGCGTCGGTGTTGTTATTTTTGTTTAAAATAGAAAATAATGTTTTTCTCTCTATTCTTATTTTTTTATTTTCCTCTAAGATTAATGGCAAAATTATTTGTATAAATAATTCTTTTTTTTCTTTCGTATTTTCTATTAATTTAATCTCATTTGGAAGAAGATCAATACTTATAGGCTTAACTAACTTATTTTTTCTAATGTCAGTTAAATTGTAATTTTCATCTTTAAATAATTGATTTATTGTAGACGCGCTTAGCCTAACTGTATCGTTTTCATTAATATCAATATCAAAAACATCAAAATATAAATTTTTAAAATCTACTTTTTCACTTTCTTTAATTTTAGATTTAATTTCATTACCTTCTAAAACTTTATTAAAGTTTTTATTTGATGAGTTAATTACAATTTGTTTTCCAGTAAAATTTTTTGAATAAAAACTTATTGCAATAGGTAAAAAATAAGAAAAGGATATTAAAAAAACACTGGCTAAAGATATGTAATATAAGCTCGTAAAGTTTTCAGATATAATTTTATTTTTTTTAGAAATATTATATCCTCTATTCTGAAGAAATTTTTTAATTTTAATAAATGTTAATTGATTTAATTTTTTCATTAAGTCACTATAATTGATTCTCTAATATTTTCAGATAGCTATTACTTCTTTAATTTCAGGAATATAATGGCATAGTAAATTTTGAACACCATTTTTTAAGGTCATTGCTGAACTTGGACAACCTGAGCAACTTCCTTGGAGATTGACTGTGACAATTCCATTTTTAAATTCTTTAAACTTTATGTCACCTCCATCTCTTGCAACTGCTGGCCTTACTTTTGTTTCTAAAATTTTAATAATTTTTTTTTCAGTATCTGATAAATTTAAATTTGAAGAATTTCTATTTTCTTTATCAAGAACAATTTCATTACCACTTGAATAATAATCATTAATAAATGATATTATTATATGTTTTAAATCTTCCCATTCTATTTTCTCTTCCTTGTTAACTGACAAAAAATCATCAGATAGAAAAATACCTGTTACACCATTAATAGATAAAATGTTTTTAATCAATTCATTGTTACTTTCACTTTTATTTATTATTTCGATTGGAACATCATTAGATACTTTTTTCCCAGGCAAAAACTTTAAAGAGTTTGAATTCGGTGTTATTTCAGTTTGAACAAACATAATTCTTATATAGTTATTATATTTAAAAATTAAAGAATTAAAATTAAAAACCTATAATCTTTTTCATTTCTCTAACTTTTCTAGATGCTATTTTATCAGCTTTTTCAGCACCATTTTCTAAAATTTTGTCTATAAAATTATTATCTTTTTTTAATTTATTTATTTCATCAGATATTGGAGAAATTTTTTCTACAACAAGATCTGAAAGTTTTTGTTTAAATTCAGAAAAATTTTTTCCACCAAATTCATTTATTGAATCAGATAATGATTGATTGTTTAAACTTGAATAAATACCTAAAAGATTCTCGACTTCTGGCCTTTCATTTAATTTTTTGTCATCAGAAGGCAAAGCCAAATTATCTGTTTTCGCTTTTTTTATTTTGTTTACTATTTCATCTTTTTTATCTGTTAAATTTATTCTGCTCAAATCTGAAGGATCCGATTTGCTCATTTTTTTTGTACCATCTTTTAAACTCATAATTCTTGCAAAATTTTTTTGAATCAATGGCTCTGGAGCTTTAAGAAAACCAGTTGCATTAAAATCTAAATTAAATTTTTGAGCAATATCTCTAGATAATTCTAAGTGTTGCTTTTGATCTTCTCCAACTGGAACATGAGTTGAATCATATAGTAAAATATCAGCAGCCATAAGTATCGGATATATATACAAACCAACGCTAGCTTTTTCTTTATCTTTCCCAGCTTTTTCTTTGAACTGTGTCATTCGATTTAACCATCCCATTCTCGCAATACAGCCTAAAATCCATGAACACTCAGAATGTGCGGGAACTAAGGATTGATTAAAAATTATACTTTTTTTATAGTCTAGACCACTTGCAAGAAAAGTAGCTGTTGTTTCTCTTATGTTATCTTTTAAAATATTTGAATCTTGTTTAACGGTGATAGCATGTAAATCTACAACACAATAAACACATTCATTATTTTTTTCATTTTGTAATTCAACAAAATTTTTGATTGCACCTAAATAATTTCCTAAATGTAAATTTCCAGTTGGCTGAACTCCAGAAAAGATTTTTTTTTTCATTTTTAATACTTTAGTTTAATATCCGAAATTTTGAAAGCTTTAGTGAATATTGATGTTGTTATATAAATTAAAATGGTAATAATAACCAATAAAATTATAGCTAATAATTTATATTCACTTTCATAATTTAAATATTCATTAAAATTTTGAATAAGTTTATAAAAAATAAAAGAAGAAAAAGAACAAACACACAGTATATTTATAAATTTAATTGGAAAACTTTTATAAAAAGAAAAATAATTTTTTGAAATCAAATAAAATAATAGCAAGAAAGTATTAAACCAAGAAGATATTGTTGTCGCAATTGGTATTATAATAAAACCAACTTCATTAAAAAAATAAATGCTTATAAAAATATTTAATAAAACAGAAAATATTGAAAAATGAAAAGGTGTTTTTGTATTATGTCTTGCAAATAAAAAACTTGAAAATATTTTAATTAATGCAAATGC
>Ga0066847_10000489_pt1 | contig 15801 bp, 17 predicted proteins | sample ETNtaG_11_FD_65490 | JGI IMG/M metagenome (GOLD analysis project Ga0066847, IMG submission 65490) | Marine microbial and viral communities from oxygen minimum zone, Eastern Pacific Ocean - ETNP201310SV74 | ecosystem: Environmental > Aquatic > Marine > Oceanic | place: Pacific Ocean: Eastern... | reverse complement strand
TGTTCCGCCAATGACTGAAGTTATTAATTTAGTTGCAGTACCTGCGTTTCCACTTACGGTTGTCTGTACTATATTAGGAGCAGTGTTTGTTATTGTAACAGCACCCGTTGCTCCACTTACAGAAATCCCTGTACTTGCTACATTTGAAGTAACTCCTGCATTAGTAACCGTAACTGTTCCTGATGTCCCACCACCTGATATACCTGTTCCTGCGGTTACTCCAGTTATAGTGCCAACATTGGTTGTAAAGGCGGTAGAGTTAAATGCGTTTGAACCAAATTCGTATGTTTGGTTTGTTGCCCCAGAAACGCTAAATGTTAATGTATTATTAGACTTAGATATACCATCTAAATAGTAGTTAGTATTCGCTATATATGATGGCGTTTCCCAAGTTGCGGTTCCACTTGAAGAATATTTTAAGAACTTCCCCGCTTCCCCGCCGGTTGGAATGTGCTTATTCCCGGCAGTATTAGGGTGAGTGTAAGTAGTATCGGGAGAAGAATTTGTAATAGTAACTGTGCCGTCTGCCGTTGTTTCACAAGTGATACCAGTACCCGCAGTAAACATTAAGTCATCGCCTTGCGATATAGTGGTTGGATTAGTATCGGTTGTCGCAGATACGGTAAAGGTTGTTAATTGATTGGTATTTGTATTGGTCGTATATGACGGAACAACCCAAGTTCCGTCTGAACGTAGGAATTTCGTTGTGTCGCTTGGGTCTGCCGGAACCAATCCGCTATTACCTTCAGCTATTGCAGATGTATAAGCAATATTAGAATTAGAAGCATTATCGCCTGTATTCGTCCCACTCAGATTATTTGCTGAAATATCACCCGAAAACGAAGATGCGCCTGTTGAAATTCCTGTGCCATCAAATGTGAGAGATGCACTCGAACCCATTGACCCCGAATCGTTATATTGAATTTGGGTGTCTGAACCGTCCGGGGTTGCGGATGCTTGGAATTCAATTATTGAATCAGAACTATTCTTATAATAGAGTTTTCCGTCGGCATAATTGATAGCCAATTCACCGTGAGTCAATGACGACGGTGTAGCAGATGCAGTCCCGCTTTTCTTTAATAAAACCGTATTAGCCATTTTTTAAACTCCTTAGAATGTTCCCCCGTCAACTACCGCACCATTCACCGCACTACATTCGATTGGTGCAAGTGAGAACGATGCGTGAGCCGTATCAATTAGACTTGAAGTTGTCCCCGGTGCTTCTTTGGAATATTCTTGATAAAATGTAATTGCATCGGTGTACGTTGAACCCCCGGCGGAAAAAGAGCCATCTTGATTTCTGAACCAACCAGAATATTTTGTAGTTGAACCGTCACTATATTTTCCATACATCCCAAAATCTACACTATCCGCTGAATCATTACCTTTGGCGAGTTCTATCATGACATCTTCCGTACTGACGGTGCTACTATCAATAGTGGTAGTTGTCCCTGATACGGTAAGGTTGCCTCCGATAGTTACATCGTTAGGCAATCCAATCGTAACTACTCCACCAGATTGAACTACCGTAGTTTCATTGCTAACGGCTGTGAAAGTTAATGTACTCCCCAAAGAAACATTACTTGAGGTCGAACCATCCGTTACTGCGATAGAACTATTGTCTAACTGTGAATTAGATAAACTACCAATTGAAACTGCTCCTGCACCTGATACGCTAAAGTCTCCTGAAGCAAAGGATGCCGAACCTACATTACTTGTTGTTGCCAATTCTCCAGCAACAGTGATTGTCTGTCCACTATGAGTAACATCAATTCCTGCACCACCAGCAAAAGTCAATGCCTGAGAATCAAGATCAACTGCGCTATTCCCTGCGGTGTCGGTTGTAAAGTCTAAGTCCTGAGCCGTTACCTGAGCATCAATATATGTTTTGATTGCTTTAGCTGAAGCCACCGTGTCATCACTTGACGATACAGCAGAAATGTCAGTATCAAGCACCCCTGATTTAAGATCAGCGACATCAATATTTGATATTGAATTACCAGTTCCCTCTACATCGAAGGTCTTGTTTGTTAATGTTAATGTATCAGAAGCAATATTCGCATCCTGATCATCAACATATTTTTTGATTGATTGCTGAGTCACAAGTTTGGTTGCTGAGTTTGAACCCATTGCATCCTCATCGAGAATTGCTGCCCCTACCCATTCAAAGTTCCCTGCACTTGTACCGCTTGCAACATAGAGTTTGTTGTCAGAAGTACCCCAAACTGGCTCACCTATACTGGCAGGTGTAAGCGAACTGACGTTTGTGTCAGCACCTCGTTTTATTATGATTTTGTTTGCCATTAGAAAGTTCCTCCGTCTATGGTTTTATTATCAAGAGAAGAAGTGCTGGAATTTGTTGATATATCCGTTGAGGCACTTCCTCCTACTGTTTGTCCATCAAGTTGATTAATCTCTGTCGCTGAAGCCGTCAATAAAGTACTTTGGAGCTTTAGCCCTTTGTTAATCCCATTATGGGTTGAAATATTTAAATTATTTGTACCGACTTGCACGGCAGCTTCAGTTCCATCTCCATCAAGAAGCACAGTTTCCGATGATCCAAAACCACCATTTACGTGAGTTAGTTGCCTAAAAGTTGAAGATATTGTTTGTCCTACTAAAGTTGTTGCCATAATTACCTCATATAATTGCGTATGGTGCCTGGTCCATTACTCTTCTCATCCCACCAAATCTGTTTTTCTGATATTGATAGACCAATCTTTTAAATTCATTCATGTGAAAATTTCTTTTATCGTAATTCGCTTCATTCTCTGCAAATCTTGCTTTTACATATTCTACAGCAGCGATTGCCAATTCCTCTGAAATATCAAGATCATCATCTTCGCTATCAGGAACACTTGGCAAAGCAGAGTATTCAAGCATCAACCCATTCGTTATAAGAGCAGATGGACTTTTATATTCCCCACTAGTAGTGTCTTTCTCGATAATTGCAAGATTTCCACCCCTAAGATAATATTTGAAATCAATAGCCATTATGTTAAGTCCTCATCTACACTCTCAGTTTCAAGAACCCTGGCTATTTTTACATATTCAGTCTCATCGCCATCATATATCATTACATTTTTCAATGAAATAAAATTAGCTGGAAATGAATAAAATCTTTGATCCTTTATAACATCAGCTTTAGACGAAACAACATTATCTTCAATCATCATATTTACTTCGCGCATAGCATCTTTTAAGTATGCAATCGAATATCCCTGATTAGTTGTCCCAGCTCTTTCCATTAATTCTTTAAGAGTCATTAGTCACCCCACACATAGCTTAGATCTCCCCAGATCTGGCTACTGTTAATATTAAAATAAAGCAATTTATAGTTTTTCCAAGGGGACTCTGGCTGTGTAGTCCCAGTAGTATAACTAGTGCCTGGAACAGTTGAACCTACAGACCACGAAGTTGTAGGAACGCTCGAAGTGACACTCCATACTCCCAAAGGATCGTCTGATGAAGTAGTCGCCATTAAGTTATCGTAGCATATTCTATTTTAACTTCATCTGACCCTGAAGCAGTAAATTTAAATGTAATCCCATTAGCAGGAGTTGGAAGAACAATTGCATTTCCTTTTGCTAACGTACATATTGCAAGTTGATAGGCTCCTCCAGAGGTTGTCTTCATAGTGACTGCTATTGTTCCAGTAAATTCAGTACCATCACTTTTCAATCCTGGATGCTTAATAAATACAAGATCCATAGCTGCACCAAGAGCTAATTCTGCTACTTGTGAAGAAGTTGTTAAATAATCTGCAACTCCATCGGTTGTTCCACCATATCCAACTACAGTTGCAGCAATTCCTGAAATAGAACCGCTACCACCAAGAGTTTTGCCAATATTAGGTTCTATATAATCATGCGCTTGACTGCTTAGATCGGTTACATCACTTGCAGCATAATCTACACCAAAAGTGGTTGATTTAATTGGGGTCGCACTAACTGCGAAGTCTATTCTGTTCGCCATCTTGTTGTCTCCTTATCATGAATGGTTCAAAGCCTTTTTCATATTGCTCCCTTACCATTGCATATTGTTTCTCATACCACTGATACTGTACTTGGACCTTTTGAAGATCCGCAGTGTATTCTGCCAAGTACACTTGTGACCTTTGTGAAAAATCCTGTAGAGCAGAACCGAATCTCTGTAACTCTACATTATTCTCTGCCACCTTCTTCTGCAATACAGCTGCCAGTTTATTAGCTTCAGTTTGGGTAAAAGCACCCATTCTGGATATATCCGCTGAATACTTCTGTACTGTAGAAGCAACCTTTGCCTGATATTCGTTTAAATTTTCACCAATGTCTGCCTGCCACTTTGCAAGCTTAAAACTTAAATTGTTTAAAGACCATTCTTGGACAGTCTTTCCTACGTCAGCCTGATACTGTTGTAAGTCCCCAGTATACTTCTGAAGTCTGGATCCATATTCGCTTATTTCCTTCTCAAGAGATTTAGCCTTATTCTGGACATCAATATTTGTAGACTGCTGCATTAACTGAAGCCTTCTGCCAGCATCTGCCTGAAAATTCTGAATATCCTTCTGGACATCTGCTTGAAAACTGGTATTGTCAGAATTGAATTCATTTAACTGACTTTGAGCATCTACCTGATACTGTTGAAGTTTATTTCCATACTCTGTGACCCATTCCTGGAATGTAGTCTGTATATTGTTAAATGTAAATTCTTGAACTGTGGAATTAACATCTTGCTGATATTGAGCAAGACTTTGACCATATCTTTGGATCTTTGAATTATACTCAGAAATATTCTTTTCTAATAATTTTGCTTGATTCTGTATGTCTATATTAGTCGATAACCGCATTTCTTCCATCTCACGACCAACTTTACTCTGATATTCTGCAGCAGCTTTCTGATAAGTAATCTGATATTCTGCATTTTCCTTGTTAAATGAATTTAGATTATCCTGAACCTTGCTTGAAAACTCAGTGACTTTCATTTGCTCTTCTGTAATCTTCACTTGCGCAAGTTCAATATCCTCTTCCGTCTCAATCAAAGATGTAATCGTAGGAAAATCAATTGGGGTAAAAGATGGAGGAGTATAAGTCGGAGCAACAGATTCTCCAAGAATAGAACCCTCAGAAAATGCTTCTTGTAAAGATGCACTTACATATGCAGTTGAATAATCTGGGTCACCTGGAGCAATGGGAGCAGCTGGTAAAGAAAGACTCTCAATCCCAGTAAGCACTGGGGCTACAAAATTAGGTTTTGTATAAACGGGGACTGTTCCCGATAATGACAACACCAACTGCTCTGCTCTTTCCTGCAACGCAGCATCAGTATATGTAAAAGATGGAACAGAAGGAGATATTGGAGCCGTAACCGAACTTAGATCTAATGCACTAATTGATGGGTCGGCTACAGAAACATATTCAGGTAAAGATACGTCGCCCACATTACTTACGGCAGTTATGCCGTCAGCAATAGAGAAAGACAACGTAGGTTGAGGAGGTATAGAAGGTAAAGAGAGAACCAATCCTGAAAGTCCCGTATAGCCGACCATCTTTTCTTGTAATGATTTCATAGCTGCATAATTAACAACAAGTGGGATTAGACTTAGTGGAAAGTTGCTAATTGTACTGCCATTTAAATTTGATAGGGTGGTGCAATCTACCTTACTAACGGATATACTCCCCGCAGGTAGGACTTGAATGGTTTGATTCAAATAATAATATTGAGGGTAATCATTTGTAGCTTTTTGTAACGAATCAATTTCGGCAGCTGCAAATCGTTTTTCTGCTGGTATTTCAGTTGCTATTTTACTCCCCCTAGCGACACTTATAATGTGCCTTCTATCGCTAATATCAATAGAGGTTGTATCGTCAATATTTGTTGCAAATAAATGAGACGATTCAGGATCTAAGACAAGAACCCTATCAATAACTGCCGATATCCCATCATTTGCCCATTGAAGAGCATTATCTGCTGTGCCAGCCAAAGCTTCTATTTGTACTGCAAGCGTTGCCATATTATTTCCCTTTGATTAGTGGGGGGACTTGTATCAGAGGTCCCCCCTTAAGAATCATTATTTCCAAACAGCGTGTGCTTCTGGCATAACGATCTCTAGACCAGCTTCGGTCTGTATGAGGTCGATTCTGCGGTCAACACCCGTGTTTTCTAGACTTTGAACACCAACATAAACTGAAGTGTCACGATTCACACCGTTACCAACCAATGGTCGATAAGATACGTGCTTCAAGTTAACAGCTACAATTCTAACTGGAGATCCATCAAGATGGACATTACGAACAACATTCATGTCGCCATAAGGAGTTGTGATCTGAGTTACTGGTAAACCAAATAACTTTTTCTTGCCTGTTACAGCAAAATCAAACCTAAACTGACTACTAATTTCAACGTCATTCTTTTGGAATCCGCCTAATTTATGTAACCAGTTATAAGTCGCAGTATCACACATAAACATAGTAGCATTAGAGCTATTATATCTAGGATCCATGAAGTCACTCATATTCTGAAGAAAATCATCAGAAGTTGTGCCACTACTCCCTAGATCAATTGAAAATACATTACCACTTGATAATATATAGTCAACAATACCAGCTGTGTAGCGTACACCAGCAGAGTCTTTGTACTTTGATGAGAACAAAAGATCTGTTTCGATATCCCACTTATGTTCGATGAGTTTGTTTTTCCAAACCCGAGCCCATTCATCACGTGCCAATTTCAACTCAGTTGCCCGAGCAGTATTTGTCATTTGCATGGTGGTTTTCCAGATTTGGGTATAACTAACTACATCTTTATAAGGAGTATCTTTGTAGGTATCTGGGAATCCAGAACCTTCAGCATGTGCCGAACCAATGACATAACATTTGTCTTTTTCTGCAAGACCTGAAGTCCCAGCATTTGCTTCCCAGGTTGTTCCTGTTGACTCATACTGTACATCAGGTAATGTTACATGATCTGAACCAGCTGCGATGCCACGAACTACAATACATTTAGCGTAAATAGCTTCTGCGTCAGGACTAGCAGCTGGAACTCCAAGGTTTTGGATCTTCACAACCATATAGTCATCAACATAAACAGTTGGAACTGTATCATCTGCTATATTAGCAGCCGCCACTTTACGAACTGGGATTTTAACCATTTGATTTTCTAAAAAGAAAATTGGTTTAGTACCAGATGCGCCAACAGCAGTACCAGTTTGTCCAAGAATATTCTGAACATTACCAGCAGATAGATAATCAGTTTCAAACTTAACATTCATTTCGTCACCAGCTTGTAAGTCGCCAGATGCAAATGCAAAGTCTGCATAATCACTATCATTATCACCGCTGCCAGGAGCAGCACCATTTAGATCCAATGCTACTGCATAAGCATAACGCTTGTGCCACATGGATCTTTGTTCCAGAGTTTTAAATTCTGGATCAGTTGTGGCTTTTTTAGCCACCTTGCTCAATACCCTGAAAAAAGGAGTTTGGTCTGGAGCTAGCTCCGAGACTCTACTTGAGAAGTCATATCGTCTCCTGAGATCACCTGTATTGAACGTAGATTCAACCTGTGCCTGTGCATGGGTTGAAAGGGTTAACGGATTGTCAGCCATTATAAGCCTCTACTTTCATTTATGACAGAGGCACTTCTAATTATCCAATGTAAATAATCCTTCCAATCCTTCATCTACAGTTTTTAGAGAGTCAAACACCATATCATCGTGTTTAACGTCAACAACAGTAGCATTATGATTAGAAACACTAGTTGGAATATCCCGAACAGATTTCATCTGCTTCAGCACTTCATTTTTCGCACCTTTAGCAACTTTTTGGTCCCTGGAGTCACGATTCTGCAAATAATAAATATCTTCCAATGATGTTTCATGCTTATTTGCCCAATTCATCATATCAGTATAGTCTTCATTTGACATGTTCATTCGTTCCTGGAACTCTTTCGCCTCATTTGCTTTTTGACTCTTTCGCATATCCTGCTTTCGAGCCTGATTGTCTTGCTGGAGCCTAGTATTGACACGGTGATCCACAACGCCTGAGATAGTATGTTCCAACGCTTTTGCGCTCATGGAATTCTTATCTGTTACGGCTTCGTCTAGATCAAATACAAAATCCTCTGGGAGGTCGAGCGCCTGCTTTACGTCTTGTGGACTATTGCCACCTTCAACGTATTGTCTTATTACGTCTACCATTCCCGTGTCTTCTTTTAGCCGATCAATAAGAGGAGAAAACTCAGATACTTCATCAAGACGCTCTTTCATCTTTTGCGCCTCTCTTGAGGAGTCTTTGTATCTCTTCTCCCAATCGTGCTGGTGATCGTCAGTTCCAACATTAACACTAGGGTCAACCAATGGTTGAGTTACCTGTTCTTCAACATCGTCGACTGTATTACTATCAAGAATCATCCCGTTCACCTCACGGTCCAATGATTCGAAAAAATCTCCAGAGTCTACTGCAACTCCACTTTCCTGAGTTAAATCAACCTCAGGGTTAAGTGTTTGTTCTCTAGCAGAGTTTTCTGGTTTATTCTCTTGTGCCATTTTCACTCCTTGATTGCTTTTTTTTATCAAGCTCTAATTGAGCTTTTTGTTTTTGGATCTCCGCACCAGCTTGTGCTTTATCGGCGGTTAAAGACATACGTCCTTGCGCCCGCACTGCTCCCTTGCGAATCTCTGATTCTACCGATCTGACTTTATCCTTGATACCTGCCTGAACAAGTTGTCGTTCAAGAGTCTCGATAGTGCCACTTTTGTCCTTAAGTTGTTCCTCAAGACCTTTAATGGCTTCTTGCATCTGAGAATATAAACTTTTTCGCTTTGCAATCGCTGTTTTATCTTTAATATCCGTCTCAGCGAGAACAGCTAAATCGTCCACTACTCCCAGTTTCATCAGTTCTTTTAATTCCGATAGATATGCCCATCGGTTCACAGGCAGCGTACTACCTGCTACAATTCTTACATCAAATTTTGCTGAACCATAATCGTTCCACTTACCAATAGCATCTCCCATATCATTGAAAATTGGGATATTTATTTCGGCTTCTTTTTCTTCCTGAAGAGCATTTGGCTGAACAATTCTAAATACTTTATGTGTTTTATACACTGCTTGTGAATATTGTTTTACCACTTCTCCAAGTTGTTTAAGAGCTGGTTCTATACTACTCTTTAACCATTGTTTAACCCTTCTAGTTCCATATTCATCCAACGCAAGCATCCCACGATATGTGTCATGCTGCTGTTGGGTGTCCCCCTGAGCAGACGAATATATCCCAGCCAAATATTCCATATCGCTTTTCCCAGCCTGGACAATTTGGAAAAATGCATTGTTTAAGGATGCAGGTTGGACCTCTTTTGGCTGATCAAACCCTTGGTTAACTGGGAGCAATGCGCCTGGGGCAGTGGCATTCTTTTCCCAATAATCAGTATCAATAGATCCTTCAAAGTACATCCATCTAAGAGAAGATCCCAATGAAGCGTTGTGAATCATAAGCTGGTGCGCCTTATTAATCTCACGCTGTTTCCCGACTAAGGGACTCACAGCGCTCATTGGAAACGGTGTCCCAGACCACTTATAAGTAAACGGCACTAAGGGATAATGCTCTATAGGGAGATTTTTTTCATACAAAGTCACATCACCAGCTACACAACTTTGTTTTATTGCAGGCTTAAAAAACTTAACAGAATCAACAATCATTGACACAAATTCTTTATCTTTTAGTAAAATTTTATATTCTTTTGCAGTTACAACATTGTTTTTGACAATACTTGCAGCCTTTTGAGCTTCAGCAGTCATTTGCTGTTCCGCTGATTGCAACTGCTGACTATTCATCTTCCCCTTTTTTTCCAATTCAAGAGCCATTCTTTCTGGAAGCATTTCTTCGGCTTCTACTGCTTCAGCAAGTTTTGCCTGCAATTCTTTCATCTCAACAGACATCTCTTTCTTCATTTCTTCCAACTGTACCCGAACATTATCTTTAATCTTTTTCATCTCTTCAGGTGGAGGGACAACTCTATAAAAAACATTATAATAAGCAATCTGCTCTTTCTCATAAAGCTCAAATAATTCAACTAGATCATCAATACCGCCATCTTTATCATAACCCTCTCTAATATCCTTATATTGGAAATCGCCCGTATTAGTCGCATTCACAGAATAGCCTTGCTCTTCACCAAAACGACCAGATGCCCTTTTAATCCCAGCGGCATACTGTGGATATGTTTTCAATAATTGAGTGCGGGTAAAAACTTTGCGAATCATAACATGAGCAGCATCTCTAAATAATGGGTCTCGACTTTTTGGGTCTATATATATATCAAAAGGCTCTGGCTGCTGAATAACAACTTCGCCCATCCCCATATCGGCATTCGAATCTACCGTCACAAGTAAGTATCCAACGCTTTTAGTTATAGCATCGTTTACAACATTAGAATATAGCGCCTGCCCATTAGATCCATTCCATATATAATCAGCAATATCAGAGAATACAGCTGCTACGCCAGAATCGCTACCCTCAGCCCCCACCGCTTGCCACCTTGGATTGGAAGCCGTCGCATAATAATTAAGCATTTCAACAACAGGTATAACCCTATTAATCGTAAAGGTGGGCATTCCAGTTTCTTCCAGACTTGCTTTTTCTTTTGCAGAGAGCTGATTATCAAGATAAAAATCGTGCCCTTCCTGGTTAACTCTTTCCCAAGATTCTCTAAAAGAACCATTTATAGAGTCGTATAACTGTTTTACCCGATCTGCTGTTTTATCTGTTCTTTTTGCCAATGTTCACCTATGCTATTATCCAATTTTTGGGCGATTTTTGTTTTTTACGATGAATGCCATCCTTTGAGACAGCAATATTTTTAGGCGGGTAAGCAAATTTTACAGCATAAGCAAGCGCATCGATGGTGTCATCATGCGCCATGCGTGGTCCGAATGTAACAATTTCATGTTGTAAATCATAATGACTTTTTTTAATTTTTATAGATCCTATTGTCATTCGTTGAGCTAATACCCCTTGTATCCTATCTAATTTACTTTGTCTTGTTCCAGGTTTTTCCTCACGCCACCTTACCGTAAAATCATTTCTTCGTCTGGATTCTGACATTAAAGCCTGGAAAACTGGACGTGACATTGTAGTATCTTCGACTACAAAAAGTGACGGATGATAAATTGCTGATAAATTAAACATTTTGTCAACAATCCCTTCTTTTGGTTCACCAGGGATACCCAAAACAGGTAACCCACGCTCTCTTATATAATCTAAGACGTAAATATTGTTATTTTCATCAACAGCAACTACCATAATAACAGAAAAATCTGAATCTCTCCTAAAAGAATCTGTTGCTGGGTCAACACCGCAAAAAATATTCACAGGGATAGCGTCGTCATCAGCAATAATAAAATTTATTCCAGTCTTGTCATCATATAAGTGGCTCCCCTCCCAATACTTAACATGTTTCATACTAAAAATAGAATCTTCGGCACTTTGGACTTCCATCATGTATTCTTGATAGAATTTTTGAGACTGTCCAGAATCCTGATAGAATTTCTTCTTTTCCTTTAGCTTTTTCGCTGGGAACCAAGAGTCCCAAAGCGCGTTCCCTTTTTCGTCTAATGCTTTATATGTTTTAACAGTCCAGGCAAAATCTTCTTTATTTTTTACTGATCTTTCATGGTTGGTCAATAAATTATTAATAAAGGAATCATAATGCACAGGAGTACCATTAATCCGCAACCTGCCAGTATGAGGCTCCAGAGCAGGATAAACAACCGCAGTGATAAGGTTTGCGTTCTTCGCTCTAGCCTCAGGAGTAATTGTATTATTTTCATCTTCGAAGTCATCCAGTATAATCAAGTCATAACGCTTATGAAGCTTTGCTCCGCCACGAATGCCTGATATGTTTGATTTGCACAAAAGCTTGTGACCAGTACTAAGTTCTATATCTTCCTCTGTCCATTTTCTGCCTTTTAAATCGCCAAAATAATACAATATTCTATCATTGAACTCTAAATGATGCTTTATATAATCCATATTACCAGTGGCAAGCTTCGCAGTTGCGGATACCCACCCGTAAAACAAAGGTTCATCCCTGGTAAACAAAAATGACCATAGAATATCGCACTTAGTCAAAACAGTTTTACCATGACCACGTGGCATAATAACAGCCAACTGTTTCACTTCCTTATCCATTATTGAATCTGATATCTCATAATGAAACCATGGTGTTTCAGATCTCAAATAGTCATCTGGGAGAAATAACTTCCCAAATGCCAACATATCCTTTGACGACTCTAGTAAAGCCTCCTCAGCCTTACTTACATTCTGGGTATTTATATTCAAGCTAAAGTTTCAAGCAATTCTTTTACTTCAGCCCAAATTTTATCATCTTTCTTTGATTTGCTAGCTTTAACAGCATGATCTCCTATCATTATAATAAGTTTAACCATACCCATTTTTTTTACTAACCTTCCGATCATTTTTTTAAGCATTATAGCTCCTTCCCATTTATCCTACCTTTTAAATAAGCTAAATCATCTGTAACGTCATTTAATTCTTTGACGATATCTTCTCTATGCCTTTGACTTGTATCATCTGATTTATTCCACCTATCTAACATTTTTAAAACAATTGATTCGACATTTGCCATTTTAGTCTCCGCTTTAGCGATAGACTGTCGAATACTATCTAAATCTTCATTTTGTACTTTTTGACTTTTAATTAAATTTATTATCATCATAGCAAATAAAATTACTATTATTCCTACTGCCCCATATTCGGCATATATACCGAAGAGATTGGAGTCAACCATTACTACTTTTTACCAAAATTGAATCTCTGAAATCCAGTATAGGATGGATTTTCCCTATACGCATCGTCTACATGCTTTTTAACCTTAGCCCCCCAATCTAATTGTTTTTCGCTTCCAGGACCACGTTCCATTAATCTAATCTTCCCATCTTTGCCAAGACTAGTAAGTATCTGCTTCGGGTTGCGTTTTACCTGTTGATTAATTTTATTCAATTCGTGTAATGGTATTTTATTTGGATCAAGTACCCGTTTAATTTTAAAAGCTTCTCCAGTTTTATGCATCTTCATCGGGAGATCTACGCTTTTAGGCATAACCAGCCTTCCGTATTCACCTTTCCACACCATGGGCTTCTTCATTAATACTTTATCCATAAAAGATCTTAAGGCATGACTCTTTACACCAAAAGTCCCATGTCTTGCGCCAGCCAGAGCCTTCTTTAAAGGCATTCCCTGTTTTAGTAACTGTCTAACAGAAACCTCAGTACCCCAACTGTCCTGATACCCACCACCCTTCTTACTAAAAAGAATTTCTTTTAATTTAGGGTCCATATTCCATGTGTCTTCAAAGAGAGATCTTTTATATTTTGCTCCCTTTATCGGGGTGTTTACTTTACTTGATAGATTTATATTTTGGAAACCGCCCATTACGTCATCTCCCTGCACAGAGGTCTTGCCCCAACCAGCTTCTTTCAATAAATTCTTTCGCCTTGGATTTAATTTTTTCCAGGCAGCGTAAGGTATCATTTCTCCAGTTTTAGGATTCTTCATTTCATAACTGATAATATTCTTAAGAGCCTTATCGTAAATTTTCTGCATCCCTACATTATGAAACCTTATCAATCCTTTATATATATCGTCTTTCGAAGGTGAGCCTCCAATTTTAGTTTTTTTAGTAGAAAACAGATTAGACAAAGTACCTTTTTGCAATCCTCTCGGCACTTCAGTCATCCCCATAGATCTTCTAAGAGAATAAAGCCTTTCCGCTAAGGCAATCCCTGCCTCATCGCCATGTTGCATATATCTAACTACCTCAGGTTCTACGGGGATATCAGCTATTATCCCCCTTGCTGCTTTAAGTGGCTCTTCCTTTATCATTTTTTTAAGAGCAGCTAACTTGGGAGCACTTTCATAACCAACAGGAAGCATAAGATTCGCAGCAGCTCTTCTTCCAAGAAACTGAGTAGCCTTATAACCGCCGCCAAGACCATAGAGAGCAGCCTCCCACCAAGAATTAGGAGTTAAGAAATCAACAGTCTCTCTAACGCCTCGTTCTTGTTCAGCAGCCCTTATTGGATCTTTATGATGAGAGGGACCAATAAAATCAACTGTCTTTTCTCCCCACGTCTTTTTTCTTTTAGCAGCTGACATTTTCTGAGGGTAACCTGGGTATCTAGCCTCACGCATCTGACCAACAGATGTGCGAGTAGCATCGGTAGGAGCACTTACAGGACGCTGTGCGTCCAAAATTTTTAGAATTTCCTCTAATCTATTCTTTGGTGGGGGCATTGGCTACTTCACCTGTTAATTCGGGTTTTCTTTTTGCGGATTCCAGCATATTATCAGAGAATCCTTGGAATACAGCTCCAGTAAGCTGGGTAACCTTTTGTTTTGGTATAACTTCGGCAGCATCCCATAACATTGAGAAGGCTTTTAGTCTATCGTTTGACCTATCTGCATTCTCAGCTTCTAACTTGACACCCTTTATAAGGTAATTAAGATCTACGCCCAACCCCTTTAGGACTTCATCTACTTCTTCTTTTACAGCACTCACAACTCTCTCCTGTTTTACTAGGACGGCAGATTTCATTTTAGCATATTGATTATTTTCGGTACCAAATGCTCTTTTGTAGGCTTCTTGGGGTGAAAATCCGTTTGCAATGAACTTTGAAAAGGCAGCTTCATTAGCAGTAAGATAATTTCTTGTTTTTATGCGCTTGGCTGTATTATTAGATGCCCTTGCGGAAAAAGTATAAATATTCTCCCTTTTCTCAGTATCCATTTTATCACTATCTCGGCAAAGATAAGTTCCAGTACAAGTCCCAATATATTTGATAGGATACTTACCCTGGTTCATTACCTTATTTACTCTAAGAGCCTGGATAACATTCCCATCATCAGCCTTTATCCAGTCGCCGAGTTCGCCTTCACGCCAATTTTCAATAATTCTTATATTTTCAGGGATTTCCTCTTCGTCTTCAAAAACTGGATGAAATGTCTTGCCAATTTTATATTTACGCACTAAGCTTCGCCTACGCACTCGCCTGGATAAGGGACTAGAACTCTCTCTATAAGATTAGCCTCATCTATCTTTTCCATTACCTCTGGGCTGGCAGTAATAGCGAGGGGCTCTTCCTCTATCGAGATGCGTTCCTCTATGGATTCAAGCTCTTCTGTTTTTTCATTAAAACGGATAACAAGTGTATAGGTTTTCATGTGGAAAGTTCGGAATAATATTGCAAAACTAAAAGGATAAATATATTTTATTTTATACTTGCCCCGTATAGGTCAAAACCCTTACCGTCTGGCGTAGCAAAAGCACACTCCTTTTAAGAGATGTGCTATTTTTTTGCGACCCATCATATATAACCCCCCCCTTTTTAAATAGAGAACAACACCTTCTTAGTTAAATCTCAAAAGGTTCAAAAACTAACACAAAATAGTGCACGGATAGAATTGATTGCTGGCGCCCTTGCTCGCATTTCCGATTCACGGATTTGCGTTATCTATGAAAATCAAACGAAAGGATATATCATCATGGTATACTATCTCAACCAATCTCCAACCTCAGGTCGTTACTATTACCGAGCAGTACGCTTCGACGACGGCTGGGCAGTCACAACAAAGTCAGGTGAAACAACAGACGGCACAGGCATCACAGGTGACGAGACCAAGCTCCATCCAGATGCACCGAGAACAGTCTTACTTCCATTGGACTTCTCAGGTGAACTGCATGACGAACTGGTCATGGATATGAAAACCAAGACCCTCGCCCCTGCGAAGAAGTAGGACAAGCCC
>Ga0066847_10000440_pt1 | contig 16673 bp, 10 predicted proteins | sample ETNtaG_11_FD_65490 | JGI IMG/M metagenome (GOLD analysis project Ga0066847, IMG submission 65490) | Marine microbial and viral communities from oxygen minimum zone, Eastern Pacific Ocean - ETNP201310SV74 | ecosystem: Environmental > Aquatic > Marine > Oceanic | place: Pacific Ocean: Eastern... | reverse complement strand
TGCAGCTTACGCATAGGTACCTCCGATGATGATTGTAGGTTCCGTGCCCACGAATGGCGTCGCTTCCACAATGCACACAGTGAGGAAATTCCTGGGCGCTCTTACCCTTCCTTACATCGCGGGCTTCATGATCGATCGAAACTGGAATTGGCTCAGGGAAAAGTATGCTCTCGATGGTCCTCGCAGTGTGTTTAGCTCTTCCTTGCTCATTGACTTCAGGAATTCTAATGATTTGTCCATCATTTCTCTTACACTTCTCGTTGTTTTTCTGTTATTCCAGAGAAGTTTAACATTCTTGAACTACAGTTATCTATAACATAGCCAATAATGTTTTTTTACGAGTTCATCATCTTTGTGCCCTCAATTAAGCTCCGGTGCCCGTTCCATTCGTACTGAGCAAACCTTGAATTCCGGAATGCCTGCTGTCGGATCGGACGCCGGGTTAGTAAGCACGTTGGCTGCTGCCTCCCAGAAATGGAACGGGATAAAGACAACCCCCCTATCCACCCTGTCCGCCACCCTGGCTGGAAGAACAATTGATCCCCGACGCGAGGTCACCGTCACACGATCCCCATCCTTCACATCAATATTAATTGCATCTTTGTCGTTTACCTCGACAAACGGCCCGGGAACAAGACCGTCCAGGGCTTTACTTCGCCGTGTCATCGTCCCTGTGTGATAATGCTCCAGCATCCGGCCCGTTGTCAGAACGATCGGGAAGGATGCATCGGTTTCCTCGTCTGCGGCAATAAATTCAATCGGATGGAACAGGCCGAGACCACGGGCGAATTTTTCACTGTGCAGGATTGGCGTTCCTGGATGGTCATCTGACAAGCAGGGCCAGTGAAGCTGCTCCCCGGCCTCGAGTCGCGCATGTGAAATCCCCGTATACGAAGGTGTGAGACTTCGCATCTCATCATTAACATCTGAAGTTGATTCGTATGTCATTGGATAACCGATGGCAGCGGCAATATCGCAAATAATCTCCAAATCCCTGCGTGCAGACCCCGGAGGAGCCACAACAGGTTTCGTCAATTGCACACGGCGCTCAGTATTAACGTATGTCCCGTCACGCTCCGCGTAAGACGTTGCCGGTAACACAACATCGGCAAATTTCGCCGTTTCCGTCATAAAAATGTCCTGCACAACAAGGAAATCAAGTTTTTCAAGTGCTTCTTCTACGTGCGTAACGTCCGCATCGGAAAGCACAGGATTCTCGCCCATAATATACATAGCCTTGATCTTACCCTCGAGGACCGCTGGAAACATCTTTGTTACCATCAGACCAGGGGTTTCGGGAGTCTCTACGCCCCAGGCTTTAGAGAACTTGGCTCGAATTTCAGCACTATCGACCAGCTGGTAGCCGGGATAGAAGTTTGGCAGGGCCGCCATATCACAGGCACCTTGAACATTATTTTGACCACGCAGCGGATTAACGCCCGTACCGGGACGACCAATATGCCCAGTGATCATTGCCAGGTTCGCAAGGGATCTAACGTTATCAACACCAGTGGTGTGCTGGGTAATGCCCATGGAATAGACGATAGAGGCCCGTTCTGCTTTGGCATAAAGATGAGCTGCTTCAACAATTATGTCTGCCGGGAGACCGGTAATTTCCGAGACCCGTTCAGGCGTATACTCAGCAACGAGCTTTTCAACGTCCTCAAACCCTTCGGTCCGGGACTCAATAAATTCGGTCTTCATCAAACCGTCACGAATAATGACGTGCAGGAGGCCGTTAATCCAGGCAACATCCGTACCGGGTTTCTGTCGTGCCCAAACTGTGGCAATCTGACTCAATTGAATCTGCCTTGGGTCAAACAGAACGAGTTTCGTGCCGTTCGCCACTGCTTCTCGGATCGTGAGTCCAATAATCGGATGATTTTCAGTGGTGTTTGATCCGGTTACAAGGATAACGTCAGCCTTCAGAAAATCTTCTATGGGGTTTGTCATCGCACCGGAACCAAACGCCATCCGCAAGCCTGCAACTGTGGAGGAGTGGCACAGGCGTGCACAGTGATCAACGTTGTTGGTCCCCATAACAGCGCGAACAAATTTCTGGAACACGTAATTGTCTTCGTTGGTGACTTTGGCCGAAGCCAGCCCCCCAAATGTATCCCCACGGTATTTCTTCAGTTCACTGGCAACCAGGGCCAGCGCCTCTTCCCACGATGCTTCACGGAAACCATCACCAGATCGTATCAGCGGGGTTTTGAGGCGATCGGGATGGGAAACAAATTCATATGATCCGAACCGGCCCTTTACACACAGTCGTCCCTGCGATACATGGGCATCCTTGTCGCCACGAGCACTGACGACAGTTTCTCCCCTGGCACCCAGCATAATTCGGCAACCCGTGCCACAATACGGACACACAGTGGAAACTTCGCGTTCAGGCTTGAGAAAGTTCCGTGTGATGAGTGCACCAGTAGGACATCGCTCTACACATTCGCCGCATGACTCGCAAAAAGAATCCTTGATCGGACCACCACCAAACGGTTCGACGGCACTTTCGTAACCGCGTTTTGACAGATCAATGGCTCCGATTTGCTGTATCTCGTCACACGCTCGAACGCACAAGCCACACAAAATGCATTTATTCATGTTGATGGAGTAACAGGGGTTCGAATCGTCTATTTTTCCTTCACGCATCATCGGCTGCAGGACACGTTCGCGAATACCCAGATACTCGGCAACTTCTTGCAACCCGCACGTCCCACATTGCCCACAGGTAAGGCAATCCAGTGGATGATCAGACAGCAGAAGCTGGGTTGTCCATTTGCGCACTTCGAGAATCTCGTTATCATCCGTCGTAATTTTCATCCCGTCAGCTGCTGGTGTGGTGCAGGCCGTGGGCAGGCCACGCATCCCGTCAACCTTAACAATGCACAACCGGCATGCTCCGTAGGGTTCAAGTGACGGATCATCGCAAAGCGTCGGCACATAGACTTTGGCAGCGCGGCAGGCATCGAGAACTGTCCTGCCTTCCTCAACCGTAACAGGGAGACTGTTAATCGATACGTTCAGCATGGCTTCACCTCTTCTCGTGAAACAAATGTTTTGCCAAAATCACATCTCAGGCAACGGCTTGCCTCAAGACGGGCATCTTCGGCAGATAACGATTGCTCGACCTCATCAAAGCAGGATCGCCTCACCTGCGGCTCCCGCTTGGGGGTCTCACAACGTGGTGCTTCCAACGGGGCAGCTGTGGGATCAAATGTCGTATCCAATGAGCGTGGTTTGATCCATGGAAAGTGTGCAATCATATCCGGGTGCAGGTACCGCTCGATAGCTTCGGCAGCCCTTCGTCCGTGGGCAACAGCCTCAACTGCTGTTGCCGGGCCAAGTACCACATCACCGCCTGCAAAGACACCGTCAAAATCCGTTGCCAGTGTGAAATTATCCACATCAACGGTACCCCATTTCGAAGCTGAGGGACCACCGTTCGGTATGATCGCTTTTTGACCAATTGCCCGAATGATATGCTCTGCTGGCAGTTCAACAAAGTTTCCCTCTATGGGTACTGGCCGTTTGCGGCCACTGTCATCAAAGTCCCCCAGCCGCATCTGCTGCAGTTTGATAGCCACAACGGAATTATTGCCATTCCGGATAACCTCAACGGGTGCAACAAGGAACTCGAACTTTATGCCTTCCTCCAGTGCCTCTGTGACTTCTTCTGGCTGGACCGGCATTTCTTCACGAGTCCTGCGATAGACAACCGTGACACTCGAAGCACCCAATCGCATCAAGGTGCGCGCAGCATCCATGGCAGTATTTCCACCGCCAATCACAACGGCGTTCCCGCTGATCGGGATAGTTGGTTCCAGCTCTGTCTTTTTAAGAAATTCTATTCCTGAGGCAACACCGCAGCCTTCTTCTCCCGGGATTCCCATTGACATATCTGCCCAGGCACCACTACCGATAAAGATAGCATCAAAATCCTTGCGCAGTGTCTCTATTGAATGCGTCTCACCGATAACAGCACCGCAAATAATTTTTACACCCATGCTTGTAATGCGCTCTATGTCGCGCTCAAGTTCCTCTCGCGGGAGCCGGTATGTCGGAATACCATATCGCAGCATTCCTCCAGGTTCGGGCATGGATTCAAACACCGTTACAGCATGTCCGAGACGACGCAGGAAATAGGCCGCCGTCAAACCTGCCGGACCTGCACCGACAACTGCCGCACGCCGTTGTTCATCGCTTGGGCGGTCCATCACGGGGACAGAGATTTCTGTTGAGGCATCAACCATGAAGCGTTTTACGGCACGGATAGCCACCGGGCTATCCACGGTTTCGCGTCGACATTGTTTCTCGCAAGGATGGGGACATACGCGGGCGCACATAGATGGAAAAGGGTTGCGTTCCATATGGCTCAAAAGCGCCTCTTCGTTGCGACCTTCTGCCACGAGAGAAAGGTAGGCCGGGACATCCACGTCACCGGGGCAACGGTTGGTACATGTTGCAATAAACATGGGTTCGCAGACACCTGCAGGACAGCGCTTTTCATGCACATGCGCCAGATACTCATCACGGAAATATTTGATTGTTGTCAGTACCGGATTTGGTGCGGTCTGACCAAGACCACAAAGTGATCCCTTGCTAACAGCTCCGCCGAGGGCTTCAAGCTTTGCTATGCTATCTTCTGTGCCACGCCCTTCGCATATATCGTCAAGGATCATCCGCATCTGTCGCGTGCCAAGACGGCATGGAACGCACTTCCCGCATGACTCTTTTTCTGTAAATGACACAAAATAACGTGCCAGATCGACCATGCATGTGGTCTCGTCCATGACCACAAGACCGCCCGAACCCATGATGGCCCCGGCCTGTGCAAGGGATTCATAATCGATAGGCAAGTGCATCATACTCGCAGGGATACAGCCACCCGAAGGGCCGCCCGATTGCACGGCTTTGAGTGTACGACCATCTTTGACCCCTCCGCCGACTTCGTAAACAAGCTCGCGCAACGACATTCCCATGGGAACCTCAACAAGGCCTGTATTGTTTACCTGTCCAACGAGCGAAAATATCTTGGTGCCCTTGCTCTTATCGGTTCCCTGAGCAGCATAGGCCACCGCACCTCCGGTGATGATATGCGGAACGGTCCCCAATGTTTCGACGTTATTGATATTGGTCGGTTTGCCGAAGAGCCCCTTGACTGCGGGGAATGGCGGGCGCGGCATAGGCATTCCACGGTTGCCTTCAATGCTGGCGATCAGCGCGGTCTCCTCACCACAGACAAATGCACCTGCACCCTCCTTGATGGTAATATCTAACGAGAAATCAGACCCGAGGATATTATCGCCGAGCACCCCCCACTCACGCATCTGGCCAATTGCAATTCTCAAACGTTCTATCGCAAGCGGATATTCAGCACGAATATAGATATAACCATGTGATGCACCGATTGCGCGGGCACTGATTGCCAAGCCTTCAAGCATGGAATGCGGGTTTCCCTCCAACAAAGATCGATCCATGAAGGCCCCCGGATCGCCTTCATCAGCATTGCATATGATGTACTTGGTTTCACTGTCCTCGGCGTGGCAGAATTTCCATTTCAGTCCGGTGGGAAAACCACCACCCCCCCGCCCGCGAAGCCCGGAACGCAGCACCTCATCGATGATTTCATCGGGTGACATATCGAACAGCGCTTTGGCAAGTCCTGCGTATCCTCCTTCACGGATGTAATCCTCAATATTAGTCGGATTGATCCGGTCATTCATTCCGAGCACGATTGGCATCTGGTGGTGGTAGAAAGGAATTTCCTTCTCCGCAGAAATCCGGTGCCGCGCTGAACCCTCAACACTTCCTGGCATCTCATAAAGCAATCGCTCTATCACATCGCCGCTCTCAACTGTTTTTTCAACAATATCAGGGACATCGTCCGGGCTGACACGGCAGTATAATGTTCCTTGAGGACGGACGGCGACAAGCGAGCCGTTTTCGCAAAAACCACGGCAACCGGTCATCACCACTTCGACCTGATCATCCAGTTTTGCTTCTTTCAGCACCTTATCAAGGCTGTCGAGAATTTCATCACCACCACAGGCCTTGCACCCAGTCCCCATGCAAACAAAGATGCGGCGTTTGTCAGGATCGAACGATGAAGTGAGCTGGTCCCGTAATGCATCAAGCTCGGATCGGATCGTAAGTTTCGTCATTGATCCGTTCCTCCTTCTGAGCTGTCTTCAGGTGTGGCGGAGGAAATATCCTCAATGGCCGATTTCATGGATGCACTGGTTTGCTGGCGCAGGACCTTGTCATTAAGGACCACAACGGGAGCCAATGCACAGGCCCCGAAACAGGAAACCGATTCCAGTGATACGACCCCATCGGCAGTGGTCTCGCCAGAACCAATATCAAGATCTGTCTGAATCTCGTGCAGAAGCTTCCCACTGCCACGCACATAGCACGCTGTACCGGTGCAAACCGTGACACGGTTCAAGCCGGGTTTATTAAAACGAAACTGTGAGTAAAAACTTGCCACACCCTCGACCTGGGCTGGAGGCACTACAAGATGGCGTGCAATGGCCTGCATGGCATCTTGTGGTATATATCCAAGCGCATTTTGTGCTGACTGAAGCATTGGAATAATCGATGATTGCGAAGATGGAAAAGCAGCCCCCTCATTGCTCATCCAATGTTCAACTTCAGGATCGAGTGGTTTTCTGGAACCGCGAATGGAGGAACCGTGGCTTTTAGGCTTCTTCATTGAATCTTTCTCAGTTGTTAATTCAGCGACGGATATTATCCCGCACACCCTGCAATGTCAGTACGCATGATTTAACCAAGACAGGCCTGCAAGATCGGGTTGAAAAATTGGTTATTGAAGCCCCTTACAACACCCCCAAAACAAAATAATTATGGTACAAGTCCACTAGGCGAGCAACGATGGACGTATTTACTTCATAGCTGGTTCAGAGCATGGAGATATGCTATATTTATTAATATGTTGGTACTACTGCACCGGGCTAGAGATTCGAAATCACATTGTTTTTCAGGAGGATCAAATGAGCCAATTTTTACAGAATTCCACTGATTTCTCCGTAGAATGCAAGCATCAAAAAGGATTATGCATAGTTGTCAAAGATAATTTTATATTCCTGAATAATGGAATAGAGCATGATGCTGTAAATCGCCTGTTATGGAAATGTGGAAATGTAGTCATCATTCCCGATACGTTGTCCAAGGGGGCTTCCTTACTCTACCACACCAGTTGCCTACGTATGACAGATGCTGTTACCCATATATTCCACGATTGCCTGAAAGCCCCTGTGAGCTTGCCGGAGACCTATATGGAAATGACACTTGGAGAAATTCACCGCCGATGTGTAAACATTCCCTATGATAATTGCCGTGCCAGGGTGGAAAATTACAGCTTCCAGAGTACTAAATATTAATCGTCTTAATCCTTGAATGGCGCCTCTGGAAGGCCTCAAAGGCTGCGTTCAATCACGAACAGTCCGCCCGACAAAGGAGCATCGCTCAAGGACCCGGTTCTTTTTACCATCTTGAGTATAGCGTGTAACACGCCAGCAATCCCAAAGGACACTCGAGATAAAACCCTCGGCATCAACACAAACCATCGGGTAGGAGGAGGTATTTCTGCTCCAACTCCCACACCACCTGACATGCGGTTCCGGTCCAGTGGTTCGTAGAAATTATCGCATACATTCATGAAAGGACTTTGATTGAGAAATTGAATGGCCAGGGTTTGAAATCAAAGTCAGGATGCCTTGGCTTCCATATTCTTCGTAGCTCTATGAAGGTATTGATTGATTTTCATTTTGGTGATGGTGTCAATGTCCCGAAATTTGAAATGTAAGTCATTCATTCCCCCTCTTGGAACGATGTTAGTTAACGAAGCGGCCAGGTCACGCCGTAAACTTGCTCTCGGAAGGTGAAAGACCAGCACATCACCCTTTGTCAACCCTTGGAGATCATCCATCTGGATCTTCATTCCCCCCGCACTCATGTCCCGGATGAGGGAAGTGACTCGATCCCTTTCCTGTTCCTCTGCCTCAAACTTGTGTTCCAAATCGTATTGAGCTTCACTGACCCTTTGGAAATTCATTTCCATTTCCATCGGGATACGTTCCGACTCTCTGATTGTCATTTTGTTGATCACGGAGGTCTGTTTCAGAATCACGGCATTCATCTCATCAATCAACTGATTGACGATCTCCAAATCGAATTCATAATCCGCATCATTTGACCTCCGAAGTCTGCAATGAATGGAGGGGAATTGTTTTAAATTGGCAGGTCTTTTCTTGACTGAAGGCGGTTTGATATAAAGGTGGGATTCATTAGCATCCAGAATAGAAGTCATGAAAATGACATTCCGGGATTTGTGCGTGATTTTACATTCGAGTTTCAGCCCTTTTTCAAGCATTTGAGTATTCAGGAAGGGGACTTCAGGGTTTTTTATAGAAAATTCCAGACTTCTTCTTAAATCATAGAGTTGTGAGAGACCTTCTTCCTGGAAGCGTTCAGAGTTCTTATATTCTTCTGCCTTTTCTTCAAAAAGTTCATTGGAACTGATGATGGGAAACAGGTCCACTGGATCGCTGGTTCCACACATTTCTTCCAGAAAATTCCGAGCTTCCTGTTCAATGTTTTTGTTTTCAAGTTCTGTATCCAACCCGAGTTGGGCTTGTTCATCAATGATTGCGTCAAGTTCATCTTGAGCCTGTTTCTCACGTAGGTATTTGATGCCGAAAAAACCTCCAATCGATCCAAAAACCAAAATGAATAGTGCGATCCAAAAGGATATTGGCCAAGTCGAAGGAGGAGGCATCGACTGGAAAAGATTCGCGGTTTCAAGATCTGCAGTGTTGAAACTCGGTGAAGTCGAACCAGAACGATCAACTCCGCATAGCAGAAACCAGAGAACTGTAATGCCAAAACCCCAATAAAGGTTTTTACTTTTTTTAATCAGAATTCGCATGCTGACCTCCAATGAAAGAAGTCTTTAAATGAACTATGGAATGCCGAAAAGGGCCCTCTTCTTGGGGCTTTCCGTTGGGTAATGATACTTTTATTGTGATACTCGAGGTGATTTGAGCTCTATTCGTAGATTTACTGATAACAGGAGAAGTTCAGATGGAGCTTTTAATCGATACCGGAAAGTTCTTTAACCGCTATGAAGGAATGCTGAGTGACGACAATGTCGGTGAAGCTAAATTTTGAACATTCGAGGAGACTCAAAAGCCGAATAGTATGCTCATGATCCTAAACTCTACTGAATCTCTCAACCCTCCACCTATTGCCGATGAAACGGTAAAATCTTTTCCTTGAAAGGTTTTGATTTTCCTTTAGCAAGCTAAACCTATTTAGATCAATCCTTTACGTAAATCTACGTATACTCCCTCATCTAAGATATAACATAGGATACAGCCAGGTTATCATGATGTATGTGGTTGTTGCGGGTGGGCCTGTGGTGGGAAGCACGGCCTAGCCGCCCTGTTCTAAACAATTATCAGGGGCTTTCACGATGGTTACACACAAGGAAAGATTGCTCTCCGCTCTGCACGGTGAGACGACCGATGTCATGCCCTACGCACCGCGGATCGACCTGTGGTACCTGGCCAATTCCACCGCAGGGACTCTTCCAGAGAAGCATCGGGGACGGACCCAGCGGGAGATCGCAGTCGCCGAGGGGTGGGCCTTTCACCACAAATTCGCTGACGATCTTTTGGGTGAGGATCACGACGAAGAATACCGTCACCGTGGATTGGGCATTTTGAAGGTCAACGACGTGATCGTCGACTTCAAGATACCAACCGACGTGGAGGTGAAGTGGTCCCGCGAGGGTAACCTGACCACGGTTGAGTACCATACCCCGGTGGGGATGGTGAGCAACACCATGGAGTACAGCAAGCAGATGCAGTTTCTCGGCATCTCTATTCCCCACGTCACCGATCACCTGATCAAGAGCAAGGATGACTACCCCGCCGCCTACCATCTGTTCGAGCACATGGAGGTGGTGCCGCGCTTCGACCGGTTCATGAAGTTCTCGGAGGAGATCGGCGACAACGGGGTACCGGTAACATCGGGTTTTTACGCCCCTTCGCCGGTGAATCAAATCCAACGGGACCTGATCGATCCCACGCAGTTTTACTTCCACTACAATGACTACCAGAAGGAAATACGTGGTTTGGCGGAACGCATGGAACATCTCTTCGACGACATCCTGAAGATCTGTTGTGATTCGCCCGCCGACATGATCATGTGGGGTGCCAACTATGATGACATGCTCACCTACCCCCCTTATTTCGAGAAGGAGCTGATGCCCTGGATCCGTAAGGCGTCGGACGCCTTGGGAGCACGGGGCAAGCTGGTCATGTGCCACACCGATGGAGAGAACTTCGGGCTGATGGATCTGATCCGTGATTCGGGGATGCACGTGGCTGAATCGATCTGTCCCCACCCCATGACCCGGCTCACTCTAGCGGAGTACTACCAGCGCTGGAGCGGCCACCTCACCCTCTTCGGAGGCGTGCCCTCCACCGTCGTTCTGGCTGATACCCCCGTGGAACAGTTTGATGCCTACATGGATGACCTGTTCAAGGCTGTAGCACCTGGCAACCGGATGGTGGTGGGGATTGCCGACCAGGTACCCCCAAAGGTCGATTTCGACCGGCTGGTAAGAATCGGCGAACGCATCGCCGAGGAAGGGCGGCTGCCTCTGGAAGCCGGCGCCTTCCGGCCGGTAAGTGAAGAGGAGCTTGGTGCTTCCACCCAGGCATCACCCCGCACCATGGCCGATGCCCCCGCCTACAAGGCGGTGCAGAACGACGTGATCGACGGTGACGATGGCGCTATCATTGCCCATGTGCAGGAACTGCTGGACAAGGATTTTGCGGCCCAAGACATCCTTGACCACGGATTGGTGAAGGCGATGGGCGTGATCGGCGGCCGGTTTGCCTGCGGCGAGGTCTTCATCCCCGAAGTGCTCCTCTCCTCAAGGGCCATGAACGAGGCGGTTAACTTCCTCGGTCCCTACCTGGCCCAGGAGAACGACGGAGAGAAAGGCAGGGTCCTCATCGGTACCGTCAATGGAGATATGCACGACATCGGCAAGAACATGGTGGTCACCATGCTCAAGGGAGTTGGATTCGAGGTCTTTGATTTGGGTACCAACGTTTCAGAGGACGCCTTCATGGAGAAGATTGCCGAGTTTAATCCCGATATCCTAGGCCTCTCAGCTCTGCTTACCACCACGATGACCGAGATGGGCAACGTGATCCGTAAACTCAACGAGCGCAACCTGAGGGGGAAGGTCAAGGTGATGGTCGGTGGTGCACCAGTGAGCGAGCAGTTCGCCAACGAGATCGGGGCCGACGGGTTCGCCGCCGATGCCGCCACCGCGGTGGACGTGGCCAAGCGGTTGGTGGATGAGGCGTGATTCGCCGCCCTACAGCGGCTACCTCCTTTGCAATACTGGTGTGGAGTGTCTGACCGAAAGATTCTCCGCACACAGTGATCCGTTGGGCATGCCTGACGTTTCTCCTATCCCTTGAAGAAAGAGGCATGACCATCATTCAAAACGTCGACTTTACCCTGACGCTGGACGAAGTATTGATCCACCAGGGGGGAGCAAGGGGGAGAAAGGTGAAGCCGGCGGTGGCCCGACTCATGGGTGAATGCTTGGAGTTCGTACATGAGCGGAAACTTTTCGAGCCGGCAGTGGTCTATGAACGCGTGCCCCTTGCGGAAATCGAAGGAGACCGCCTGTTGATGGAAGGGGGTGAGGTTCTCAAGGGGCGCATGCTGGCCATCCGCTTTGCTGGCGCATGCGAACTTGTGTTGGCTGCTTGTACCATTGGTCCCAAGCTTGACGCTGCGGTGCGTGAGTTACACAAGGCTGACGATGACGTGCGCGCGGTGATTATCGACAGCATCGGCGTCTCCGCCATGAACGTGTTGGGTCGTGAGACCTGTTCCATGGTGGGGGACGAGGTGGAGGCCGATGGCATACGCGTCAGTGGTGCCCTCAGCCCGGGGCTGCACGGTATACCCCTGGACAATCAGACCCCTCTCCACAAGCTATTGCAGAGCAATCGTATCGGGATGGCTCTTACCGACGGTTTGATGATGACGCCGACCAAATCTTCCTCCATGATCTTCGGTGTAGGCAGTGAGATGGTCCAATGGAGCAAGGAGCAGGTCTGCAAGTGGTGTAACTTGGGCCACACCTGTGCCTACCGCACCACGACATGAGGTCTCCTGGCAAACAAGCGGAAGGAAGAGGCTGATGCCCTATCACGTTGAATTCGAACCGGTGGGTCGCAGCGGAGAATGGTACGAGGGAGAAACCCTGCTTGATTGTGCCCGGCGGCTGGGGGTTCGCATCGCAACGGCTTGCGGAGGCCAGGCTCGCTGCCGCTCGTGCCGGGTTCGGGTGATGGAAGGCACCGTCGCCGGCACAGGCCCAGAGGACGAGCGTATTTTTACACCCGATGAATGGCGTGACGGGTGGCGCCGGGCGTGCCGAACGCATCCTACTAGCAATTGCCGGCTGGCCGTTCCGTCCAGGTCGCTGCTGGCCCGACAGCGCACCCAAGTGGAGGGGGAGGAGACCGCCGTCGCCCTTGAACCTGCGGTGAACGTATACACGTTAAAGCTCCCCAAACCAGAGATCGCGGACTTCCGCTCCGATACCAAACGTCTCGTCGAAACACTGGCTTCCGAGCACGGCGTCATTGTGAAGCTGGTGGACGGCCAGGTGCTGCACAAACTGCCCACCCAGCTCAGGAAAGCGGAATGGGAAGTGCAGGTGATCGTGCGAGACGGTGAACTGATCGCCGTAGGACCCGTAGGCCAACGCACCCTGGGCCTCGCTGTGGACGTGGGCACGACCAAACTTGCAGCCTATCTGGTAGATCTGACCAACGGCAACACCCTGGCCACCACGGGAGAGATGAATCCCCAGATAAGCTTCGGTGACGACGTGGTAAGCCGTGTAAGCCGCGCTGTCCAGTCCGAACATGAGCGCACCGAGTTGCAGAAAGTGATCGTTGACGCGCTGAACCGAATGGTACGCGTCCTGTGCCGCAAGGTGGACGCCACCACGGGGGAGATCTCTGATGTGGTGCTGGCGGGTAACACGGCCATGCACCACCTTCTTCTGGGGCTGCCGGTGCATCAGCTTGCGGTGGCGCCCTATGTGCCCGTGACTACCGAGCCGATGGACGTCAAATGCCGTGACATCGGCCTGAATGCAGCAACTGGAGCCTATGCCCACTTGCTGCCCAACATCGCCGGGTTCGTTGGCGGGGATCACACGGCGATGTTGCTCGCATCGGAGGCCTTGACGTGCCAAGGGACGCATCTCTTCGTGGACATCGGCACCAACACCGAGGTTTCCATCGTTGCCGACGGAACGCTTTACAGCGTCTCATGCGCTTCGGGACCAGCGTTTGAGGGAGGCCACATCAAAGATGGCATGCGCGCGGCCCCTGGGGCCATCGAGCGCCTGTGGCTCTTCAACGGAGAACCTCACTACGAGACCATCGAGGGCGAACCCCCTATCGGCATCTGCGGTTCGGGTATCCTGGATACCATCGCCGTACTATACAGGGCTGGTGTGATCAACCGCAGCGGGAGGATGGGCCGAGACCACCCCCGCGTGCGCAAATCGGGCTCCATGTTAGAGTTCATCATCGTATCTGAGGAGGAGAAGACTGAGCCGCCAGCCATCGTCATGTCCCAGAAGGACGTACGCGAGCTGCAACTGGCTAAGGCTGCCATTGGCGCAGGCATTGAAATCCTCCTCCGCTCTGCCGGTAGGCGGGTGGAGCAACTGGATCAGATTGTCGTGGCGGGGGCGTTTGGAACCTTTATCGACCTGGAGAGCGCGATCACCGTGGGGCTCATCCCCCCCCTGCCTGTGGAACGTTTCCGCCAGGTGGGAAACGCCGCTGGTATGGGGGCCAAGCAGGTTTTGCTCTCCCTCACCCGCCGGGCTCATGCGCAGGAGATCTCCGCCCGTGCCCGTTATGTGGAGTTGGCCGCTGAGCCAGATTTCACACAGGTCTTCACCAACCACATCCCTTTCTTTGAACAGGAGATTACACAATGATGGAAACACGCATTTCGAATGCTAATCAGGAAGTCATCATCGGCGGGGGCCGCCCCACCGTTCTTATCGGCGAACGTATCAACCCCACCGGGCGCAAGAAGCTCGCAGAGACTATGCGCAGCGGTGATTTGGACGCGGTGCGCCGTGACGCGGTGGCTCAGGTGAAAGCGGGCGCTGCCGTGATCGACGTCAACGCCGGAGTGCCCGGGGTTAACGAGGTGGAACTCTTCCCCAAGGTGGTGCAGGTGGTCATGGAAGCCGTGGACGTGCCCCTGAGTCTCGATTCCCCCAATCCCGAGGCCCTTACAGCCGCCTTGAAGGTCTACAAGGGCAAACCACTCATCAACTCGGTCACCGGTGAGGAAAGCTCCATGCAAACCGTGCTACCCCTGGCTAAGGAATATGGTGCTGCAGTGGTGGCCCTGTTGCAAGGTGACGGCGGCATTGCTCCCGACCCTGAAGGGCGTGTGGCTGTGGCCCGCAAGCTCATCGACCGGGCGGACTCCATTGGTATTCCCATCGAGGACCTGGTGTTTGACTGCATGGCGATGACTTTGGGTGCAGATCATAAGGCCGCGGCCGTCACCCTGGAGACCATGCGCCGCCTGCGCGACGAGTACGGAGTGAACCTGGTATTAGGGGCGAGCAATGTCAGCTTTGGCCTGCCTGACCGAGATACGATCAACAACATTTTCATTGCCCTGGCCATCGAAGCAGGAGCCACCTGCCTCATCACCAACGCCTCCCTCGTCCGGTCATCGGTGCTTGCCACCGACTTGGTGCTGGGCAGGGACGAGTACGCCGCACGTTACATTTCCGGTTACCGAAAACGCATCAAGGAGCATGAATCCAACCAGGTGGCGTGATAGCAAGCCAAGGATGAATCAAATGCCGTTGTCCCGGAAAGGAATGAAACCATGATGATGCTTCGGGAAAGGATACTGACTGGTTTTCAAATCAGGAATCCTGTGGGGCGTGTTCTTGGTTTGAATTGGAACCCAATCTTCAGACTGACATGAAACAACCGTGGACAAGTTTTTTGTAGAACGTTATCTTTTTCCCTTCATGGTTTCGCGCAGGGATCAAAATTCTTTGTAAGCCGGGACCAAAGATCGTAGGAAACATCAGAGGGTTGGGCCGGAAGATTGTCTCAACCTGATAAAGAGAACACTGGTGTTGAACCATGTTTCACAGGGACTTAACAATCGCGTTATCCTGGAAAAAGCATCCCTGGAAATGGAGACTCCGCAGGAAAACTGGCAATGATTTGCTCTCAAGGGCGGGGAGCAACTGATTCTCTGACATTGAAAAATATAACATAATATAATCAACTAGATAGAAAGATAAAATCTTTTCACAGCGAACCCCTGCGACTATTTTGTCGCAATTATTGTCGCAATTGTTGTCGCTATTTAAGGTTCGCCATGAAAGATTATCTCGTTTTCAGAACTATTAAGTCTGAAAAGTACCGTTTCTTCTCCTGTTGCATACCAAAAGACCTCCAAAGTCTCTTCAATAACAGAAGCAAATTTTATCTTTCAATCAATTCTGTTACCAATAGACAAGCAAGATTGCTGTGTCAAAGTCTTAACAGAATCACGATTGAATTATTCGCAGAAATTCGGGCTGGCATGAAATCTCTGACTATTGAAGAAATTAAAAAAATTCTTCGAATTGAGATAAGAAAACAGGTTCTCTGGGCTCATCATGTGGATGAGGGCACTTCAGAACATGACTTACAGAAGAAAATGAAAGGGTTGTCTACTATGTCGGAGCAAGAGCAATCTCTTCTTAGAAAGATTGCTGAAGATGAAAAAAACTATGATAAACGGTTAGACGATAAAATCATTTCAATTCTTCAGAGTCTAGATATTGATTCAAGCACCAAGTCGGTAGAATACAAACAATTACGAAGACACTTTAAGAGTCTTTATCTTTTGAGATATGACTGGGCGAGAAGTTTGATAAAGAAGTCTGGTCGGTCAGATGAAGATTTCTCAAGAGAAGCGGATGAGATGCTGTCTTTGAATCTGTTTGAGAATGAACAACCAAGAATTATTCAGAAAAATGAAGAACGGATTTATCAAAGAGAAGAAGTAAGCAATCAATCTTCTCTGATAGAAGCGAAATATTCAGATGATTACAGCGATTCTTTAGAGTTTACCCCTCTAATGACGGTCATTAATGCTTTTCTTGATGAAAAGAATTATGAGAACGAAAAGACAGCAGAAAAGGCTGAAAGAGCAATAAAAACTCTGCATGAGAGTTTTGGTAATGTTCATATAAGTGATATCAATTCAGTGAAAGTCAATCTGTTCAAGAAACAACTCAGACAACTCCCCACGAGAAGAAAACAATTAGAACGCTTCAGAAATAAGTCTTTTCATAAACTCGTTGAGATGGGCGAGAACGGACTGATTAAAGACAAAGAAAAACTCACATTAACATCAATCAACGATACGATTGGCTATCTTGCAACATTCTTCAAGTGGACAACTCAAAACGGTTATACGGGTAGAAACTTCTTTGAAGGTGTGAAGATTAGTGTAGGCAAGAAGAGACATGTAAGAGATGAACGAGCGAGATA
>Ga0066847_10000404_pt1 | contig 17228 bp, 8 predicted proteins | sample ETNtaG_11_FD_65490 | JGI IMG/M metagenome (GOLD analysis project Ga0066847, IMG submission 65490) | Marine microbial and viral communities from oxygen minimum zone, Eastern Pacific Ocean - ETNP201310SV74 | ecosystem: Environmental > Aquatic > Marine > Oceanic | place: Pacific Ocean: Eastern... | reverse complement strand
TGTATGATACTACCTTCCTTTCTGCAACTGCATTTGATTATGAGAATTCTATCACAGATATTGTCTGGATCTCCTCTATTGATGGTGCTTTCAGTTATGACCAATCCCTATCAATCAATGCGACGACACTTTCACCAGGTAATCATACTCTGACCTTCGGCGCTAAAGACAATTATGGTTTCTGGTCTCACAATGCCACCGCCCCCTTGTACGTCAGACACCATCCCAGATCATCGATAGAGTCGGCGAGCCACACTTCCACGGATGAGAATGTGCTCATTACCTTTACAGGAGAGTCAAGTGATACAGATGGTTCAATCACTAGTTACGAATGGCATTCTAGCAGGGATGGTGTATTTGGGACCAACTTGAACATAACGACCAGTACCCTGTCTGCAGGTTATCATGTGATATCTTTCAAGGTCAAAGATAATGATGGTCTGTGGTCAATTACAGATTCAGCTTCTTTGTTTATTAATGATATACCAACTGCAGCAATTGGATCCTTATCCCAACAAATTGCCTACAAGAATAATTTAACTTATTACAATGTGAATTTCTATGGTAACGTCAGCGACAACGATGGTAGCATTACACATTATTATTGGAATTCAAGTAAGGATGGAACATTAAGCCAATCTGGAAATTTCACAGTTAATGTCAATACCCTAAGCTTAGGCAATCACACGGTAACCTTCCAAGGTCGTGACAATTACACAACATGGTCTCCGAAGGTATCTTCTTGGTTAGTTGTAAAAGCATATCCGAATGCTACGATAAATAGTGTCTCCCCAAGGTCGACTGATGAGGGTGTTAGCGTATCTTTCAGTGGTAGCGGTTCTGACGAAGATGGTACTATCACAGGTTATGAATGGATGTCTAGCAAGGATGGTCAGCTGAGTACCAGCGCATCATTCAGTAGCACAGGTCTTTCTACTGGTTTCCACAGGATCACTTTCAAGGTCAAGGACAATGACACCTTATGGTCGGTAGCAAAGATCTCCAGTGTATTCATCAATGATATTTCGGTTGCGTCCATCGGTTCAATAGACCCACAGACGGTTTACAGGAACAATCTGACATATTACAGTTCTTCCTTCTATGGTAATGTCAGTGACAATGACGGTCAGATAACACATTATTATTGGAATTCGAGTAAGGATGGTGTATTGAGTACATCGGGTAATTTCACGGTCAATGTCAACACCTTAAGTTTAGGTACTCATGCCATTACTTTCCAGGGACGGGACAATTACACGACTTGGTCTCCAAAGGTATCTTCCTGGTTAGTTGTAAAAGCATATCCAAATGCGACGATTGTTAGCCAATCATCATATTCAATCGACTTTGGTGATCTCCTTTCGTTCAGTGGTAGTGGGTCTGATGAGGACGGTACTATCACAGGTTATGAATGGATATCTAGCAGAGATGGTTTACTGAGCACAAATTCGAGCTTTAGCAGCACTTCGTTGTCAGTAGGTTTCCATTGGGTTACATTCAAGGTCAAGGATAATGATACGTTATGGTCTCTCCCAGTCACCACACAATTATCAGTAAATGACATTCCTGTTTCTATTATCCATAGTATAACACCCAATCCAGCTTATAGAAACAATTTGACGTACTACAACGTTAGTTTCTCTGGCAGTTCTTACGATAAAGATGGAGAAATAACCAATTATTATTGGAATTCGAGTAAGGATGGTGTATTGAGCACGTCTGGCAATTTCACGGTCAATGTCCATACTTTGAGTTTGGGTACTCACAATATAACATTCCAGGGATCGGATAATGGGACTGCATGGTCTCCAAAGGTTTCCACCTGGTTGATTGTCAAGGCTTACCCGAATGCGACTATCACGAGTGTATCTCCAAGGTCGACTGATGAAGGAGTGATCGTATCTTTCAGCGGTAGCGGTTCGGATGAGGACGGCACTATCTCAGGATACGAGTGGATGTCGAGTCGAGACGGATTGCTCAGTCGCAATTCATCATTCAGTACCACGGATCTCTCTCCCGGTTTCCACAGGATCACCTTCAAGGTCAAGGACAATGACACCTTGTGGTCGGTAGCAGAGATCTCCAGTGTTTTCATCAACGATATCTCGGTCGCGTCCATCGGTTCGATAGATCCCCAGACGGTTTACAGGAACAATCTGACATATTACAACTCATCTTTCTCCGGTAGTGTCAGTGACAATGACGGTCAGATAACCCATTATTATTGGAATTCGAGTAAGGAAGGAACGTTAAGCCAATCTGGCAATTTCACGGTCAATGTCAATACCCTGACTTTAGGTAATCACACGATAACCTTCCAGGGACGGGATAATTACACGACCTGGTCTCCGAAAGTTTCCACCTGGTTGATTGTCAAGGCTTACCCGAATGCTACGATAACTAGTGTATCTCCAAGATCGACAGATGAGGGAGTGATCGTATCTTTCAGTGGTAGTGGTTCAGATGAGGACGGGAACATCACAGGTTATGAGTGGATGTCAAGTCGAGATGGATTACTTAGTCGCAATTCCTCATTCAATACTACGGATCTCTCTCCTGGTTATCATCGTATTTACTTCAGGGTCAAGGACAATGACACCTTATGGTCGGTAGCGAAGATATCAAGTGTTTTCATCAATGATATCTCGGTCGCGTCCATCGGTTCGATAGACCCACAGACGGTTTACAGGAACAATCTGACGTATTACAACTCGTCTTTCTCTGGTAGTGTCAGTGACAATGACGGTCAGATAACCCATTATTATTGGAATTCGAGTAAGGATGATGTATTGAGCACGTCAGGCAATTTCACGGTGAATGTCAATACCCTGACTTTAGGTAATCACACGATAACCTTCCAGGGACGTGATAATTACACGACCTGGTCTCCAAAGGTTTCCACTTGGTTGATTGTCAAGGCTTACCCGAATGCAACCATAACTTACGTATCAAATGGGTCATTTTCAAACGAAACTCAAAATGTTGAATTCAAGGGTTCGGGAAGTGACGAAGATGGCACTATCGAGAAAATGGAGTGGACCTCATCGATTGATGGCTTGCTTAGTAACTACCAGAATTTCAATATCACCACTTTAAGCCCCGGAGATCATCTGATCTACCTGAAGGTTAAGGACAATGATAGTCTATGGTCCCGAAGTGATAGTTTCAACTTAACTATCAATGGCAAGCCCACTGCTGAAATAATAGGCACGGTACCTAATGTAATATTCGAATTCAGCGAAAATAATACTCTGGCTCCTCCAGGTGCATCCACACTCGGCTTCTGGCATTTCGATGAGCAAGGGGGAACCAAAGCTTATGATTCATCAAGTAAACACAAGGATGCTAATCTGCGGAATGGTCCAGTATTTTCAAATGAAGAGGGTCTGTTTGGCAATTATATTGAATTGGATGGCGACGATGACTATCTTTCACTACCTAAATTAAAGTCGGGTGTGTCCGTTTTCAGTGAGGTAACCTTTGAAACCTGGATTTACTTGAATAACCCAGTTGGTTCTGGCGAAAAGGCTACGATTTTCTCTGGTGGAAGGGATGGTACTCTTGAGTTTGGTATCGATGATGACCAGCGTGCATTTGTTACAGTCACATCGCAAGCCATAACAGTTACAACGGCGACAAGCCAGATCATTGCAGAGGATAGATGGTATCATCTGGCGTTTGTTTATTCTGATGAAGATGATTTCATCAAGATATATATAAATCATGAATTAGCAGTTACCTCCGCGCTTCCATCCACTTTCCTTCTTCAATACAATCTAGGTTATGAGAACAGGATTGGTGCTGGTTTTGGATCCACAATCGTTAACGCCTTTGATGGTAGAATCGATGAATTCAAGATCACGGAGTCGATCCTTGCTCCAGATGAGTTAATTTATGGTTATGACATCGCCTATTTCTCTGCGGATTCCTATGATTTCGAAGATGAGATAATCAATGCCTTTTGGTATTCATCAATCGATGGTATATTCAGTGCAGGATACTGGTGGCAGTTGAATTCAACTACCGACCCTGTTGCGTTGTCATTGGGGAACCATACTATAACCTTTAGAGTTCAGGATGGTCATGGTTATTGGTCAGATGTGGCCACTTCATTCCTTGAAATAAAGGCTCATCCACAGTCTAACATATCATCAGTTAGTTCCAATTCATTCAACTATGGTACTTCCTTATACTTGGAGGGGATGGCTGAGGATAAGGATGGAAATGTCAGTGCGTTTGAATGGGAATCTGACATTGATGGCATAATTAGCACAAGTCTCTCTACCGGCCCAATAATTTTGAGCCCTGGAGATCACAATATAAAATTCAAAGTTAAGGATGATGATGGGCTTTGGTCAATTTCCAAGACGGTTTTAATACAAGTAAATGACATACCATACGTTTCAATTGAGTCCATTAGCCCCAATCCTGCATACAAGTATGACGAAGCTGAACAGATCATAACGTTTGTTGGTATAGCCTCTGACAATGATGGATTTATCACAGATCATCTTTGGACATCGTCAATTTATGGAGTTATCGGTAGTGACAATATAACTTCAATATCTGCAAACAACCTGTCAGTAGGTAACCATAGTATCGCCTATAAGTCCAAAGATGATTTTGGTACTTGGTCAGAAGAGGTCTTTACTCAACTCGAAATCAGGTCTCATCCACTTTCTGATATTTTTAATGTAACCCCTAGTTTCCAAGCGGAAGACCAACCTGTTCAATTTGATGGGGGTGGAACAGATGAGGATGGAACAGTCGTGGGATATGAGTGGTATTCATCACTAGATGGATTGATTGGAGTATTACCCACATTCAATATCACAGACCTATCCTCTGGAAATCACACGATTTCATTCAGGGTCACAGATGATGATGGCCTTTGGTCCGATTATGATACGACCTATGTTCTGATCAATTCCAGACCCAGGGTAGAATTGATCAATTCAATTCCTGAATTAGTGTATGCCTATGGGCCTGATCATGAATTACCAAGTGCAGATGTTTACACTTTGGGTTATTGGCATTTCGATAGCATAGATGACAACAAAGTTAGTGATTCCAGCTTCAACAATCATCATGCCTCGGTTCAAGGGAATCCAACTCAAGTTGGTGGCCTATTCAATTCTTCACTACAGCTTGATGGTACCATAGACTCTTTTTCGACTCCTCAATTGGTAGAAACTGGGACCCAGGCCTTCGATGAGGTAACGATAGAAGCCTGGATCTATCTGGACCAAAATTACGTTTTCGATAGGAACAGGGTCATCTTTGCAAGTGGTTGGGACGGACGTTTGGAGATTGGTATTGGTGCCAATCATAAGGCCTATATCATGGTCTATTCAGACACTATAGGCACGTTCCAGCTTTCTAGTGATAATGAATTGAATAAATTCCAATGGTATCATGTTGCAGCGGTATATTCGGAACAGAATGACCAAATGGTACTATATATTAATGGTAAATATGATCGTTCGGTTTCACTCCCCGAACAGTTTGAATTGGGTCGTTCTGCTACGGTCGAAAATTGTATTGGTGCAATAGCTGGATGTTCCGCTGGAAATTTCATCGGGTTGATAGATGAGGTGCGAATAACCAATGGCCTTCTCTATCCCGAGCAGTTCTTGTACAGGTCCGATAGAGCCTATATCTCCGCAATCGTTGTTGATTATGATAGTCAGGTAACTGGAGGAATGTGGGAATCAGACATCGATGGTATTCTTGGAACAGACCTTTGGCTTTCCAAGGACGCGACAGATATGAGTCCGGGTCTGCACAACCTGACTTTCCGGGCAGTCGATGAGTACGACGTCTGGTCGATCAACTATACCATTCAGATTTACGTATCCACTTATCCGGTTGTCACTAATTTGTCTATTGAATCCACGTATGAATATCCGGTTGATCAGGAAATGGTCTGGTTCAATGGGTCTGTTAGCGATTACGATGACGGTTCCTTGACCAATTTCCAGTGGTTCTCATCGATTGATGGTAACCTTGGTGAGGCCTTGAATATCAGTACACGATTATCCAGTGGAACTCATGAGATAAGGTTCCGAGCACAGGATGATGAAGGACACTGGTCTGCCTGGAATTATAGCTATTATCACGTTGACGAGCATCCGATACACGATGTTCAGATGGAATCCAGTGAGGCCTATCGCGGTTTCGTTATGCCCATCCATATCACGGTAGGGGACAATACTACGCTACAATCAGAAATTTCAGTTGAGATTGAGATTAGTGCCATGGCTTTGAATTGGAACAAGGAATTCATGGTCCAACCCGAATATAACGGTATTTTATGGGAAGGTTTCTTTGAGCCTGGTCCGGATATGCAGCCGGGTTTCTACCAAATTAGGGGACGAACTACACAAGATAGTGGACGAAGCACACACAATGAGACCCGAACAACCCCATGGATTCATCTTCTTGATGTAGAGTTACTGAACAATGCACCGGTAATCGGGGATGTAATGTTTTCCAATACGACAATGGAACGTAGCCGTGAAGCAAGTCTGAAACTGAATATCACCGATCTGGAGGCTCAGGACAATCTTTCCGTACTGGATGTCAGAGTATTCTACTTTGATAAAGATTATGAGGAATGGCTCCCGGGTTTCTTCTCAGATGTTTATTTCAATGAAGCCTCGGGCTTGTTTGAGATTGATGTATTGCCTCCGCCTGATTTGAAGACTGGAAAATATGATTTGAAGGTAGAAGTTACCGATTTGGATGGTGAATTGGTCACCTTGACTCAGTTAAAGGTCTTCACTGTGATTAACAGTCCTCCCATCGTTCAGGAATTAGAAAGTCCACCACTGGAATATTACGAGAATGATAACGCATCATTCTGGCTGAATGTTACAGGAGATGATTTCGATGGAGAGATCTTCAGATATGAATGGCGTTCCAGCCGTCAAGGTACCCTACCTTGCACTGATAGTGATTGTGAATTAGATCCGGCAGATCTACTTCCCGGAGTCCATGAAATAAGAGTTTATGCTGAAGATGAGGACGGTCTGCTTTCCGAACCATATATCTTCGAGATCGAGGTGATGGAGGTCACCAGTGATGGTGGCAGTGCCACTCTCCTCGAGTTTATCATGGAGGGTAATCCTCTCGTACTAGGAGGGGCCCTGTTGACAGGAATACTATTGGTTGTCGGTACATTACGATTAAGGAGACGTGAAGAACTATTTGTTGAGGAAGAATTCGAGGAGATTCTTCCACGTGATCCAGTTGCGGCCTGGTTGCCTCCTCTGGAGCTGAATGATCACGAGGCCATCCTAGCCGAGTTCTTTGTCAAGAGACGTGAATCTTATCTGGCATATCCAGAGAACGAAGAGATTCTGGATTTCTTGCACAATAATAGGGAAAGATACGCTATTTCTTCTTACTTCGAAGTACCTACTTCACCCAAGGAATTGCTACATGAATGGGCATTGCCAGCGAATTTACGTTACAATGTTCATTTAGATGATGTCCGTAAGTCTATCGTCAATACAATACTGGATGATACCTCAGGCAAGAATTTCGTAATTATCGGTGAACCAGGAGTTGGTAAGAGTGTTATTGGATTTGATGTATTTGACAGATTGATGGATCGAATGCCAGTAGGTCGAATAACGACTTACAGCGTCGGTAACGTTCACGAGAAATTTGGTATTCGTCTGTTTTACGACGATATTCCTGAGAATCCAGAACTTATTCAGGTACTCCAGGAACGCAAGCTCAGGGGTCTGGTTGTAACAGCTCGTGAGGCCGACTGGAGATCATTGCCCAAGGACTTCCAGAACCTGTTCGAGAGATTGACGGTTCCTCTATTCCCAGAGGATGAAATGCTCAATCTGGCTTCAAGAATGCTGGCCTTCTCTGGACTAATGTATGAGCCTCAGGCTCTTGACAAGTTAGCGGTTTATTCAGAGGGCAGCCCAATCTATGTCTGGTCTCTGATAAGAGAATTGATAAGTAAAGATATCAAGAAACTGACCTTGACCTACCTCAACGAGAATTCAATGAAGGGTATGACCAACTATGTGTCATTACTGCTTCAGCAACTCCTGAAAGACGCAGGGGACTACAAATCTGGTGGTTATCACACCCTTTCGGCAGTCAATTTCCTCTCGACACACATGGCCGAAAAGAACAGCCATGAACTTTTCTTCAGGGCGTTCTCTGAACAACTTTCCGAGCACACAAAGGCCACATTCAATGATGAGATGGATACTATGACCTTCAATCATGCGATGGGATATCTTTCTGGAGAGGGCAGTCAGGTCCGCTTCCCTCACGATACCTGGGCCGATGTCCTGGAAGGTGAAGGTTCGATGAACCCCTTCAGGGCTGAGCTTCAGACAATAGTTCAGGAATTCTCGGACACCGGGATTTTCGAAACTGTAAAGAGAGAAGCAGTACCGAAAGCCTGGGAAACTGCAGTAAATAGGTATGAGAAGAGTCCGTCCAGGCAGCATGAGGCCCTGTTATCACTGGCTGACACTTTATTCAGAAACTTTGGCGTCAAGGATCTGAAGAAACTCGGTGTGGACTCCGATCTTGTTCTTGAAGTTGCGACGACTTATTCCCATCTTCCTTTGGCAGCTATGTTGGTCTCCAAGATCCAGGCTGCTACACCCCAGCAAATTACCAAGATCATCAACATTCAGGACACCGTCTCTGAGCAGAAGGGTTTTGGAGATGAATCTAGTCATCAGCCCTACACTATGGAGGAATTGTATCTGGTGTATGATGATGGTCGTTTGATTTCCAGTAAACATTCGAGAGAGGCAAAAGTAGATTCTGACATAATGAGCAGTATGCTGACTGCCATCAATGACTTTGTCAAGGATTCGTTCCAGACAGAGGGGAATCTCGGTGCGATAGACTACGGTGAGAACAAGATAATTCTGGAAAGGGGTGACAAAACGGTCTTGGCGGCCGTAGTGTATGGTGAGGCAACTCGTGACCTTCGTTCCAAGATGGGATCGGCCGTAAGGGAAATCGAAGAGGAATATGGAGAAATTATAGAATCATGGGATGGAGATATAGACAAGTTATCTGGAACGGAAGACACCCTGGGTTCAATAATTGGCATAACGGAAGGAGTGACCAGGGATATGATAGAGGACTACCTCTCGATGCAGGAAGTCAGGATGCGTTCCTCTTCCGATGAATTCAAGGGTTTCCTTGAGGCCAAGACAAATATCAACAATTATGCTTCAACGGGTATAACTGATGTGATTATGGGTCTGGATTACAATAAATCCAAATTGAAATTGGTCAAGGTCTTCCCCAGTTACGAACATGATAATTTCAAGGTTAATGTAGACGAGATAAGGGGTTACAATGATTTGGAGATAAAGTTGTACTTTGAGGTTCTTGACAAAAAGAAGATCGGTCTGAACTTGAGGTTGGATTATACTAACCCAAGAGGTGAGAGTTCACAGGTATCATCGACACCGTGTGATGGCCTGAATTTCAAGACCTCTGTTAAGAAGCCTAAACTTGAGGATCTGGAATTCGAGGAAGAGGAGGAGGAAGTTCCAGTCAAGAAAGCCAAAAAAGCCGAAACGATCGAGACCGACCTTGGAGAGGTCGAGGTCCTGGAAGCGGGTGTTGAGGACATAGATATTGAAATCGAGGAGGCACCGGCATTCGAGACGGTTGAGGAGGAGCCGGAGGTCGAAGAGGCAGAGGAGGAAGCAAAGGAAGAGGAGGTCGAGGAGCCTGTAGATCTTGGAGAATCGGGTATGGATGACCTTCTTGGCAAGCTTGGCGAGCTTGGTTCTGAGGATTCATCTGAGGAAAAAGAACCTGAGAAACCCCAAAAGAAGGACTCCGATGAAGGTGAAGGCATGGATGACTTGCTTGGTAAGCTAGATGAGCTGGATTCTGACGAGCCACCTGTGGAAAAAGAACCCAAGAAATCCAAGAAGAAAGACTCCGGTGATGGCGAAGGTATGGATGATCTGCTTGGCAAGCTCGATGAACTCTGATTTGTAACCTAGTAGTTGTCCTTATCATCCCCTTTCTCTGATTCCTTGACTACGGGCCCGTAGATCAGCCTGGAAGATCGCCTGCTTTGCAAGCAGGAGGCCTCGGGTTCAAATCCCGACGGGTCCACCATTTCCCCAAACATATTTTTTTATTCCAATGCTCATAACACCGTATGCGTTCCCTTATTGCCGTGTTGATGGCTTCGTTAATTGCGCTTCAGCCTATGCTTTCATTTGATGATAGTTCGAACGAGATTAATGTTGTTGGATTCTCCTCCAAATCCATCTCAGAAGAAGTGAATTGGTGGGAAGACACTCGCATGGACAGAGATAAGAATTATCGACACGATATTCTGGATATGGCACTCGAGCAGGGAAAATTTGTGGTTGATGGTAAGATTTCGGTTCTAGTTGATTTCGATCATATGCCTACTGAATCTGATGAAACTTTATTGATTGAAGAAGTGGGTTTCATCCCAAGTTGGCGTTTCCATCATATTCCTATTATATCTGGTTTGATAGATGTTAATCGAATAGATGATTTACTTGAGGTTGAAGGTGTTGTTTTCTTGACACTTAATGGAGAATTACATGTTCTCTTGGATAATGCAATTGGAATTCACCACGTAGATACAGTTTGGGATTTCGGTTATACTGGTGAAGGAATTAGTGTAGCAATTATTGATACCGGAATTGATCCCAACCATGTAAGCATAAATGATTTTGATGATGATCCTACTACCAACGATCCAAAGGTTGTAGCATTTTATGACGCCCTTGATGATAGTGGAGATGATGGTAGCGGTACCACACAAGCATATGATGATCATGGACACGGTTCACATTGTGCAGGTATAACTGCAGGAACTGGTGCAGTTGATGAAGGCCTTACGAGTACAGGTGAAACTCCTTACAGAGGTGTAGCACCGGGAGCTACTCTGGTCGGTGTCAAGGTTCTGGATGGAGGCGGTAGTGGTAGTTTTGCTGAAGTAATGCGCGGTATGGAATGGACAATTGATAACCAGATAAAATACAATATTCGTTCGGCATCAATGTCTCTTGGAGGCGCTTGGGTATCTGAATTAACTCAGGAGCAGGAAGAGCGTGTTACTACAGTTGCCAATGAAATGGTAGCCGCTGGAATCTCATTAATGATTGCGGCAGGTAATTCTGCAGCGTACGGTACCATAGGTACGCCGGGAGCAGCTAAGGATGTGATTACTGTAGGGGCAACGGAAGACAGTCGTCAATTAGCGGTATATTCAAGCAAAGGTCCAACTCATGAAGGCCAGATTAAGCCAAACGTTGCAGCTATTGGTTCAGCCGTAATGTCAGTTGAGGCCAACACTGCCAATGGTTATGTGTCCATGTCCGGAACAAGCATGGCTACACCTATGGTTGCTGGAATGGCAGTTCTGTTACATCAGGCCAATCCGGATTTGCAACCCTTAATGATCCGTAGTATTCTGGAAACTACGGCAGAATACAGATTTTTGAGTCACCCTGTTCGCCCTAACAATGACTATGGCTGGGGTTTTGTGGAGATGGATATGGCTTTAGCTGAGGCCATCAAGTATGATGCATCCATATCGGTCGAACTTGATCCTGAGACTCCAATGATTTATTATGAGGGTAATGAAACAGATGGTGGCAATGATACTGCATCAAGGTTTTTTGTACATGAAAACAGCAAATTATATTTCACTGTAATTGGCAATGTTTCACAGATTGAATGGAGAAACGTCTTGATAGAGGATACATGGCATTCTGTGGATTCACTCACTGAGATAGACGTAATGTATACGAATCTGGGAACTGGCAATCACACAATCTGGGTCCGGGCAGTCAGTTCAGATGGAATAAGTGCACCGATAACCATTCCACTGAATGTGGGTGACCCCATTTCCAAGAAGAAGGAGGATTCACCTTCATTTTCGTTCGGTTTTGTGATTCTGGCTTCGTCCATGGTAGCTCTTTTCAGGTCGAATAAAAGGCAAGTTTAGCTGACCGGATTCCAAAAACATAATGGTTATATACACCTTTGACAGGGAAACATTATGCTGGAATTCAATGTGTCTTTAACAGATAAACCCGGTGAGCTGGCCACAGTAGCTTCAGCTGTTGGTGACGAAGGAATCAACATACTTGGTTGTGTTGGTATGGGGCGCTCTAGTGCTTCTGTAACAATGGTTACAGATGATGAAGAGGCCACATCCAAGGTTTTGGAATCGATGGGTCGTAAGTTTGAGACTAATGAACTAATAATCACATCATTGTCCAATAAACCTGGTGCCCTCGCTGAAATGGCCACAAAACTGAGCGATTCTGGCGTAAACATTGTTTCTTTGTATATTATGAAGATGGAACAGGATATGGCAGATATAGCTCTTACCACCGACAACCCCTCAAAGACCAAGGAAATATTAGGAATCTAAAGCGAATGAAGGTTGATCTTCATGGTCTACCTTTGTCCGAAGCCAAGATTAGTGCCCAAGTTGTGGTTGCTGAGGCTTGGAGCAATGCTATTTCCAGTGTTGAGTTGATACATGGCCACAATCTTGGCACGGCTATCAAGGATTATATTCAGCAATATGAGGGTCTTCGAAATGATATTGAGATAGTATACCCTGAAGTTCCAGCACTGAAATTGAGTGATAATGGCCTTGGTTCTACAATAGTAAGGTTTAAACGACACTAATTCTTCACAATACATGGATTTTACTACATCCCTCATAGGAATGTCATTAGTTTGTGCCATGGGTGCAATGTCACCGGGTCCTAGTTTGGCAGTGGTTCTAAGGAACACCATTTCTGGAGGACGTACACAAGGAGTAATGACTGGAATAGGGCATGGTATTGGATTTGGAATATATGCTCTGCTAGCTATCATGGGCCTTTCAGCGCTTCTTTTGGCCAATGAAAATGTTTTCAATCTGTTGCAGTGGGCTGGAGCTGCAGTTCTTCTATGGTTGGCCTACAATATGTTGACTCATCATTCCTCAGGACCGGTAGAAGAACATGAAAGTCAAGGTCGTAAGGGTTTTGCTGAGGGATTCATGATAGCTTTTCTAAATCCTAAAATCCTAGTATTTCTGGTAGCGGTCTTCAGTCAATTCATAGATCCAGAGATGAGCAATCCCGAACGTTTCATCATGGCCATTGTGGCCGGAATTATAGACATAACTTGGTATGTTCTAGTGGCTATGGTTTTAGCAGGTACTTCTATCGTGGACAAATTAAGAGCAAATGCAATCATTATTGATCGTTCAATCGGTACGGTTCTGCTTATGCTTGCGATATTACTGATTGTAAGAACATTAGGTTTAGACATATCTTAATATCTAGCACTAGCTAGAGTTTTCAATGTCTACGACTCATAGAATAGTCTATGATGATTCTTCTGAATTATCTGGAATTGAGGATGAATTTGTGGACTTGGTTGTTACTTCACCACCTTACCCGATGGTTGCCATGTGGGACGAAATGTTTGGTGAATTAGATGAAGATATATCGCATTTGATGGAAGATGGAAATTATGACGATGCCTTTGAGCTTATGCACAAACAATTGGACAAGACATGGAATTCAGTTTATCGTGTTCTGAAGAATGGAGGTCTTGCGTGTATAAATATTGGGGATTCCACGAGGACATTTGAAGGCGTGTTCAAGCTTTACAATTCTCACTCCAGGATTCTCAATTTCTGTTTATCAATTGGTTTTGAATCCTTACCATCCATAATTTGGCGAAAGTCAACCAATGCTCCAAACAAATTCATGGGATCTGGAATGTACCCCGTTGGTTCACATGTCACGCTTGAACACGAGCACATCTTGATCTTGCGAAAGGGTCCCAGGCGTATCTTTGATAGTCCCGAATCCAAATCTAATAGAAATTCGAGCGCTTTCTTCTGGGAAGAAAGAAACAAGTGGTTCTCGGACACCTGGTTTGATGTCCATGGTAAAATACAGCGTATAGATGTGTCAAGGGAACGCAGTGCAGCCTATCCGTTTGAATTGGCAGCGCGTCTGATAAACATGTTTTCTGTCAAGAATGATCTCGTTCTGGATCCATTTTTAGGTACTGGAACTACAACTAAGGCAGCCATTTGTTCGGAGAGAAATTCAATTGGTTTTGAGAGAGATGATACCCTTTCAGAATTGATAGATAAGGAGATAACCGAATCCCGTGATTTTTACAACAATTATGTTGAAGAAAGATTGGACAGACATTTAGAATTTATCAAGGTTAGAATTGAATCAGGTAAGGAAGCCAAGCACAAGTTGAATAATCACGAAGGTTATTGTGTTAGTTCTCAGGAAGTAGACATTGTTTTGAACAAAATATCAGATATTGAAATCTCATCCTCTGGTTATGAAATTCTCTACGAACCGTTAGGCCGTTGATTGACTTTCGATAGTGTTTACTGTTTTCCACACCCATATTGGTCCCACTACTGCAGACACTCCAATTGAGATTGCAATTGAGTACCAGATCCAAACAAGATCATAGTCATTATTTGCAAAGTAGTAAGCCAACGGTGCTGAAATCAGTAGAACTCTCAGAGCTGTAATGACTAGAACCGGCAGTCCTTGTCCTAATCCCTGCATAATTCTTCCACAAGGCATGGCTATGCCTACGAAGGGATATGCAAAGCAAAGTGTTCTTAGAGCTCCAATACCAATTTCCTCAATCTCGGGGTCATCTGTGAACAGGCCCATAATATGTGGTGCCGCAATGAAAACAATTAGTGATGCAATGGCAACAATTGTGAAAGCCCTGCTAATACCATAGGTAATGATTTGCCTTACTTTATCCATTCTTTTAGCGCCCGTAAACATTCCAACCGTCGTTACGAGACCTGTTGCAATTCCCATTATTGGCAAAAACATCAGCATGTCAAGCCTACCTGAAATTGTGTATGCAGCTACCGCATCGGGACCGTACCCATCTACTAAAATATAATTGAAGATACCTTGTCCAAAGGACATAATTATCATTGAAATCGATGACGGTATTCCTACCCACAATATTTCTTTCATCAATCCTGTTGAGAATGTGAAATTACGGAGGTCGAAGCTGATATAGGCGTGATCTTTCCAGAAAAGCATGTAAACAAAGATTGAGAAGACAACGATTTGTGATACGACCGTCGCCGCTGCAGCTCCTTCAACACCCAGTCCCAGTCCAAATCCACCATATCTCTCCAGATTGAAAATAAATATTGGGTCCAGAATTATATTCAATACCGTTCCTATTGCAGCAACCATTACTGGAAATTTCATATCCCCTTCTCCCGCCAAGATTGAACGGAATACAATTGAAAAAATGATGAAGGTCATTCCGTAACATGTGACCCTAAGATAACTCCATGATTCATCAAGCATTTCGTCTGGAGCACCAAGTACAGAAAGGACGTCTTTTCCTAGGGCTAGACCACCAATTGTTAGTACAACTCCTAGGAAAAGGCCAAGCAATATTCCATGTTCAGCTGAGTTATCCGCCTTGCGCTTATCTTCAGCTCCAATAGCCCTCGCTATAGACGAAGTTACACCAGTTCCAACACCGAATGTTATACCCATCACAAAAAAGTAGAGTGGCATGTTGAAAGCAATAGCAGTTATTGATGCCCCACCAAGCTGTCCAATGAACAGCATATCTACTATGGAGTACATTGTCTGTATGGCCATTCCAGCCATAACTGGCAGAGCGATGCTCCAGAGAGCTTTCTCAGGTTTATCCAAGAATTCCTGAAGGCGTGATTCATCTTTGCCTCTCACTTGCCAGTAGACGCACAATTATTCTATAAAAAGGTTGATTTTCACAGTCCGTAATTTATGAGAATCTAACGCTTAAGGTTATATCCCAGATTATAGGCTCAGATTCTAGTGAACTCTGACGAAGATGGGGGAGATATCAATCCTCCAACTGAATTGTATGCATATCATGCTACCAGCTCGTTTGCAAACGATACTGCATTGCCCTATCTTAGTTACTTTGCGGTGAGGTTAGGAGCATCTTTCGAGCAGATTGCATGGATGACTTCTCTGATGAACCTCATACCCAATGCGCTTCAATTTTTGTGGGGCTGGATCTCAGATAAGAAATTAGTAAGAACGTATTGGATTATTGGAGGTTCGATTCTGGCATCTTTGGCGCTCTACCGGTTGTCCAAAGTCCAGACTCCAAACGAGATGATAGTTCTAGTGGTAGTATATTCGCTGGCATTATCGATTATCATACCTACTTGGTCAGCGCTTCAGGGAGATTGGATGAATCCCTCTAAACGGGGGAGCACACTAAGTAGATTCAATGTGATAGGAGGCTTAGCAGGTCTCGTAGGTTCGTTGATTGCTGTCTATGTGATCTATGTTAACGAAGCCGATTCACCAGATTCTTTCAGACTCTTGTTTGTCCTGGCTGCATTTGCGACTTTTCTTGGAGGTCTGATTCTAATTCGAGTACCTTATCGTGATCCTACCAAGACACCGGACCTGATTTTAACAGAAACAGCAAAAAGAGAATATTCAGACACTTTCCAGAGTTATGTCCTTGCTCAGGCATTTTACGTATTGAACATGTCTATGCTCTGGCCTCTATTCGCGATGATTCTGATTAAAGTGTTAGAAGTTGACAACATGGTTCTTGTCGCTTTTAGTGTGATAGGAGCTCTATCCGAGATGGCATTTCAGCCAATAATGGGTCGATTAGTAGATCGAGTAGGGCCATTACCGGTCCTAATTATGAGCCGAATCGGATTTGCGATTTTACCATTCATATACGCTTTTTTTCCTGATATTCGAGTCATGCTTGCATTGCAAGTTGTTATTCTAGGCCCTTGTTTCAGTGCATTCTTGATAACATCCAATGCTATGGTTCTGGATCTTGCACCTAATAAGGAGAGGGCATCCTACTTCAGTTATTATAATTCTTGTGTTGGAGTAACTGCATTCATTGGAGCATTGACTGGAGGTTACATTGCCGGTCACATCGAAGATTTTTCAGGTCCAATTTATCTAATAGACAGATTAATGGATTTCAGTCTAATCGATCATCTGGATTATACCTGGCGTGCTATATTCATTGTATTCCTGCTATCTGGTATTGGACGTACAATTGGTACCATCCCGTTTCTAAGATTGAAGATGCCAAAGAAGTATCCCGGCTCGATACATTTTGTTGATAGATTGATGGAATTCAGGATGTTCCGCCGTCGTTAAGGGGGG
>Ga0066847_10000344_pt1 | contig 18470 bp, 18 predicted proteins | sample ETNtaG_11_FD_65490 | JGI IMG/M metagenome (GOLD analysis project Ga0066847, IMG submission 65490) | Marine microbial and viral communities from oxygen minimum zone, Eastern Pacific Ocean - ETNP201310SV74 | ecosystem: Environmental > Aquatic > Marine > Oceanic | place: Pacific Ocean: Eastern... | reverse complement strand
CAATTTAGACGCAGCCTACAAGATAATGGTTAATTGACGTAGCCGATTGGTAAAAAGCTTCAGTGACAGCACTAATATCGGGTCACCTAGCTGCGATAGTAAACACCCTGCTAATCGGTTTGATTTTTCTGAACAACATTTTATTGGGCAAACTCTTGACACTCCAACAGTATCAACTTGGGTTCGTTTTGATAGCAGTTTAGTGACATAGTTGTTAGCTGCTTTTTCCAGGATAGATCTTGGTAGACTCCTGTGCAATCCGTTTTTTCGAAAAATAGCATTTTGGCTTTTTATAAACATACACAATGGCACTGATATTTGTGGCGTCACCGTCCGAGCGTGTGGGAAAATTTCAAACGATGCGAATGAAATAGTCCTAAGTGTGATTGGCCACAATGAGTCAATGATGACGACTATTATAGCAGCTGAAACAACACGACAGATGTGCGTTTTCCATCTGGCTCCAGGTGTTTTTCACAGTGAGCAGGTTATCATTCTTTATCCAATAATTGAGGAACTGAAAAATGAGTTTCCCAATTTGGTAGTGAGGCTCTAGGCTTGGTTTTTTCCGAAGGTATTAATCAACTTATTCCGAACTGTTAGATCAATTGTTGATACACACAAGTAAAGCCTATACCAGCAACTGTATTAAGATTAATGATGAAATGTCCAGTTTTATGAAGCAGGTGTTGGAAAGTGCAAACATGACAAATGAGGGTAAGTGGCCGATACATCAGCTTCAGAAAGTGACCACCTGTTTAGAGTCCAGGACGAAGTTTGATTGATTATTTGTGGAATGAAACAACAAATACGGTTAAGTTGTCATCTGAGCTAACCGTTAGTTTAGCTCCGTTCATGTGAAGCAATGAACGAGCGATAGTCAATCCTAAACCAACGCCTTGACCATGATTTTTTCGTGAAGGGTCTGCTCTAAAAAAGCGATCAAAAAGTCTCTGAAGATGGTCATCAGAGATTTTCGGGCCTGGATTTGAAACGGTAATTTTTGTATGTTCATCGTTGGTAGATACTGCTACCTTAACAATCGCGTTTTCGAAGGAATATCGAATTGCGTTTGATAATAGATTACTCATAGCTTGTCGAAACATGGACCTATCGCAATCAATTGTGGCATCGGCCCCTCGGATGCGAATTTGAATTTGTCTTTCTTCTGCCAGTAGTTCAAAATACTCAACTAATTCTTGAAGCTCTGCCCGGCAATTTAGTCGCTCTAACTGTGGCTTGACGAGTCCATGTTCCGTTTTGGCTAGAAGTAACATGTCACTGACCATCTTGGTCATACGTTCGTATTCTTCCAAATTAGAATATAAAATTTCAACATATTCACTTTCAGTGCGCGGTTGATTCAGAATAACCTGCGTTTGAGTTGTCAGGTTTGTGACCGGTGTTCTCAATTCATGCGCAATGTCCGCAGAAAAATATGAAAGTTGCTCAAAGCCAGCTTCGAGTCGTTCAATCATAGCATTAAACGACCCCACTAATCCTGCGAGCTCGACCGGTACCTCTAAAGGATTTAGTCGGATATCGAGCTTGTCAGCAGTAATAGAACCTATTTTTCTACTCAGTTTTCGTAGCGGCGAGTGGCCTCGATACACAGCAAAACGTGCCACTATTATCGTGATCAAACCAGACACGAAAATAATGCCCCATAACGTCTTTTCAAAGTCTTCCATGTAATTCATGTGAAATTCCATGTTGGAGGCTACCACAACACGGTATGTAGACTTATTCTGACCAGTGCTGACGGTCACGAGAGCTTCAGTTGCTCGCAACATATGGGATCCATCAAAAAAAAGTGTCAACATATCAGGCGTTATGAGATCGTTGTCAAACAATTGACCGGGGTATTTGTGCAAGTCAACGCCTTTACTCGAAAATACGGATTCTCCATCTTCATTTTGCACAAGGTAATAGACTCCATGATGACCAGACACTGCTTCAACGAGGATACTCGAAGGTGCCACCTTTTCAGTGTATGCTTCGCTAAGCTTTCGTTTTACAGCATGGAATACCTCATTTAATTCATCAGCATCCTGTTCAGCAAAATGCGTTGCAATTGATTGTTGAACGATTAAGCTGATTATTGTAAGGCACAAAAATACGGTAATGCCAACAAGTATAGTGACTCTAAACGCAAGAGAGTTTGGCCGTTTTAGTTTATTCGTTACTATCATCTACACTCATTTTATAGCCCATCCCCCTGACAGTTTGAATTAGCTTTACAGGAAAGTCATCATCAATTTTTGCACGCAATCTTCGGATAGCGACATCAATGACATTCGTGTCACTGTCAAAATTCATGTCCCATACCTGAGAGGCGATCAAAGAACGGGGCAATACTTCACCTTGACGTCTGACCATTAGTTCAAGCAATGTAAACTCTTTAGTCGTCAGATTGATTACTTTGCCACCGCGCTTCGCAACGCGAGAAGGGATATCAAGCTCCAAATCTGCAATGTGTAACGTGTTGTTAGGGACAGAAGTCCCTCTCCTGATCAAGGTGCGCACTCTTGCGAGGAGTTCCGCGAAAGCAAACGGTTTAACCAAATAATCGTCTGCGCCTAACTCAAGTCCTTTGACTCTGTCATTAACGTGATCGCGAGCGGTTAAAAAAAGAACGGGTGTAAATTTACCAGACTCTCTCAATGAAGACAGGATTTTCCAACCTTCTATGTCGGGCAGCATTACATCGAGTACGATTAATTCATAATCACCAATCATCGATTTGTGGTGACCATCCAGGCCAGTCCTTACTAATTCTACAACAAAGCCGGATTCAATTAGCCCTTGTTTGATGTAATCGCCCGTTTTTACTTCGTCTTCGACTACAAGTATTTTCATGGTGTGTGATTAACCTGCTGCATAGCTTTAATTCAATGGAGTAAGCCTGTTGAATACACCGCAATCGTAAAATGCTGTTAGTATACTAATAATAAAACGTATGCCAGCAACCAACAGAGTATTCAATATACTAATGAGCGCGCCACATCGTAGCTCGAAGTCGCAAATATTCAACTAAAAATACACTTTCGCTATCAATATCGCTCATGATTACAAAATTGTAATGTCAAGGTAATCTGTCTGTCAGGGCCATTTGATATTCTCATTGCCGTAGCTAATCCGTGAAAACGCGTTTCATTAAAGGAGTCAGGTTTAAGTGAAACTTTCATTCGTCAAATACCTCTTTGTTATCGCTTTGTTGAGCGTGCAAGTAAGCGGGTCTTTCGCGAGTGTAGCTACGCCATGTGCAAGCGATATGGTGCATGAAATAGATAACAGAATCGGTCATCACATGGACCACTCATCACACGACGCATCAGAGAGTTGTTGCAATCAAAATTGCTGTTGTCCCATGGCAGTCTTTCAGCTCGGCATGTTGGCTGGGGAGAGTTTCGAAACACCAAAACTGTTGAACACCCCAGCCCTAAGCAAACAAACTAGGCTGCATAAAGTCTTTATCGCTATACATTTACGCCCCCCAAAATACTCTCTCGTGTAATTAGATTAGTCGATGTAAAGACTAACAGTTACTGCACGTGACGTTTCCATCGTAAAGCGTGCAAAATCCAATATATGTGAGAGTTGTTTATGAACAAAAATATACCGTTTGGGGCTTTGTTTTCTTTAGTCCTCTTTTTAACGGCGTGCAGTGATGTACTGCAGGCAAAGGATGATGCAAAGTCTGCAACACAGGCACCGAAATTCACATTACATGTCTACAAGAGTAGAACATGTAAATGTTGTCAAAAATGGGTGCGACATGTTGAAGAACATGGCTTTGAGACAGATGTGACAAATGTCACGCTAATGTCCAGAGTCAAAGATAAATATGGCGTCGAACCCCAGTATCGCTCCTGCCATACTGCTCTTTCTCAGGACGGGTTTGTATTTGAGGGGCACATACCCGCAAAATACATCCAACAATTTTTAGAAAACCCTCCTGAAGGGGTTTTAGGGTTGAGCGTTCCAGCCATGCCAATTGGATCGCCGGGCATGGAAGTTGACGAACGATTCCAACCTTACCTTGTATTGCAACTCAATGTAGATGGTTCAGTTACGACCTTTGCTGAAGTCAACACCTATGAGGAGCAATTCTAATGAACCGGTTTTGTCTTTTTGTTTCTATTTGGGGAGCGTTCTCGTTCTCGATGGTCTCTCCCGCTATCGCGAATGAAAAATTAACGCTCAAACGTGCAGTAGAAATAGCGGTAGAAAATGATCCATGGCTCGTTAGCAGTGCACATCGTGAACGTGCCACATTGTCCAGTAGTGTCGTCGCCTCGAGCCTACCAGACCCCGTTGTCAACATCGGTTTAGCAAATGTACCCACTGATGGTTTTGCGTTTGATCAAGAGCCCATGACTCAGCTAAAAGTAGGTGTGTCACAGATGTTTCCTCGTGGTGATTCGTTAGCCATAAGGTCTCGTCAATTGCGGGAGCAAGCAGCAGAGCATCCCCTGATGAGAGCCGACCGAGTGGCCAAAGCACGCGTTCAAGTATCAAACTTATGGTTAGAAATATATCGGGCGCAGCAAAGTGTAAAGCTAATTGATGAAGATAAAGCGTTATTTGAACAGCTCAGCGATATCGCAAAGGCAAATTATTCAACTGCCTTTGGACGCGTAAATCAGCAAGATATCGTTCGTGCAAAGTTGGAATTAACAAGGTTGGAAGACCGACTTACTAAACTACGAGCATTAGAAGAAAGAGCCACAGGGAAGCTTCTAGAGTGGCTAGTTAGAGATCAAAATTATCCAAGTCAATCGGGATTTGATGCCTTTTCTCGATTAACGTTGCCGCATGCCCTACCTGAGATCAAAAACATGGGGCAGAATATGAGAACAATACTTGAGCGCAGAGATCAACAATCGCTTGCAATGGTTCTCAATCAACACCCTTTGATCCTCTCGATAGAGCAAAGAATTCGCGCCAGCCAAACCGGCATTGACCTTGCCAAAGAAAAATACAAGCCACAATGGGGGGTTAACGCTAGTTACGCCTACAGAGACGACACGCCCGACGGTACAAGTCGAGCAGATTTTTTATCGATGGGTGTAAGTTTCGATGTACCTCTTTTTACAGAAAACCGCCAAGACCAAGAGGTTTCGGCTGCCGTAAGCCTATCTGAAGCCATTAAAACCGACAAGCGCTTAGTCCTCAGAGAAATGATGTCATACATCCAGTCTTTATATGCGGAAAATGAGCGATTAATGGAGCGACAAGCGCTGTACGAACTCGAATTGTTAGAGCAAATGCAAGAGCAAGCTGAGGCATCGCTCAATGCTTATACCAACGACGAAGGAGACTTTGCTGAGGTAGTGCGCGCTCGTATTGCGGATCTTAATGCCAGAATTGACGCACTGGATATCAGTGTGGATTTGGTCAAAACAAAAATTCAACTCAACTATTACTTTGATACCAACGCAGGTATTCCTTTGTCTCAAATCGGAGAACAACAATGAGCACAATTAAAGCACTCGTCATAGGCGGGGTAGCAGGCGGTATTATGACTGCGTTGGCATTCACGTTTCTGATACCATCTTCATCATCCACCGCGAATAATGAGCAAAACGAAGAGAAGCAACCGTTGTATTGGGTTGCGCCGATGGACCCAAATTACCGCAGAGACGAACCAGGAAAGTCTCCGATGGGCATGGATCTCATTCCTGTCTACGAAGAAAGTTCAAGTGGTGATGCGGGCCCAGGAACAATTACTATAGCGCCAAATGTGGAGAACAATCTTGGTGTTCGAACTGCGAAAGTGCAGCGCCGCGCGCTGCATGTCCCTATTAGAACTGTTGGGTACGTTCAATACAACGAAGAAACATTAATCCATGTGCATCCTCGCGTTGAAGGCTGGATAGAAACACTGCATGTAAAAGCATCTGGAGAATATGTTAAAAAAGGGGAACCACTTTACTCTCTATACTCGCCTGAGTTAGTGAATGCACAAGAAGAATTGCTGCTTGCTATGCGCAGAAACAACAAAGATCTGATCGTAGCTGCTCGTTCTCGCTTAAATGCATTGCAAGTGCCTGAAGACGTCGTGGAGACGTTAACAAAAACAAAAAATGTTCAGCAAACCGTTACCTTTTCCGCGCCCCAAACCGGATTCGTAGATAATTTAAACATTCGAGAAGGTTTCTTTATAAAACCTGGCGTTACAGTCATGTCGATTGGTGCATTGGATGAGGTTTGGGTTGATGCAGAGGTATTTGAGCGACAAACCGCCCAAATAGTGGAAGGGCTGCCTGTTACTATGACATTAGATTTCCTCCCCGGAAAGACGTGGCAAGGCGTTGTAGACTACGTCTACCCAACCCTTGAACAGAGTACCCGCACACTGCGTGTGCGTCTTCGCTTTGCTAATCAAGATTATACGTTAAAGCCGAACATGTTCGCTCAAGTGACTATCCACTCTGATATGGATTCGACCAACTTGATCGTGCCAACCGAAGCGGTTATTCGAACAGGCAATCAAAATCGCGTTGTATTGGCATTGGGAGATGGAAAATTTAAATCAGTTGCAATCAAAATTGGGCGAGTGGTTGACGAGTTTACAGAAGTACTTGAAGGACTGATCGATGGTGACAGCATTGTCACCTCCGCTCAATTTATGCTTGATTCAGAGAGCAGTATTAGCTCTGACTTTAAGCGAATGGAACCCCCTGAAGAAAGTCCAACATCGGTCTTCACAGAGGTGATGATCACAGACGTGATGCCTTCTCACAACATGATAACTGCAAAACATGGTCCAATTCCAGAATGGGATTGGCCGTCGATGACCATGGATTTTGTGGTAGCGGAGCATATCAATTTAGCAACGGTCAAAGGTGGTTCATCGGCACATATCGAGATCAGTAAGCAAACTGATGGTCAATATGTGGTGACAACCGTGCACATTATCGATTCAGCACAAAGTACACAGGCGACTATGTCTGAAAGCGTTTGGACTGAAGTCAAGATTAATTCTGTAATGGATGGGCATCGAATGATAAATGTCGATCATCCCGCGATAAAAGAGTGGGATTGGCCCGCGATGACGATGGATTTTAATGTGGCAGATAACATAACCTTGTCTGATTTGGCCTCTGGAACGCTTGCGCATATTGAAATTTCAAAATCCTCAAGTGGCGAATATCTTGTTTCTACCATTCATGTTGTTGAAGAGGCAAGTAGTGAAACAAGTACCGCTGTCGACGCTGTGTGGACTCAAGCAACGGTCAATGCAGTGATGAGTGCTAACAACCAGTTAAGCCTTGAACATGACCCTATTGAGGCGTGGGATTGGCCTGCAATGACAATGGATTTCAACGTCGCTAATGAGATTGATTTATCTGACATTACCGCTGGTATGCGACTGCACATCGAAATTACCAAAACCCAAGACGGTGCGTACGTTATTACCACATTACATATACAAGCATCTGATAAAGGAACGATGGATCACAGCCAACATGAAGGAGCGCACGAATGATAGAAGCAATCATACGTTGGTCGGTCTCAAACCGCTTCTTTGTTTTACTCGCAACCATCATCATAGTCGGTGGCGGTTTAGTTACAATGAAAAATACGCCAGTAGATGCGATCCCAGATTTATCCGATGTCCAAGTGATAATCAAAACGAGTTATCCTGGTCAAGCGCCACAAGTTGTAGAAGATCAGGTAACGTACCCGCTAACGACCGCCATGCTTTCCGTACCGGGTGCACAAACGGTTCGAGGTTATTCGTTTTTCGGTGACTCCTACGTTTATATCATTTTTGATGATGATACCGACTTATATTGGGCAAGAAGCAGGGTGCTTGAATATTTATCGCAAGTTGCCCCCAATCTACCTGAAAACGCCAGGCCGCAATTAGGTCCAGATGCCACAGGCGTTGGTTGGGTTTATCTGTATGCATTGGTCGACAGAACCGGCCAACACGATATTTCTCAATTACGCAGTTTGCAAGACTGGTTCTTGAAATTTGAGCTCCAAACTGTGCCTGGCGTGTCCGAAGTCTCGGCGCTAGGGGGTATGGTGAAACAGTATCAAGTGAAAGTAGATCCTGAAAAACTCCGCGCTTACGGTATACCGCTTTCTCATATTCAGATGGCAATAAAGCGAGGGAATCAAGAAGTTGGGGCCTCTGTAGTGGAGCTTGCAGAAGCTGAGTACATGGTTCGTGCTACGGGGTATATTTCTGATAAGAAGGATATCGAAACTATTCCTCTTGGCGTCAATGACAATGGCACACCGCTTTTAATAAGGGATATTGCCACTGTAGATATCGGTCCACAAATGCGCCGCGGTATAGCAGAGCTAAACGGCGAAGGGGAAACAGTCGGCGGTATTGTCGTGATGCGTTTTGGTGAGAATGCTCAAAAAACGATAGATGGCGTCAAAGCAAAACTAGAGGACTTAAAAAAAGGACTACCTGATGGCGTGGAGGTGGTCACTGTTTATGATCGTTCCGCATTAATTGAAAGAGCCGTTGATAACCTAGCTTCGAAACTAGTGGAAGAGTTTATCGTAGTCGCTTTGGTATGTGTCGCTTTTCTTTTTCATGTTCGGTCGTCACTCGTCGCAATCATCAGTATTCCTGTCGGGATCATTACCGCGCTAATCGTTATGTATATGCAAGGGATCAATGCCAATATCATGTCGTTGGGCGGCATTGCTATTGCCATTGGCGCCATGAGTGATGGTGCGATCGTTATGATTGAAAATATGCACAAACACATGGAAAAGACGCCTCTTACCAAGGAAAATCGCTGGCAGGTTGTTATCGATTCTGCGGTCGAAGTTGGACCTGCGTTATTTTTCAGTTTGTTGATCATTACGGTTAGTTTTGTACCTGTTTTTACGCTTGAGGCCCAGGAAGGGAGGATGTTTTCCCCTCTTGCTTATACGAAAACATATGCAATGGCTGCATCAGCGGCACTTGCGATTACACTGGTCCCAGTCTTAATGGGGTATTTTGTACGTGGAAAGGTGTTGCCTGAACACAAAAACCCAGTCAACAAGTTTTTAACGTTTTTATACATACCGACGCTCAAGACAGTTTTGCGCTTTCCAAAGTCAACGATGGTCGCAGCATTGATTGTCTTGGCTATCGGGGTTTGGCCAATTGATAAAATTGGTAGTGAATTTATTCCCCCGCTTGACGAAGGCGATTTGATGTATATGCCAACCACCTATGCCGGCATATCAATCGGGAAGGCACGAGAGCTTCTTCAACAGACCAACAAATTAATAAAAACCGTACCAGAAGTAGAAACGGTATTTGGCAAAGTAGGGCGGGCGGATACGGCGACGGACCCCGCGCCACTGACCATGATTGAGACATTCATTCAATTGAAACCCAAAGAACAATGGCGAGAAGGGATGACCACGCAGGACCTTATTAAAGAGTTTGATGCTGTGGTCAATTTACCGGGCTTAACCAACGCATGGGTGATGCCAATAAAAACCCGAATTGACATGCTTGCCACAGGAATTAAAACCCCTGTTGGGATTAAAATTGGTGGTCCCGATCTAATGGAAATTCAAAAAATCGGCCAACAAATTGAGTCAATATTAACTGACGTCGATGGCACGGCTTCAGTGTATTCTGAACGCGTCGCTGGCGGTCGCTACTTGAAAGTCGACATTGATCGCGAAAAAGCCGCCCGATATGGGCTCAATATCGCTGATGTTCAGCAAATTGTCTCCGGTGCAATTGGCGGTGTTAACGTAACACAAAGTGTAGAAGGGCTGGAGCGCTATCCAGTAAATATTCGTTATCCGCAGTCATACCGAAGCTCTCCAGAGTCGCTTTCTTTGTTACCTGTAGTGACACCACAAGGAAAACGTATAGCCTTAGCTGATGTTGCTGACGTCTACATCGAAGACGGACCACCGGGTATCAAGAGTGAAAACGCGCGGCTCAATGGATGGGTGTATGTTGACATCGATGGTGTAGACATAGGCACGTATGTGGCTACCGCGCAGCAAGTTGTTGCTGAACAACTCGTTTTACCCGCCGGCTATTCAATTAATTGGTCTGGCCAATACGAGTATATGTTAAGGGCAAAGGAGAAGCTCACTTACGTTGTGCCTTTGACGCTCGCTATAATCGTTATTCTATTGTACCTCAACTTCCGAAACTTCATTGAAGTGGCGATTATTATGGGGACATTGCCATTGTCGATGGTTGGCAGCATATGGCTTATGTACATCGAAGGCTTTAATTTCTCCGTGGCCGTAGGCGTAGGTTTCATTGCCTTGGCCGGTGTCGCTGTAGAAATAGGAGTCATTATGCTTGTATATCTCAATCATGAATATCAGGCACTGATGGATAGATGCAAAGAAGGGGGTACCTTACCGAGCGCCGAGATGTTGACCGAGGCAGTACTGCACGGTGCAGGATTGCGTGTTCGTCCCGTCATGATGACAACGGCCACTATCATCTTTGGATTGCTGCCGGTTTTATATGGCTCTGGTACGGGGTCCGAAGTCATGAGTCGGATTGCCGCGCCGATGGTGGGAGGAATGGTTAGTGCGATTATTCTGACACTACTCATACTGCCTGCCATTTATTTAATATGGCGCAAACAACAGCTTAAATACTTGGCTGTCGTTGCGTAATGAAAGGACCTGTTCGCCGTTCACATCGTTGGCTTATGCTGCTAGTCGGCGGGCAGGTGTTGTTTTGGTCGTTAAGCGGCCTTTACATGGTCTGGTTTGATATCTACTACATTCAGGGTGAACATTTTTTTACCTGGGCCCAGCGCGATGATGAAAGACGTCACAGGCTTGCTGATCGACAATACCATTGACCCAAATGCCATCAATATTGAAGCATTTGTGTCATCTATAACCCATCAAGTCTAAGGAGACTTTAAATGAAACTAATCTTTTCAATGCTCATGGTAGCCTTAAGTTTTTCTACTTTTGCTCACACAACACTTAAGACATCTACACCTAAGGATAATGCGATGTTGATGTCATCTCCACCTGAACTATCATTGGTTTTTACCAAGCCTGTAAGGTTGGCTAGAGTAACGTTGCAATCAAAAAGTGGGGAAACCATTCCGTTTGAGTTTAAGCCAAGTACGGAACTCGCTAGTGCCTTTAGTTACGAATTACCCGGATTACCAGTAGATACATACACTGTCAATTGGATGTTGCTAGGTCAGGACGGTCACAAAATGGAAGGGGCTTTTAGTTTTATGGTGCATGCTTCAATGATGAAACATAACGATAAAAAGCACGACAGCACGCACGGCAACCATTAGAGGACGCTATGGACATTTGGCAGTTGGGGTTGTTGATTTCAAAGTTTGGTGTTTATCTCGGCGTATCAGCGCTGCTTGGTGGTGGTTGGATTTTGTGCATTACCAATACTGATACTGACACCAAATTTACTCTACCCGCAAGCTTACAAACAACGGTAACAAGGCACATGTGTTTGTTTGCGGTCATTGGCATCATTTTTAGTGCTTTTGACTTTTTGTTTCAGGTTGGGCAGCTCGCTCAATCTGGATACGCTGGTATGTTTGACCCCATTATGCGAGAGATGGTCGCGCATTCAACGCTCGGAGATGTTGCAAAAAGTCGACTAGTGCTGTTCGCAAGTGCGCTACTATATTTAACCTATTTAGGTCATTCAATTAGAAAAACCGCCCTTATTTCAAGTCTCTCTCTTGGAATTTTCATTGTTATTGCGTTGGCAGGATTTGGGTATACATTTACGTTAACTGGGCATACTCAACAGTTACAACCTAGTTTAAAATTTATCCTGGCTGCTCATGCCGTTATTGCGCTCGCGTGGGTGGGTTCACTCTGGCCTCTTTCAAGGACGTGCGTAGAGCTTTCTACCCCCAATTTGCACCATGTCATGACAAAATTTGGGAAATCGGCGATGTACCCCATTGGGGGGCTAATTATTGCTGGTTTACTACTGGCTTGGCAACTTGTGCGTTCTGTTAGCAGTTTGCTCGACACAAACTACGGCTTTGTATTGCTTGTTAAGCTGTTGTTTGTTGGTGCTATCTTTCTAATCGCGTTGTTACACAAACTGCGATTGGTTCCTCAGCTTTTAACCGGCATAACCAGTCCTCGAACGCTTCAAAAATCAATCCAAATCGAACTTTGTATAGGGATATCTATTTTAATGGTGACGGTGGTGTTAAGTACCGCCGTAGGCCCCAATTATTGAAGAAACACAAAATGAAAAAAATCTACTTGTTGTCAATCATACTCGTTCCTTTGCTATTAACTAACAGTGTTAATGCTCATGATAAATCGCATAACGACACCAGCAATAGTCCTATGTTCTCAGGGCTAGACTCCGACGCAGGAATAATAGCAAAACAATTCCACAAAGCACTCTCCGACGCTAATGCAGAGACAGTCATGAGCTTACTTGCCGATAATGTCCTTATTTTGGAAGGTGGCAGAATTGAGCGCAGTGCCGACGAATATCGTGCACATCATTTGCAAGCAGACATGCAATTTTCATCTGCCGTAACCACGAAGACGATTGAGCATCATGTTCGTGTGCATGGTAATACAGCTGTCTCCATTTCAAGAAGTCACACTTCTGGAAACTATAAAGGTCGAGATATTGATAGGACAGGCAATGAAACGCTCTTTTTAACGCTGATCAATGGACAGTGGAAAATCAGTCATATTCATTGGTCTCACTAACTCCCCACCAAACTAAAATAAAAAGGTCAAAACGATGAAACTTTTCTATGCAAGCTGCGTTGTTATTTTTTTAGCCACATCACCATACATTTGTGCGTCTGAGCAAACGAACGACGAAACCGAGATACTAGAAATGATCCAAGATATTGAAAAGGGGTGGGAGTCTGGTAACGGTATGCCGTTCTATCAACATTATCTTGGCCAGGTAGGTGCGCGTTACATTGAGTCAGGCGGTCAGAATAAAGGGTTAGAGGATTTGGTCAAAAATCATGTAGAGCCGGAAAAAGAGGTATTGAAACGATTGACCATTGATATTCTAGATATCGAAACAAACGTTGAAGGAGACTTCGCTTGGGCAGTTACGACAGTAAATGTTTCAGGAGAAGTACGCAAAACCGGCGCAGTTTTTGATAAAAAAGGATTTCAAACCTATTTGTTTCGCCGAACTGATGAAGGATGGAAGGTCATTCATTCGCATTCATCTACCCGTGATAATAAGCCACATAAGCACCGTTAACAACGTTGAATTCCGTGCAAAATCGCAATATCACATTGGATGCAATACGAACGTTAGCCATTGTGTTGATGGTTGTATTCCATTTTGCTTACGACCTTCGTTTCTTTGGTTGGGTTGATTGGAATGTCCCCAATGGAAAAGGGTGGAGGGAGTTTCGGTATGTAATATTGACGCTCTTCTTTGTGAGTGTAGGCGCGTCGCTCGTGCTCGGGAATTTTCGAAAATTTAATCTAAAAATGTTTTTACTGCGGCTGTTTTCCATAGCGTTCTGGGCCGCGGTAATATCGCTTTTTACGTATTATTTTTTTAATGCAAACTGGATATTCTTTGGCGTATTGCATTTTATTGCTGTAGCGAGTGTTTTGTGTGTTCCGTTGATTAGAAAACCCATATTGTCGCTGTTGTTGGGTTTTGTTGCGGTCACGTTGTTTAACATTGGCCTAGTATCCAGTAAATGGCCATTTAATCTGATCAGTTTGTCACTACCTCATTCTCCAAACGATTACGTTGCGATTTTTCCATGGATAGGTGTTGTATTGTTTGGTATTGCGATAGGGCACGTTTTGAAAAGCGGATTTGATCCGTTTGCAAAATGGAATATCCCGAATAACTTGACTCTTCTCGGACGGCATAGTTTAGCGGTTTACATATTGCATCAACCTATCTTTTTTGCGCTGTTTGGTACTATCTATTGGTTTAGCTCATCGGTGTAACTATGCACCTTTTACTTTGCCATAAATCACCTTCAGTAATTAATATCCGCTATGCTGCCGCAGACATAAAATTACGATGAGATATGCACATAATGAGGGAAGGTAGAGTCAAGGCAGCAGAGTAATGCTTGATAAACGCATATGCGCTTGCGCGCAAATGCGTGTGTCGATACACTCTCGATATCAACGCTAATGTGTTTACAGCAACGCAAGATTAATTCGGAGAAGATTGTGCTTTTAGTGCCAACAAACCCAGACTACCGTTAATACTCGAACAGTTTTGGCCGTTCTTCTTTGAAGTTGGTGTATTTTGACCACAAAGAGCTACATTCATTTGAATCTATTACGTCAGTTATTTGTCTTACAGTAGCCATATCGTTTTCTACTAGCAATGCAGACACTTGTGATAACATTTCGTCTTTAGCGGGTTTTTCTTCAGATATTTCGTGAAGTTTCAAACATCCCCTGATAAAAACCAAGCTGTCTACCATGCAGATTACGCGAAAAATGAAACGCGGTAACCGCTCTGGTGTTTTGTATTCGCTTCGTTTAACCAAAAGAGTAAATTCTGCTCAAAAGCAACAAGGTTTTCATTGATCCGTTGCGTCGCATCGACATTCAATATACCAAACCGCGACATTTCAGCCTCATAAAATGCAAGATCTAGTAATGCTTCGTAATACAGCATTTTAGCATCTTCTAGCTTGTTTTTGACTTTTTCAAACCGTAAAATTGCGTGCTCTTGAATTGAAATCACTTCTCTTAATATGCTTGGATCACACCGAACCGTTGCTGTTTCATCAATTGAAGTAAGCGTTAAGTCGTTAAAAAACCGATCGTAACCATCTTCCACTAAGAACCGGCGAAGATATATGGAGACCGCGAGGTTTTTAAATATCAGCCCATTTTGTGTTTCTGTTTCTCCCATTAGATTTTCAAATGCTGTCTCTGCATATTGAACCTTGTCTAAATTTAATTGCTCAAGACGCCTTACTTCTTCCTTATGGTCTTGAGTGAGGCGAACAATATCGTTTTCGTGCCTCTCAGTCAGTGAATTAATTTGCCGCTGCGTGTTCATTTGTAGTTCTATCAGTTCACGATCCGTTGCTTCTCTCAAGGCAACTAAGTCGCTTTCAGCTTCATCTTTAACTGCCTTCGTTCGCGAACTTTGAACATGGTTCATCCAAGAAGCGAGTAGTGTTTCAGATTTAGTCGATTTATGCAGTTGATTTAAATGGGGTTGCAATTGCATTCGAATGTCTTACATGTTGAGAACCTGCAAAGACCGCTTTACCTGCTCTAACTCTGAGCACTCAACTCACGTAACTCTGCGTCAGAAGCCTCTGAAATTTTCTTATTTGCGTCATCAATTTGTTGCTCAATCCGAGCCAGTCGCCTGTTGACTTCTGAACTCGAAAGGGTGGCATTTTCCAGCAAAATCAAGTCACGATTAATTTCATCAATTTGTGCTTTAAGACCAGTTAATCCTCTGTAAAAATCGCCATGCTCACGATCATTTGGATGTGCGAGCGATGATGACATCACAAGAAACAAACATATCCATCTTTTCATAAACTATTTCCTTGTTACAAGTAACCACAATGCCAATTCAATATGGGTAGAACATACGTTCACAATATCGAAATCGTCACAGCAATGACTAAAAGTTTTTTAGTCAGGGCGCAGAAGAGAACTCATAAACAGACCAGTAGGATCGTATTGTTGTTTTAATAATTTCAAACGAGCTGTGTGTTGGCCGTAGTAAAGTGCAAGTGGCGACCCATTCCCCATGTCATAATTTTGGTAAGAATGACCATTAAAAAACGGTAATAGCAAATCGAAAGATTTATTCACCCAATCGATAACTTCAGTATCGTCACATTCAGCTTGAGTGATCCCTGTGATACTACAGACGAAAGAAGCGTTGCGGTGAATAAATGCCGAATCGTCAGCGTTTACATCCTGAATAGCGCCACAAAGCGGGTCTAGCATAAATCCACCTGAATTTACCGGACAAGCTCGGTAACACGATAAAAGTGTTTCAATGAATTCGTCTGATAGCTCGCCTTCAATTATGCCATTTCGCCAATACAAACTCAGATCACTATCGTAGTCATTGGATTGGCATTCAACGTATTGCGACCGCCTACTTAACAATGTGGCACCGTCTTGCCATTTGGCTACAGAATCCAAACCCTGCACCCAGTCCTCACTAAACCCCATTATCGAAATTCGTGCTTTATCGTGCATCGATCGCGAGAGATATGCATATAGAAAAACCGATCTGTTATCACTGAGCACTGTTTTGCTATATTGCCTAAGAATAGATCGTGCGTGACATAATGGCCACTCGAGTATTCGGCCATCAATATTTTGGGGGGCATCATGTAATTTAAACGTGACATCGGTCACAACGCCAAATTGACCATGGCCACACCCTTTTAATGCCCAAAACAAATCCGGATGTTGGGATTCGGTCACTTGTCTTACTTTACCGTCAGCAGTTATCAATCCAAACGCGAGCACATTGTCGCAACTCAAACCAAGCTTTCTGGACAAAAAACCGATCCCCCCTCCCAATGTTGCGCCGACAACACCAACATCGGGGCAGGTTCCCAAAGGAACCACTTTATTGTGTTGCGCTAGAAAATGGTCCAATTCACTATTTTTGACGCCTGCGCCGACGTTTACTGAGCTCTTATCAACATTCAGTACAGTTGTTTTAAACATCGACATATCAATTACAATTGCATTGTTAAGGACCGACATGCCACTTACACCATGCCCTTGACCCTTAATTGTAATAGATAAGCGCAACTGCTTTGCACATCTGACAATGTGTATAATATCGGTCTTTGTTTTAGGTTGAATAATTACTAACGGAAAACGCGAAACACCTTGATTGAATACTTTCCTGTTTTCTTCATATTCTGCACTACCCGGTGACCAGAATGCGCCGTCAACAAGACTTGCCAGTTCTACCAAACTTGTTTCAGTAGCCCGCGTGATTGAATCTGTTTTTGTCTGTTTTGCAGGTGAAACTTCAACAATACTCTCAAGTAGATTCCAACTTCGACTACCAAAAGTGTTTGGCGTGATATCGCTCAGCAATTGTCGCAGATATTGTGCAACTAATCGGGGAGGTAAAAGCTTGTTTGCTGAATACATACTGCGCATTAACTCCGATGCAGGCAACGCGTGATTTGAAGCTTGCCTTATCGTTTCCTGCATTTTGGTGTCGACGTTTCCAGGAGCCACAGTTGTAAAAACAGCAATATCGTTATCGACTTCAAGTTGAAAACACTGGCACAGCATATTTAATGATGCTTTGCTCACACAATAAGCTGAGGCGCCAGCAACGGGTTGTACTGGCAAATCACTGGTTAAAAACATCACGCGGCTATGACTAAATTTTTTTAAGCATATCTGCGTTAAAAGGCGAGGTACTTCGACATTTATCCATTGGGTTGCCTCCCACTCATCAGGGGCGACGTTGCTAATATCTCCAAATGGCATGACAACACCTGCGCAATGGATCAGGTAGCTAAAGTGAGTATGCTGATTGACAACGTTTTGAAGGCTTTTAATACAATCCCTATTAGTGAAATCGATACACTCGATTCTGACCCTATCCCCATAAGACCTTTTAAGCTGTTGTAAAGTTTCTGGATTTCTACAAAGTGCTACGATCTGGATAAAAGGGTAGAAGAGTGAAAGCTCACTTATATGTTTGATAGCTTCAGCATAAGTAAAGTCCTTGAATGGATAAATAAGTTAATGATTTGATTACAGAAATGTAATCAAACTGTAATCTATTCGTTGTGATGCTTTGATCTGGATCAACTACATTTGAAATGAAATCACTACGATTAAATACATAAACATTTAAGGGTAAGGTTCAGTGACTCGGTTCTCGTTAGTAAACATTTGGATAGCACTACTGCTGGTCAACACGTTATCGGTGAGTGTCCATGCTACGCGTGACATCGGATTTCATGAACATGCATCGACGGTGTTTATCAATGGTGAACGTGCACACGATGATGAGCAAAAAGAGTCTTTCACACCTTGTTATTGCCCAGACTGTTTTTATACGGACAATTCGTCTTCCAACGCACCGCTTGCCATTCTTGAAGCACACTCCTGTTTTTTAATTGAGGCGCAAGAGGATAAAAATCACAGAGATCGTTATCAGGTGCTCAAAAGACCTGTTCCGCCAAATCACCCGCCTCCCATAGAGTTTTTTGTTACTTCGTAAGCGCACTTAACAACACAGTGCCAAATAAGTAAATCAACCCAGTTAGTGGGTAAGAAAAACAATTTAAAAAGAGAAATATTATGCGATTACATAAAGGAGTGTTGCATGCAATGATTTTTGTGGCCGGTATGATCACATCGTCACCATTGCTTGCATCTGAGACCACCGACCGGTTTGTCTTTGTGGGATACGGTGACGTTAAATATGAAAGTGCAGATGTAGCCGACACCGATGCTTTTTCGGCCAGGTTTATTCCCATTTTTTTATTCAGCTTAAATGACAAAATGCA
>Ga0066847_10000301_pt1 | contig 19737 bp, 20 predicted proteins | sample ETNtaG_11_FD_65490 | JGI IMG/M metagenome (GOLD analysis project Ga0066847, IMG submission 65490) | Marine microbial and viral communities from oxygen minimum zone, Eastern Pacific Ocean - ETNP201310SV74 | ecosystem: Environmental > Aquatic > Marine > Oceanic | place: Pacific Ocean: Eastern... | reverse complement strand
GGACTATCTGGACAATTTGAAGGAGATTGGATCTACGTGGAGGGAAGTCTTCGGAGGCCATTACCCCGCGATGTCCTTCGTTGAAGTCGCCGGTTTCGTTGAAGAGGGCGCACTGCTTGAACTACAGGCGGATGCGTGGTTGCCCTCGGCTGAGTGATTTGTGGAAGCGCATTCGCCGATTCTAGTAGTGACCAACCATGGCCCGACATCGCTCGATCAGAGCAGGCATTTCGTCAATGACTGAGTCGGCATCCTCAGTGAAGCGTAGAGTCCCCTTTCCTGTTTTCCTCGGTTTGAGTACGGCTGGTAGGATTTCTGGATGGTAATAGAGTGGTAGGAGGTAGACGCCCACATGACTGCGCTGAATCCTCACAGTGGCGAATGGCCGACCAGCCCCTGTCTCGATTCGCAGGTCACCGGGCTCGTACATGATGACTGGCATCCCGATGGAGGCCTCTTGGATGATAGTGGAGAGTTTGGCCCACAGAAAGAGGAGACTGTCGTTCTTCATCGCTTGGCCCTCTCCCCGCCGGGCCATACACACTATTGCTCATTGCTTAGGGCTCTGTCTGCGTACGGACTCTGCGAATTCCCCGATAATCTGCTTCTCTATTAGGTGAATCAATTCGCACATCGTAGATTTCGAGACCCCCGCCAGTACCGCTAGATTAGTCAGTGTGATCCTCCGGGGGGACTCGTAGTATCCATGCTTCACAGCAAGATCGAAGACCTCTCTCTGACGCACGGTCAGCAAACGGGATGACGTATCCTTGGACAGGGAGTGAATTCTGTGTGGCAGGCCACTTTCCTTGAGATTCCTAACTAGGTTGACCACGTGCTCATGATCAGTCGAGAACTCCCACTCGACCCATCCATCACGAGCATCGAATGGCGTCTGTGGAACCACTTCAGCATCGATGAGGGGCCGTAGAAAACCACCTCCACCTTTAGATATAGTAACGGCAAACTCGAACCTGTCAGACTCTTCGGCGAAGTATGTGACCGATTCGATTCCGGGATGCCCCTCCAAGCTCTCCATGCACGCATCAATGCCATCTCCGCTGACGGTCCCCTGAGCAGACCCCCGCCCCCTTGGCAGGGGCATGTGCTCTCTTATCCTGATTGTGACGTTATTGTTCTCTCGGGTGATGTCTCCAGCCCAGTGGCCATCTGGGAGGCGAATGGAAATCAGAAGATGCTGAATATCCACTCCGTGCCTCGTCACACCCAATGCCCCACTCATATTTTCACCCCTCATCTCTCTGATCCAATCTGCCACCAGTGTCGGGCAGGATGAAGACCAGGATTAGTGCCATGCCCAACCCAACCAAGACAGCTCTGGCCGTCCCTGGTTCGCTCAGGTAGATCGGCTCACCCTCGGGGCCTTCGATTGTGACGCTCATAATGGACCATTGGTCCCCTATGCCAGCCGCACCATCTCCGTCGACGGCGTTAGCATAGACTCGAAACTCAACGTCTCCCGTAGGGGAGTCCGGCGCTATCCAAGAGATTACCCACTCTCTCTGCATATTGCCGACTTCAGTATGAGTGGCTTCTCCGCTTTGAATCTGAACGGTTCCATCTCTCTCAGATAGGCTCCCTCCATCTGCTAAGAGGTTGAAACCTCCGAAAGCGCTACCCGATTCAGGTACTGTGCTTTCCACGCTAATTCTTATCTCGTACTCCTCGCCTATCTCCCATTCAACGGGAAGTCCTGCAATATCGATTTGCACATCCTCACTAGCCAACCCCGCACCGTGGCAAACGCAACCGTTTCCCACTGTGGATCCAGAAATCCCACTAGGAAATGCATTTGTCAATGGGATGGAAAGTGAGGAAACAATCAGGAACGCCACTGCGGAAACTTTCCACACATATTTTCCCCCATTATTCTTCATCATCTCCCCCGAACATGACAGGGTCGCATAGGCCAATCACTATCTCCCCGAACATATTCGGATTAATATGTTCGGTGCATAAATGATCTTGAAAAAGCCCCTTCCGAGACGTTTTCAGAATCAGGAAATCAGTTCGGGCAACTCATCGAAGTTATGCTCGGGGGGGGGCGAGGAGGTCGACCACTCGAAGGTGCTTCCGCCCCATGGATCATCCCCGGCTAGCTCTCCGTGCTTCATGCTCCGAATGAAGTTCCAGAGGAATATCAATTGGCCGACAAATACCACCAATGAGCCAAAAGTAGCGAACAAGTTCTCGGTCGCCCACCCCTCGTTTGCTTGGTAGGAATAGATTCTGCGCGGCATGTCCCACATCCCGAACAGCGGGATGAAGGTGAGGTTGATTCCGAGGAAGGTTAGCCAGAAGTGCCACCATCCTAGCCCCCTGTCAAGCATTCTACCGAACATTTTTGGATACCAGTAGTAGATTCCTGCCAGAGTCATAACCGCAACCGAACCCAAGGTGTAGTGGAAGTGGGCAACGATGTAGTAGGTTCCCCTCAATTGCACGTCCATAGCCACACTAGACAGGAAGACCCCAGTAATCCCCCCTATGAGGAAGATGCCAATCGCCCCCATCACGAATGCCAGGGGCAGCTTGGTGAAGTCTGGCTTAGATTTGTGAAATGTTCCCAGCAGACAGAGGTAGACGATTCCGAAAGGCACTGAGATGAGCTCTGTACCGATGGTCTCTATTTTCCTGAAGGTTGGATTGATGCCGGTGACGAACATGTGGTGCGCCCACACTAGGACGCTTAGCACTAGAGCTACCATCAATGACCAGATGATAATCTTGCGCCCGTACAAGTGGCGTTGCACAAAGGTCGGCACGACCTCCAAGGCCATGCCTAGGCCCGGCATCAGGACGACGTACACTTCGGGGTGTCCGAAGAACCAGAAGATATGCAGCCACCAAGTCGTGCCGTCAATCGCTGGGTCGAAGAACAGGGTTCCGAAGACCCGGTCGCCAACGAGCATCAAAACGGCACCGAGGAGGGCCGGGAAGATGATTAGCATCAGTATCACCGTGAACAGGATGGACCACGTGTACATCGGCATGTGCATTATTTCCATGCTGGGGATACGATGCCTGAGTATCGTGACTAGGAAGTTGATGGTCGAGCCGGTTACTGATAGGATCAACAGGACCAAACCGGCCCCAGCAAGTGATACTCCTGCACCGGGCGTGTAATCTATGCTTGTCAGGGGGGAGTAGAATGTCCACCCAACATCAGCAGCGCCACCAAAGAAGAATCCAGAGGCTGCGGTGAGCCCCCCTAGGACGAAGGTCCAGAACGATAGTGCGTTGAGCCTAGGGAATGCCATGTCCCTGGCACCAATCTGTAGGGGGACGATGTAGTTAGCGAACGCGAAGGCCATTGGGGAGACCGTGAAAAGTACCATGACCGCACCGTGCATGGTGACCGCCTCATTGAACAGCCCACCAGTCATGAACTCGTTATCGGGAACGATCAGTTGTAGGCGAATTAAGATTGAGAGGGCCATGCCAATCACCCCGAAAATAATCGAAGCCCACAGGTAGAGCAGACCGACGTCCTTGTGATTAGTCGTGGTTAGCCAGTGGGCGAGTTCGGCTTTGCCAAAGCCCTCCATCCTCCAAAGGGCAATGACGATAATCAGTACGATAGCGACCAGCGCTCCGACAATAATCAGCCATGCCGGCTCATCGGTATTGATGAAGGAGTCAGAGTCGGCCTGACCAGCGACAATAGACGGAACCAGAGCAGTCAGGATGAGAACGACAAGCAAAGTGCCGATGGAATGAAATCTCCTTCCAGCCATCAAGCAGCACCCCCTGATGAGTACCAGGCTTCGAAGTCAGCCTTCTCCATAACCTCGAGCTCGCCCATCATTATTGCATGCTCATCACCGCACAGCTCGAAGCACCGCACAGGGTATGTCCCAGTCTCTTCTGCAAGGATCCATCCCGTGTTCGACCTACTCGGAAGCGCATCGACCTTGATTCGGTGCTCGGGCAGAGCAAAAGAGTGGAAAACGTCCCCGCTGGTCACCTCGAAGACGACAGGCACGTCAACCGGGACACGCAGAGGCTCGCTGCCCCAGCTCGTGTAATGTATCCCGTTGGGGTACTGGTAGTCCCAGTAGTACTGGTATCCGGTAATCTCGATTGTGAACGACTCGTCGGTAGTCTCGGGATCCTCGAAGAAGTCTATCGAGTCAAAGGTGACATCAGAGAGCACGAGTAGGAACAATGTGAGGACCACGGTTATGGCGTATGCAACCCTCTTGTCACCACGGTCCGTAGGAGCCTGACCGAGGGATGCTTCGTCGAGTCCTTCGTCGGTCGAGGTCATCAGCAACCACATGAAGTACAGGTAGACAGCCAGCCCGATTCCAGATCCTAAGGTCCAATAGAGGGTGAACAACTCATCATAGACTGCAGCATGCTCACCAGTACCTCCGAGTCCCTGGAACCAGTTGAAGATAGAAGCGAGGCTAAGTAGTAGGATAACGATACTGCCGGTAATCATCCAGAAGGTGCGATTGTCCATCTGCATCAGATTGCCTCCAGGTAAACAATGAGGAAGAGAAGCACCCAGACAGCGTCAACGAAGTGCCAGTACATCATGACCGCACGGTAGCCATCGTGCCTCTCAGACGGTAGGTGACCACCGTGCATCAACGCCCCTATTACAGATAGTGCAATCAGTCCGACCAGTACGTGGAGCCCGTGCAAGCCGGTGAGCGAGAAGAATGCCGTGCCGTAGGGGTGATCGTTCCAGAGAAAGCCAGCATTCGTATATTCGTAGAGTTGAATTACGAGGAAGGCACCACCGAGGAGGATGGTGCCGTAGAGGAATTTGGTCGCTCCTGAAGCATCGCCCTCAGCGTGTCTGTTACCAGAATGATGAGCCAGTATCCCTGAGCTCAGCAGAATGACTGTATTGATTCCGACTAATGTGATGTCATGCTCCACTCCTGCCGCTGGCCAAGTCCCCCCGACAGAGCCATCCCAACTAATCGTGTGCCAGCGGGTCCAGAACCAGTAGGCGAAGAAGGAGGCGAAGATTATGCACTCGGTGATGATAATCCAGACCATAGCCCACGAGGCATCTCCCCAGTCGGCAGAGTTCCTCACCGGGCGCTCGGGCCATAGTCCAACCTCCTCTCTCAACCACTTGTTGATGGAATAAACCAGGAGTGGAACTCCAAGAACCGCTAGTGGCCAAATCAGCAGCCCACCCAAACACAGCGTGATTGCTAATGATGTCAACAAAGGGGCAGGGCTGTTATGCACCTCACCTCCGGCTTCCATTCCGTATTTACCCGCACTCATTTCGACTGAGCTCAATGCCATCGACTCGACCTCGTTGTGCCATTGCCGTACCTCCCGTCGTCCCTGTGGCGAACATGTCCGCACCGGTAGCGACCGTAATTACCGGTAGTTACCCATGTTGTCCAACACATATTGAAATAATCTAGGAAATTACCTAATCCAAACATGTTCGGTGAGAATTGGAACTCCTATCGCCCATACGGAGAGGCGTGCCCAAAACCGGGGACCAAGCAGTCTCGCTATATCTCATAATTTTCTTAGTCTTGCTAGCATCATTCCTCGCAATCTCTCCGATCATCCTCCTTGGGGATGCACCGGGCAGTGCGATTATCTCTCGCGACGACCTCACCAATGCCCAGGTACACTCACTTACTTCTCTCGACCTCGCGCGCTCCCCGGCCGATGTCAGAGCGGGCAAGGCCTCAATCAACCTAGTTGAACCACTCGACTCAAATGCGTTCTTGCTGGCTGGAACCTGGGAAGGTACCCTGAATCTCAGCGATGCCCCTATCGAGTCAAGAGGGGGCAGGGACCTCTTCCTAGCAGTCCTACTGGCCGACGGTTCTTGGGCTGAAATCCACCATGCCGGCTCAACGGGGGACGACTCCGTCCAGTCCATGAGTAGCATCGAGGGCTCCGTTGTCCTTCTCGGCACCCTGAACGGTGATGCTGAGTTCGGAGAATTCGACATCGAGCACTCAGGAGGCTGGTCGATTACCGCCTACGAGGCCCATCTCATCCTAGGTGGGGGATGGGTCGGGTCTTGGGAGATCGACCGCGAGCTCCTGCCTGAGGATGAACCCCCACTTTGGTGTGGATTCTGAATATTCGCCCTACCGTTGGTCGAAGACTTGGTAAAGTCCCTTGACGAGGTTAAGAGTGCCTCGAAGACATCCCGTTTGAGTCACTCTTCCAATAATATCCCCATCCCCATCAACAACATAGAGTCGTCTGATTTCATCTGTCATCAATAGGTTAAGAGCCGCTCCAACACCGAGGTCCCTGTCGATTGTCACCAGTGGATAGCTCATGATTTCACCCACAGTGAGCACATCTGGATCATGTCTCGGTCTGAAGCAACGTCTAATCAAATCCCTCTCTGTCACGACTCCGAACGGTCGTCCCTCGCGAGAGACGACCAAGGACCAAGCTTGAGCATCATTCATCTCCCCCATGGCCTCAGTCAGGGTAGTTGATTCGTCGACTATGATGACGCGTCGATCCATCAAGCTGTCAATCGAAAAGGTACTGCTACCTGCACCCCCGTCTCCACCTGATTCAGAGGTCTTCCGACCACGCGAACTTCCTTTTTTCGTGCCCATGAAACTTCCTCGGCTTCTTACCACGCAACCGGAGTGGCCCTATCGAATAGTAAATTCACCGAACATGAAAGGTTAGTGGGATTACTCCTGATTGAAACCGAATATGTTCGGTTTAATGGTTTGGGGATGCCAAATCGGCCAAAGGGCGTTGAAAAAGCAGATATTCTCTAGAAAGAAATCAGTCAAAACAATAGTGAGAGCAAGATTCGCAACCTTGACGGGGGGTTATCCCTAGGTTGCTTTCTGGCGGTTAAATCAAACAATACTTTCTGCAATAACTGTTTTTTTCCCACTTTTGAAACAAACATATTCATCAATGTAGGAGATTTCAAAAACGTCTTTTGGAGCATTGATGAATGAGACATTTCGCCCCCCATTGCCCCCCAAAGATCCCTTTGATATTCATTAGCTGCAGATTCCGGAAAACCTTCGCTGTTATCGGCTGAGGAGAAATGCGATATGGCGATTTCAGCAGAGTGAACGGCATTGCCAATTCCTTCTCCTGAGAAGGGATCGACGAGGCTGGCCGCATCACCGATCAAGATTCCCCCTGCCATAGCTGACCTGCGTGGCTGAATTCCCGAGGGAGGCAATCTCCTCGGAGAACCCAGAGGCAATTTGGAGCCCTTGCCTGAACCCTCTTCCAATATGGCATTGGCAAATCTTGGAGCGAATTTTGGATTCTCCTTAGTTACATAATCCATCATTTCCCTAAGTTTCATTGAGCGAGCGTCGAGATGCCTCTGTAGGCTGCCTATGCCGACATTGACAACATCTTCGGAGACCGGGAATATCCAGAAGTATCCCGGGATGATCTTGTCCAAGAAGTGAAGCTCTATCTGATTGTCACAATCGGAGACTCCAGACCAATACTGCCTATATGCAGCGGCATAATGACTTGGGTTTGAAAGCGGTTCCTCGAAGGTGCCGCCAATCAAAGAGCGAGATACTGGACAATTGTACCCACCAGCTCCAATGGTCAATGGTGCGTGAAACTCGATGGATTCCATCGTATCATCAATTGACTTCATCCGTCCCCGAATGCCAATGATCCTACTTTCCGCATCTCCATAAAGGATTTCTTTTACAGTGAAACCCTCAATCACAGTCCCACCGGACCCTTCTACCAGCTCCCGAGCCTTATCCATCAGTGAATTATCGAATATCTCCCTTCTCTGGCACCATCCTCTTGGGTAGTATTCATCTCCATCCTCGGGAAGAAATATCGTGGCTTCGTTCCCATTTGGGCTGGAAACCCTCACACCGTTGAAAGGAGCATTCTCTTCGACAAATCCATTGGCACCCATTCCGAATTCCCTGAGGAAAGAGAGGGTTTTCCACCCCAAGGCATCACCGCACACCTTGTCTCGAGGAAACGTCGCCCTGTCGACGAGCAATACGCGATACCCCTCACGTGCGGCGTAGCAGGCGGCCGCACTGCCCGCAGGCCCAGCACCCACCACAATGACGTCATGCGGTTTTCCGGTAGTTATCGAATCCTCGGAAGTCACCAATCTCTCGTCAATGGCCCTTTCTTTGTACCTTCCTGAAAAAGAATCTGCATACTTCCGTGAAGTTTGGAAAGCAATCGCCAACTGGATGGCCACAATTCTAGCACCCATTTTCTATTCTGGAACGAATTATTGATGATTGTTGCAGTTTATTTCAAGTCGACAACTACTATCGCAACCCATGTCAAAGGTTACTGTGGTGGTGGAGCCGGAGAAAATCGATTCCGAGAGTCTTCGCAAATTGCTTGACATCAAGGGCTGTGGTAGCATTATTTCCTTCGTCGGCCTGACTCGTGGGGAGGCCGATGGTGTCGAAGTTGAGAGGTTGGAATTCGATGCATGGGAAGAAAAGTTACCATCTGCCCTCCAATCCATTTCTTTGGATGCCTTAGAGAAGTTCGGAGTCAATTCAGTCGTCATAGCACACAGGACAGGCTCGGTAGAGCCTGAGGAACCCATTGTATGCATCCACGTTGGTTCTGTGCATCGATCCGAGGGCTTTGAGGCATGCTCCTGGCTTATTGATGAACTGAAGCGACAGGCTCCCCTGTGGAAGAAGGAAGTCCGGGCGGACGGTGCGATTTGGAAGCCGGGTCTAGGATGACCTTCTCGCGTCCATGGTATTGCAGACATCCCTGACCGCACTTGGCACGTTCGATGCAATGCCCTCCACCATCATCCAGCCGTGACCCTTGACTCCATCCCCGACCATCCTAATGCCCCTCACACCAATGTCAGAAGGCAACTCTGCACCCTGCGGGGCGCGGTTGCATGGCCAGTTCCGATGATAGGTGTGCACGCACAACTCCTCGCCATGATCAGAGAGCCATGGAATCGCATCATACAGCTCATCCCTGCCTTTGGCAATCTCCGACTTTACGCTGGGATCAGGCACGTACTGGTGTGTGATCATCATATGCCGCCCCTCTGGGGCTAGGGTAGGTTCGGAGAAGGTTGGAATAACGTAGCCACCGACCCTATCGAGGCTTGGAATCATAGTCACACCACTGTCCCTTTGGGGAATCTCGTCATCCAAATCGAAGACGAATCCAATCCCACCAACAGCCTGCGTATTTCTCACCTGTTCACGAACTGATTTAGGGACCTCAAAGTCCTCAGAGAGCGAATGGAGCAGATTTGGATGACCTCCATTGTGAATGATGGAATCGGCGCCAACCCATGCGGTGCTATCCCTGCCCCGTCTCCTGATTCCGATGCAGAACCTGTTTTCCTTGGTTGACTCCTCTGCTTCCCCCGGAAGAATATCGGTGACTTCGTGAGACAGCTTTACGCTAGCCCCATTCTGCTTCAAATCCGCTCTGAGCCCATCAATTACTCCTTTGCACCCGCCTTTTGGGATGTGGGGCCTGTCGCTCCAGAATGAGTTCTGTAGTATTCTCACTACGGTAGATGCCGGCATCTGATCGAAGCGAAGGCTGATTGCGAAGTTTGAGAATGCCTCTAGAAAATCAATGAAGTCGTCAGTGAAAAGTCGTTGGAGCCAAGTCCTGCCATCCATGGTCTCGCTTTCCCGGGGTCGCTTGGCTCGTGAGGCCAATAGCCTCGGCATGCTTAGGGTGTTCTTTATCGGGAACCAGGGGAGGATCCCGTAAACCGAATTGGCAGTGTAATGCTTGCCGTCCTTGAGTTGGCAGGCGAACTTCGTTGACGGCAGGAAGTCCACACCATGCCTGCCCAGTTCCAAACCCCCTCTGGTGCGCTTACCCAGGATTAGTTTGGAGAAGGGCCCCTTTCGACCGTGCGGAATCATGTGCACTGCGCCAGTGGGAATCTGGAAGCCGGCATGATCGTGCTGGGTGAAGCGACCTCCGGCGAAGGACATCCTCTCGAACAGCGTGACGTCATACTTGCCAGTCTGAGCAAGCTTGGCTGCAGATGAGAGCCCCCCCACTCCCGCGCCTATCACAACTGCCTTCGACTCGCTCACTGATCCACCTCATGAGTAAACCAAAGCGCCAGTCGGGCACCACAGTAGGCATCGCAAGCAGTCAGTGCAGTTCTGTTCGTTTACCTCGCACAGACCTTCGACGACGAGGGCATCATCATTGCAGGCCATCGAGCAGTAGGAACAGCCGACGCAGAGGTCATTGATCACCTGTAGTCTACTACCATCTGTGACGGGTCTGTCATGAGGGAGGCCCGATTTCAAGGCGGGCACGACGCCTGGGGTGCCCCTGTCCCGGAACGCCTCCGCCATGCCATCCAATTCACATCTCGGTATTTCATCCCAATGCCGCTTCTCCGAGCCTATGAAGAAGGAGTATGCCATCCGAGGGCTATATGGTGCGATAATGGGGGGCCCGTGGACTGGAATCGTTGATGTCGGCTCTAAACCAGTCGTTGCCCGCGAGGCTGTAGCAACTGGTATTCTATCACTCTCCCCCGAGGCACTAGACGTGGTCACAAATGGCCGCTCACCCAAGGGTGATGTGCGCGAGTCATCCACTGTAGCTGCAATTCAGGCCGTCAAGGAGACCCCTAGGGCCCTACCTCATTGCCACCCCATACCCATCGAGGGCTGCACTGTGGATTGGAAGGTTGAGGAAGACGGTCTGCGTTGCACTGTCTCGGTGAGGACTCACTGGACCACAGGCGTGGAGATGGAGGCATTGTGCGGCGTCAGCACAGGACTTCTGTGCGCATGGGACATGCTCAAACCAATCGAGAAGGACAATGAGGGCCAGTATCCCAATGCCCGGATTGAGGACGTCCGTGTTATCCGGAAATCGAAGGCCGACCCGCAGGATTGAATGGCTCGTCCCCTTCCCCCCTCACATGGCGACAACCGACTTGGTCCCGCACTTCCTGCGGGCGACCGAGGCCGCTGCCGTTGCCGCCGCTGCATGGAAGGGCCGAGGCGATCGCAAAGCCGCTGATGGGGCCGCAGTAGAGGCGATGCGAGCCGTCTTCGACACCGTCCCTTTCGATGGGAGGGTCGCTATAGGGGAGGGAGAGCGCGACGATGCACCCATGCTTTGGATTGGCGAGCCCCTAGGGTCAATGCAGGGCGATCCCTCTGCCCCCTCCATCGATATTGCAGTCGATCCCCTGGAGTGTACCAACCACGTTGCTCTGGACCTTCCTAATGCCATGGCGGTCCTCGCTGCTGGCCCTATGGGGACGCTGCTACATGCTCCAGACTGCTACATGGACAAGATCGCCGGACCCGCCGCCCTTGCCGGCGAGGTCAGCCTCGAGGCCGATGCGGCTTACAACGTCGAGGCCGCCTGCGCTGCCCTCGACAAGCATCCTAACGACCTCCACGTCGTAGTGATGGACCGCCCCCGTCATGAGGGCCTTCTTCGTGACCTAGCCGCTCTCGGTGTCAACACAATTCTCATTGGTGATGGGGACATCTCCGCAGCCCTCGATGCTGCTGACCCAAATTCGGGGACTGACATGCTGATGGGCATCGGGGCGGCCCCAGAGGGGGTCATCACCGCAACCGCACTACGTGGTCTTGATGCCCCGTTCGAGGGGCGCCTCGTATTCACGAACGAGGGACATCGGGAGCGTGCCGAGCGCATGATTGAAGGCGATATCGAGAGAATCTGGGATCGTGACGAGCTTTGCACATCCGAGGACTCAGTCTTCATTGGAACCGGCGTGTGCAGTGGTCGAACCAAAGGTGTCGAGTTCTTGGATAGCGGGGGTGCGTCCGTGCAATCGGAGGTCATAGAGGTCTCCTCTGGAGTCCACAGGTTTGTCTCCTCCGAGGTAGATTCTTAGGCTCTTTCTTGCCTTCAAATGCTGTTGAGCCACAGAGTTTTCTTGCGATGGCTTCTTTTCTACCTCTGCCACCCGGGTAACGGGGCATTGGAATGGACAAGGAGCTCTTGGAGAGGACTGCAAGGGAACTGGTGTCTCCGGGTAGGGGCGTTCTTGCTGCAGACGAGAGCAACGGAACGATGTCAAACAGGCTGCAAGCCGTTGGCATCGCACCCTCGCCAGAGGCTAGGCGGGCTTATCGCGCCAACTTGTTCGCCACCGAGGGCTATGAGTCGGCCGTCAGCGGCGTGATTCTTTTCGATGAGACAATTCGCCAGCACATGGATGACGGCGCCCCGATACCCGAAACACTGTCCAGCAGGGGTATTCTCCCTGGGATCAAGGTCGATACCGGCACCAAGGAAATGCCTCACCACCCTGGTGAGAAGGTTACAGAGGGGCTGGATGGACTCAGGGATCGCTGCACCGAGTACTTCGCCATGGGTGCCCGCTTCGCCAAGTGGCGCGCTGTGATTGGAATTGGTGACGGTATTCCAAGCGAGGACGGCATCTCTGTCAATGCCCATGTACTGGCACGATATGCATCCATCTGCCAGGAGCAAGGACTAGTCCCAATTATCGAACCAGAGGTCCTGATGGATGGGAGTCATGATGCGCAGCGCTGCTTCGATGTCACCGCCCAGACCCTGGATGCGACTTTCGCTGAATGCGCTGCTCAAGACGTGCACATCCCCGGCTCCCTGCTCAAACCAAACATGGTAATCGCCGGCAAGGAATGCGAGACTCAGATTTCAAGGGAAGAGGTCGCCCAATTGACCGTGGATTGCCTGACTCAGCATGTCCCACAGGATCTTCCTGGCATCGTGTTCCTCTCGGGTGGACAATCTGACGAAGACGCAACAGCCCACCTTAACCTGATGAACACGATGGACGCCGAGCACCCATGGCAACTCTCTTACTCCTATGGAAGGGCCCTCCAGTCACAAGCCCTAAGGGAGTGGGCTGGCGCAGGAATCGACTCAGGTGCCGCTAGCCAACGGGCCTTCTCTCATCGTGCCAAGATGAACAGCTTGGCTCGAAGCGGTGACTGGAGTGAGGAACTGGAAGCCTGACTCAAAGCTTCTCGAGCGCGCCCGGGCGGACCTGCCAAACGCAAATTTCGTATCGGCCAGATAACGCGCCACCGCGCTTGGTGGTGGCGACTTTCAGGATATCCTTGTCCTTGGAAAGCACGTTTCCGAGTTGCTGAGGCGTCGTACCGTGCCTCATTGTCGAGTTCACGTGCTCGAGAATCTCGGTCGTGTTGGCCTCTCCCCTCTCATCTAGAAATTTCTTGATCTTCTGTCTTAGTCTGGTCGTCCTCATCTCCATCACCTGGGCTATGTGCGGCCCCAAACGGAGCCGTCCTCCACAGGAGAGTGGAGGGTGATATAACGCTTCTGTATGTATTTCTCCTTGTTTGTTACATATAGTGACATGATTATGAGTGAAATGGTTGCTAATATGTGGTGCAATATTGGAAGCAGCAACTATTCCAGTGGAAATATGTAATTAAATGTAATAAAACAACATAATTTATTACCGTGATGCAATGTGACTTTATTTGCAGGTGATACTTCGTGTCAATTGGTTCCGAGAGTGGTTTTGGGGGAACTCGACAGATCTCCCCTCGAAGAATAAGGAGCAAGCACCGTTCTAGGCTCATTTCGAGGCTCGCGGAGGGTGATGCTACTGTGAGTGAGCTAGCTCGAACCTCCGGTCTGAGAGTCCCTCACGCATCGGCGGAGATTCGTAGAATGAGGGACGAGGATTTGGTCTCCAGTGACTTGCCACCTGGGAGTCGCGGGGCACAGATTCGCTTGACTGAGAAAGGATGGGGGATACTTAATGACGACGAGTGGTCGAAGGCACTGACCGTCACCGAGCTACCTTCGAATCGAAATTGCTGCTGCATCATCTCTCGAGATGAGGACAACCTCCTCCTTTGCTTCATCGATTCGCCCAGTGATCCCTTGGTCCCTATTCCAAATCGTCTGCCCGCGCCTTCCGGCCCCAATACTGCTTCCATGGGAAGCCATGGGGTGTCTTGGAATTGGGCCGTACTGACCGAGCGATTTCCACGCTGGTTCAATCTCGAAAACATGGAGGAGGTGAAGGCCCCTCCTGACCTCACAGATCCGGAGAGAATCGAGGCTTACGTGGGTCGGGCCTTGGTTGTCGGCGTGATGAGGGCCAAGTTGCTCGATGCCGATTTCCCCATCACCATCCCTCCCGGGGCGTGGTTCTCACCCTTGGACTCAAGACCGGATCCACCATTAGCTGAGATGGCCTACCACCGTGGTCCTTGGGTACTTGGCTCATGCCACGAAATAGCCCCCAATGTCCGTCCGAATCAGCCGATTGCTGCACCAATCAAGGAGAGGCTCCCCAGATCCGTCCTGCTTAGATCAGCAAAGTCGAATGCCGTGGTGGTTGCTGATTTAGGGGGCTTGCACATTGAGGGTAGGGAGTACCCCCTGTCAGCATTGGAACATTGGATAAAGGCGGCACACCCAAGGCTGACGGACCATGAGAGATACAGGAGGTTACGAGCTCTACGTGACCGCATCTCAACTTCCAAGAGAGTCAAGACAGAAGACTCGACATGGAGGCGCTTCAAGAGAGACTGGGGGGATGCCCGATTCTTGATAGAGGAATCTTCCATCAGGCTAGTAGATATCAGGGGGTTGAGGAAGTCTGCGTGTGAATCACTCATTCGCTGGTCCTTGCAGGGAATCGAAGGACTCCCGCTAGTTCTGGAGATAGACGCCCACTTGCCCAGCGATGTCCTGTCTGTTGTCGCCTCGCACCCTCACCTGAGACTGGTACTTCTCGATGAGATGATGCCGCCCTTCGAAAATTTAGATAGATTGGATTTGGATCCTTTGAGAACCCTCCCATGGATGACCTTCTCCTCCAAAGGAGGAAAGGCGATTCCAATCAGAATCGTAGAGGAGACAAAGACCATTACATCGACCTTCGATGACGAACAACTCGCCATATCTCCTTGGGAGATTCTCAAGCGCCCCTCCCACCATGAGTTCATTCCAGAAAAGTTAGACGGGGACATGTCATCCATAGTCGGTTCGGCAGCGTCACAATTTCCTAGAGGTGATGAAGAATGGGCTAATCAGTTGGAAGCGAGATATCCACTCGCAGCTTGGATCGCCTCGCCCCAGTGGGCTAGATGGCCTAGGTGGCAACGACTGTCATCCAGGATGGATTCCGAATGGCTCGCCCTGATGGATGTAGATCACCTCCCCATAGACAAGATTTCCAGCGTCGCCGACCAAGCACCCGATTCGGTATTGGAATTGTATGCGGAGAAGATTACCGCAAAGCTCAGGGAGGATCCGGATAACCTACTTCGATCATGGCCGGCCATAGATCCAACCCAAGCAAATAGAGGTGCGGCATGGCTAGCCTCCCAATTCATCCAGAACTCGGCTTGGCTGCCTGGCGACTCCCACAGTGATCTTCTCAGTTGGGCAGTGGAGGCATGGTTGACGGAACCCCCGGGAGAATCCCTATCTGCGCTTAGGGGGGTGACCTGGTTGTACGACAATAGCCAGAGCCCGCACGAGGAGCACGAAGTGACGATTCGCAGAATCAGAGACAGGGGCTCGCAATTACCAGACGGCCACAGCCTCAATACATGGTCCAAGCTCATGAATCACACCTTGGGGGAACAAAAGGCAGATATGGGGGCGATTCAGCTTATTCGCAGAGATTTGCCACCTGGGTGGTGGGCTCCAATTGCCTCTGAAATTCTAATCCAAATGCTGCAAGAGGACGCCTTAGACGATCTGTTGCTTCACAAATCACCGTGGTGTGCAACCATCCTTCGCCCAATTGGCGAGAAATGCATTGCCCCAGGCCTCTCTTCAATCTCACATCCGGGTTGCGACCCCGAATTGTTGCAACCCCTAAGGAGTCTGATGCGAGGCATATCCAGCGATGATTTACATACGGGTAATCTCGATTCATTGATGGATTTGCTCGAAGCACTTGAATCCGCACGTGACAAGACGCCGCCAACCTCGGGTAGGACACACGACCTAGTAGGGTGGCTGGCCCAACCAGCAGGAAAATGGCCAGAATTCACCACTGAGATGATGATGGATGGTGATCATTCGGTGGCCGAGAGACTCATTCTAGGCCTATCGGGCTATCACACAGGTCTTTCTTGATTCGAAATCCGCCGGAAACCAAATTTTCTCGAGACCGCTGGGTTCTTGTGCGCCTCAGGGTGCCACATGATGCCCAACCGGCAACACCGTGTGGACGAAACCCCCTCGCCGGAGGTGGAGGATGAAACACGGCACCACGGAATGGGTGACCACCTGTCGAAGACCAGCGTGACCGTCTGTGCGGAATGATCGTTGGCGCAATTCAGGTGGCCGGATTGCGTTAGGTCCCCTGAGGACTGCATAGAATGAATCAAGGGACTACCCCGCAATCCGACAGACGTCCCGGGGTGGGTCAGGCGCCCGAGCTACGCCGTGAAGGTGGCCGTTACGCCCCGGGGCACACAATTCCCCACAGCACTCAAAGCATGGCCCTATGGTGGAATCCTGATGCACGAAGTCGGCCTCATCGGTGGCACCTTCGATCGGTTTCATGATGGCCATGCCCTACTCTTGGACAGGTCCCTCGAAGCATGCACTTCTGTTGAGGTGTGGCTGACCTCGGACTCATCTGCCCATTCCAAGGATCCCCGAGTCCTAGGATGGGAGGATCGCTGCCAGGAAATCCGTGATAAATTGGGCATTGACTCAGCCCAGAGAATCAGATTTGGGGTTCTCGAGGATGCGTTCGGCCCAGCCCCTAACCACCCTAATGCAGGGGCCATCACCTGCACCCCCGAGACGCGGTCCGTGTGTGAAGAGATCAACTCCATGAGATTGCACAACCGGCTTCAGCCGCTCGATATCATCGAGGTGGGGCACCTCTTGGCTTGGGACGGGATTCCGATATCAAGCTCACGAATCAGGAATGGTGAGATTGATCGCACCGGTCAGCCTTGGATTCCGAATTTGGTCAGAGAGGGTAGTATCAACCTGACTCCCGAGGTCGAGTCAGAGCTCAAGGATCCATTTGGCCAGTTAGTTCCAGGCCCAGAGGATAACCCCTCAGTAGCTATGTCGAAGGTGATTGCTCAAATCGGGACCGAGTCGGCACCGATAATCGCTGTTGGGGACGTAACCGTCCTAACTCTGCAGAATCTAGGTCGACCAGCAGACATAGCCTTGGTGGACGGCCTTACCAGAAGGCAGCCCTGGGATGGAGCCGAGGGAATCGATCACTCCGCTTACGATGTGGTGTTGCGGTGCCAGAGTCCCCCCGGTTCGCTCACTCCCTCGCTATTGGAGGCCTGCGAGCAAGCGATGCTCTCGTGGATGGAAGATGGAATCACCCACCTCGTTGAGGTGGAGGGAGAAGAAGACCTAGCCCCTCTGATACTGCACCCTCTGGCCCCACTGGGGTCGGTGGTGCTCTACGGGCAGCCGGGTAGTGGGGTCGTTCTCAGATGGTGCAGCGAGGAATCCAAGCAACGTTGCAGGAAGTTGCTGGGCGGATTCGATAGCGGCGATTGATCATGACTCCGCTGCTTGGAGGATGTGGAGCCCCAATCCGGAGGCCACTAGGGCGATAGTAACCGAGTACACGCCCGGATCGACCCAAGTTGTGTTTATCGCACTCCACACTAGGTAGAAAGTAGCACCTACGAGAATCATCCAGCTAGCTAGCAATCGAGTCACCCCTCCGCTCGGAGACAACAGGCTAGTGAGGATGGGGCTGTGGGGCAGTCCAAGGAACCAGCCCGTGAACCCGTCCTCACGGGACTTTCCCATGCCAACTATTCCGGTAGCCAGAAGGGCAACGCCGAGAGCCCCAAATACCGCATCATCGAGAACCAATGACATCTCCGCAGTATGGGGATCTCCACCGGTCAGAAAGCCAATCCACAGGACCTTGTGACCCGGCGAGTATGCGCCGCTAACCATGTTTACAGCGGTTAGAAAGAGGGCCCATGAACCGAGGATGATCGCACCCGCAGACATGGTGCTGCTCGGCCTCAGCAGCGCATTCATCCATTCGGAGCCATCTTCTGACATCGAGCCGGCGACCTGCCCTTTCGGTATAACCGTTGTCGGAACCGTTCTGCTCACAGATGGCCTTGGAGGTGATACTTTCCTAGGGAGGCCTCGTTGATCAGGGGTTCATTCTCGCTCATGAGGGATATCGCATCGATAGCCTTGGGAATGGCGGAGTTGACTTGTTTGCTTCGTCCACCCCTGCCCTTGCTGACATTTCTGGCCATAATCAGCCCGATGGTATCAAGCTCGTTCAATAGAGATGAGACGCGTCTGGTGGTTAGGGGCTCTATGCCAATTTTTCCACAGGCATCTGCGTAGGTTCGATAGACCTCACCAGTGGATATGTTTCTCAACCCATTCTCTTCGTTCAAGCAGATGGAGAACAGAACGAGCTTCTGGTGCAAGGGCAGAGTCTTGAGCACTGGCGTTACCTGATCATATTCCAACTGGCTCTGAGCCAATCTCACGTGCCTGGTATCGACCTTGGACTGGGCTCTTTGCTCAGATTTCTGGACAGAAATCCTAAGCAAGTCCAGCGCTCTTCGTGCGTCCCCGTGCTCCTGTGCGGCGAGCGCTGCGCACAGTTTGATCACGCCCTCGTCGAGAACTCCCTCTCTGATTCCCATCGAGGCTCGCTCTCCAAGAATGTTCTGAATCTCGGTGGCAACGTATGGATGGAAGACCACGTCCTCCTGGCTGAGTCTCGAACTCACCCTCGGATCAAGATGTTGCGTGAAATGCAGATCATTGCTGATGCCGATTATCGAGCATCGACCATTATCGAGAACTGTGTTCAGGCTGGTCAGCGCGTACAACAGATCATCCCCTGCACGATCGACTAAGTTGTCGACCTCGTCTAGCACGATGATGTGGACCCCACCGGCCCTGCTCATCCTCATTACCAAGGTCTCGAGAACTCGATCCGTCGGCCACCCAGTGAATGGCACCGGGGGGTCGCCCCGCCTCGCCAACTGACTAGCGATGGTCTGGACGACCCTGTACTTTGTATCCACGTTCCTACAGTTTATTTCGTAGGTATTCACTATCTGGCCCATCTCTTTGCCCTTCTGGCGCAACTGCCCTAGGACAAACCTAGTCACTACTGTCTTACCCGATCCAGGGACGCCATAGAGGAGCATGTTTGAGGGGATGTGCCCATTTAGGGCATCGACCAGGTTTCTGACAAGCGCATCGACCTCGTGCTCCCTGTGAGGCAGACGCGAGGGTTCGAAGGCATGGTCGAAGGCTTTCCTGTCGATGAAGAGACTATCCTGTCCAAGAATCTTCTCGAAAATATTTCCTTCCATTTTTTAACACCGAGGCAACAAACCCACTAATGGCCATTCCTCCACCCAGTTGGATTCATTGCTACTTAGTACGTGAGCCGGACCGAGAGAGTTAGGGGTAATAAGAGTGTCTTGCAAGAATGAGATTTGCGGCTTGTTCCCCATGTCTGCTAATGTCAATCCCAACACGAGAAAAACAACTGATATAATACGGCATGAAACTATTCAGTCAATCGTTTTATACTCAATAAATCAATGTACTTTTTACATCATTTTCCTCTTGTCTCCACTATATTCGGGAACTGCCAATCTCTGGTGGTGTCATAAACTCAGAACATATCTAAATTCAAATCATAGGGTTCCAAATACACCATTCGAAACTAGACAATATATCTGTAGTATAAATAATAGATAATTTATTTATCTATATTTTATCAGCCTCAAATCACCATCG